>Ga0224507_10000381_pt1 | contig 17432 bp, 20 predicted proteins | sample SF_Jan12_sed_USG_3_FD_170159 | JGI IMG/M metagenome (GOLD analysis project Ga0224507, IMG submission 170159) | Sediment microbial communities from San Francisco Bay, California, United States - SF_Jan12_sed_USGS_13 | ecosystem: Environmental > Aquatic > Marine > Sediment | place: USA... | reverse complement strand
TGTTATAATAAAGTGCGTCTTATTTTAACCCCACATGGGGGATGGACCGGATGGGATTTGAAGCGTTTTGGGGACGAATCTTGTTCCAAAGGAGAGGGATGTTTCACAATATCAAAGAGATTTTAGATAAAATGCAGGTTCTGTATATGTGAACCATAGATCAAACACTTTTCAATTGGTAATTTTGAGAGCGATTATTCACATTTATGCGCATGTGTACTCTACAAAGTTCCCACCGTTGGACTGCGAATACTTGATCTATAATGTATAGTCTGATGAGTGGTCATTCAGACTAGGTCTATTTTAGAACTGTAAAGGAATCGGTCCATCCGTCCCAAGTCTATACAATTCTCCACTATCTAATTCCACATGACATTGATTTTATATAAAAAACATAAATAACAAAATCATGATTCAGAAAAAACAAGATTATAATATCATAATAAAAAAAGACGGCAAGTTCTATACTGGATACTGTCTTGAAATTCCTCAGGTCAGAGGACAAGGAGATACAAAATCAGAGGCAATTGAGGATACAAAAAAAGCAATCAAACTTTGCAGGTCATATTTACAAAAAAAGATGAAAAATACAGAATCATCATCTAAAGTAATAACTGTCTCAGTTTGAAAAATCACCCCATATACAGTAAAAAACATCTTAAAGAAATCAAGAAAAAAATGATTAAATACTATAGTGGCCTATAGCATACTATGGATACAACATCAATTCAAGTCTCAAAAAAATCAAAGAAAAAATGGGATTCATTTAAAAATCATCCTCAAGAATCATATGAAAACATGATAAATAGAATTTTAGAGACGGTTCAGGAAGATGATATTGAATTGCTTACATCTAAAGACATCAAAGATATTGAAAAATCAATCAAGGAGATAAAATCAGGCAAATATACTACAAACAAGGATCTTAGAAAAGAACTAGACCTATGACTTGGACGGCAATATGGTCAGATAGTGCAAAAAAAGAACTAAAACGTTTGCCATTGGATATACAAAGGCGAATTTTAGACAAGACAGATGATGTTGAAGAAGATCCATTTCAATATTTGGAGAAACTTGTAGGTCAGCCGTTTTACAAGTATAGAGTAGGAAATTATAGAATTATAGTTGATGTTGTTAATGACAAGATAATTCTTTATTTACTCAAAGTAAAGAAACGCTCAAGAGCATATCAATAGATTATTTACTGAATATGTAGATTTAGTATTATTATTTTTAAATTGTATTGACCTTAGATCAAATCAAAAATCAATAAAACAATTCAAACTATATTTATAGAATACTGCAAAAAGCTTACACTATCGTAAAATATGCCCTAAAAATGAGTATAATTAGCGTGTTTTAAGGTAATTTACCACATCAAGGACAGTGATTACCACCACATTGAATAAAAATATCACAAGTGTTGCATCTCTTTTGACCAATCTCATATCTGATAATTGGGGTTTTGTTGCCTTGTATCTGTGACAAATTCACTTGAAGGCCATGAAATAATTTTAAATTTAGAATGTTATTAATTCTTGGTAGTTTTTATTTTTTCAACACATTATATTGTATGTGGATAAAATCCTCCGCACTAAAAACGTGCCTGATTTTGTACTAATCTTGATTTTATTCCAGGTACAATGATCAGGTTATTTTTTATTTGATAATGAGGTGGATAATGTGTTTGTTTTACAATAAAAGGTCGAATTCTGTACTTTAATTAAACACGCGTCGATCCTTTGTGCATTCGTTCTACCAATTTATTCTTTAACCAGATATTCTCAGACTAGAAAAACAGTTCAATGTGTCGGATTTGTGTATAGAACACCAAATTATCACGTATCAGTATACTTGACTTCGACATTATAACGTACATTCCTTGGCTTTCGTGCCACAAGTATGATAAAAAGAAAAACATGTTGCCAACAGATTTAGTTATTGCAAGATGTCCTAAGATCAATTAAGTATTTGTATATGCGAACTGCAGATCAATACTTTTCCAACAAAAGAATCTATTAGGCATGATTGATTTGCATTCCAATCGCCACTAGATATTGACAGATTCTAGATTCCTGTGTATGTTGTAGAAGTTATCATTCCACAGATAACGTGGAATAAGAGATATTATGTATCCAATAAACGTGTTATAAGAGAGATGTGGATATTTTGTGTTTGTATGCAGTAATTAGCGTAATCTCTGTTTAAAGTAAAAAACTATCTCAGCTATGATCATATCAATCTCTTTTTCTGTTCTGGAATTGTTAGATGCCACATAAACCAGAAAATAAGGATCCACCTGACTAAGATCTAAATCATATCCTTCTAATTGTAAAAAAGAATATGCTGTCAACAGAGCAGTTCTTTTATTTCCATCAATAAAGGGATGAAGGCTAGCTATTGATTCTAAAAGACATGCTGCTTTTTCTAACACCGTTTCATACTTTGGTTTATTTCCAAATAATGTAAGATTTGGTTTATCAACAATTCCCTGTAACAATCCTATCTTTGTTGCGCCTTCAGTAACCGGGTCTGACTCTGGGGCTTTTCGTTTAATGATTTTATGTAATGCTATTATGCCATCTATATGCAATAGATTACATCTCTGCTAATTTGTCAAAAAGATCCTTGTTTTCTTCAATAGCCTGTTCTGCTATTTTCTCTAATTTTGTAATTTCTTCATCTGTCATACAACCACACCTACTACTAACTCATGTTTATCACATATAATGGATTCTAGTCAATTAGATTTTACAATAAAAAATTGAAGAATAATTCTGAATTTCTCATTTCAAAAAAAAAATTACTCTATGTACGCCTTAGCAGGGATGTTGGGTTTAGATTTAGATATCCTTTACAGGTGTCTTGATTAGTTTATCACAAGAATGCAGATCAAAAAAAACTCATAAACTCATTGACGTTTCGGGTATAGTGAACATCATACTTTTAGGTCAAGATTCCAAGTAACACTTCTTAGAAGGATCATATCATCCAATAAATCCCAGAAACCCGTACTAAAACAATAAACATTCTGGAAACATACTAAAATTTCACAAGGATCAATTAGTTGTCGTTTTACCTGTGATTTCCAAATTCACATATATTTACAACAATAACTCTGTAATTAGATCAGAATTGTGATAGATACGGTTAACACAAATATTAGGAATTAACGATCCAAATCCCAATAAGTGTGTACGTCATAATGACCGCCATAGCCTTTAAAGTGGTGCTCGAACGATGTTTTTTTCCTCAAGTCTACACCAGGTGGAGTTATCATTGGACCAGGCAATACCAAATGGTTGGTTTGAGGTACAAATGGACGGTCTTTGTTGTCAAGTAGTTGCGAGATAAGACCTATGATCTTATCTAGAACCCAACCTGCAACTGCTTTGAAAATTAATCCGACAGCCCATCCCACATAAGGTATTGCTGCACCTATGACTATTGCAGCACTGTCAATAAGGCCTTCAAGTTTTTCCTGTACTGTACTTTTAACCTGTACCCAAATATCATTCATGAAGTCGACGAATCCATTATCGGTACCTTTCTCTGCCATTGCCAAGTAAATTGTATATGTCTTGGGCCAATTATAGTCACCGCCATCTCTGAGGTTAAATTTTTTTACAACATGATTTGTTTGTACGATGTCATCCTTATCAAAATTATCGTATACTTCCCACTCTGGATCATTTTCAACATTACCCACAGCATCTATAAGAGTTGCACTCATATTGATCTCATCAGAAAACCATTCATTATCCGTTTCTTCGTCACATACAACTTTGTCTACAACAAACGAGAGAGTCTCATGAGAATATTCAACTGCGGGAAGGGGGATTTTTTCTAGTTTTGGACTTTTCCATATCTCAGCTTCCATTATTGTGATACCGCTGTCTAGCTTTACTTGTTCTAACACAGGTATTTTCCACAGTCCCACATTTACTGCAGGTTCAAGTTTGGGTTTCTCGATTTTTCGAATTTCAATATCATTTAATTGCATAATTTGCTGTGCATGATATTCCAAAAGATTTACTTTTCTATCCTTAATCTTCGGAATTTTTATAAATTCTGGTCCAAGTTGATTTAATTTAATCAATGAATCTCTCTCTTTAACATCAAATTTCGAATAACGTCCAAGATATTTTTTAAGCTTTGACTCATCATTTTTAATATCTAAAAGTTGCTTCTTCAACGATATACCAAATGGGTATTTGCGTTGACGACTCAAATAACTATGAATGGTTCTTTCAAAGCTATTGGCTCGTGTGATTACAGGGCGATCAGACACTGCTTTTATGGCAGATGCTTTAAAAAATTGGACCACGTCTTCTGCTATTTCTTGTAGTTCAATGGGTAGTTTCATTGGACCAGTTATCATTATTGGTTTAGACATGTAATGCATACAAAATTAAAATATAAAACAAAATCTAAACCAATTATTCTAAAATAAACCAACAAGTTTAACAATCTTTATTTGTTAATTTCAATGAGGATAATTTTTGCAAAGTGTATACAAATCACAATCCAAAGATGAGATAATTTCAGGAATAACAAACAAAACTAGGCGTAAAATACTGTATCTATTATATCAAAACAAAATAGAATCAAAAGACAGATCATATATCACAAACATATCTGAAATTACTAAAAAATTGGAAATGTCAGACCAAGCATTACAAAAACATCTGTCTGTTTTGCTTGATTCTGATCTAATTAACAAGAAACAAAACAAAGATAAAAAAAACAGTAAGACAATCCAACTCACAAATATAGGTCAAGCAATAATTCAACAACTAAATGGCATAGAGTTTCTGGAAAAAAATAAAGCATACTTTAAAACCCACACACTATCATTTTTACCTGAATCATTTGTAGCAAGAATTGGAGCTTTAAAAAAATGTAAAAAAAACTCATCTGTTCCACAAAACATAGAATTTACAAAAAACATACTAGAAAATCATACAAAAACATCGTACAAAATAATTTTTGATCAGGCTATAGTTGATCTTTACAAGTTTGGCATATCAACTATCAAAAAAAACAACATAAAAGCATCATATATCATGAGCAAAGATGTTGATATGCCAAAAGAATTCATCGCAGTATACAAAAAAACAGACGAGTCAAAGATGATACGTGACGGTCAGCTGCAGCGCAAAATGATTAATCGAGCAAATATTATCTTGTGCATAGGCAATACTGCATCCATGGTTATGTTTCCAACCAATGATGGCAGATCAGGTATGACAGCATTTTATGATGAAAATAATGACGAGTTTCAAAGTTGGTGTAATGACTTGTATGATAACATGTGGGGAAGATCCAATATATTTATGGAATTAAATATTCCAAAAGGAATGTAATTTTTGTACTCTTGAATAAGCAGTATATGAAGAAATAAATTTGTATTAGAAGGAATGATTGACTGCGTGTAGACATCAGTTGATATTGCTTTAATCATAGACCGTGGACAAAATATCCCAGATACTCAAACGTACTGTCTAAGAAAGGTTTGAAGATGATGCTATAACCCATTCAGAAATTGAACAGTATTTGACTTAAATTAGAGAATATTACGTTTGATTATTTGTAGGACAGTTTTTCAAACAGTTCTGGATCCTCATCGATCATTTCTTTTATCTCCTCAACCATTTTAGAATTCTTTACATCTTTTGGAAGTGGAGACACTACAGTAGCCGTACAATCAACAATGGTGCAAATTAGTATTTAATTCTTCACTGAATTTACATTTAGGGCAAGTCTGAAATTTACTGGCTAGGTTCTATTTTGACATACTTTCTGCCAATTACAAACTTTAACTTTTCAGGATTTTCCAAAAACTCCAAGACAGGTTTTGGGATATTGCACTGAGTTCCTCTAGCCTCATTATAATTGATGGAAACAACAAACTCTTTTGCGTCTTTTTGCCATTTGGGCATAATTTCAGTGGTTTATCTCCAATATTTATATTATCCACGTGGTTAATAGTAATAATTATATAATATACTCGTGGATATAATAGGTATAATATGAACAGAATCAATCAATGTCTTTTTATGCAAATGGAGTATAATTATTCATGAGTAACACATTGACTCAAAATAATCCATACGTAAACAGATTCGAAGATATTCTAAAACCATTACAATCCAAACTATCAAAATTAGAGATAAAGTTGAATTCTATTGATGGTAACCATCCAGACAAACAGCAATCTACATTAAATGTACTAACAGAAATTAACAAAACCAAACATGATGTTGAAAATACTAAAAAGAATTTGGAATGCTCCAAATGTATGCCAACAATAAGATCTAACAAAGTTCCATTAGATATCCAAGATCATAATGTTTGGAATGATTGTTGGTATGATGAAGAGAGGAAATTGTATGTGACTTTTAATCAATATTTCATGAAATTTGAAGATGCATGGTCTCGTTCTCATCAGAAACAATACACAGAAGAAACAGGGATTAAAGCAGTCATTATTTTATCTGAACAGATAGAATTTAGATTTGGATATCCTGCCATGCTACAAAAAAATTCTAAAGACAAAGATGTTTGGTTCTTACTGCCAACTATGAATGATAATATGTTAACTAAGGAAATTGTAAAAGCTAGGGCAAAACCTAATTCTCAAGAGGATGCAATTCTCTATAAAACACAATCAGAACAATGGATAACTGTTGGTACAGATGGCTTTAGTATGTGTGAAAGAGAAAATCAAATCTCAGATGAACTTGGTATTTTTCCACCTGTACCAATTGAAGAATTAAGAACATTATACGGTAGAAAATAATTAAATAAAATTAAACAACAAATCTTTAGTTGTGAATTTATTTGAATCCTCCAGTAATTCTTGAATTGTAATCTTGTCTGTCTCCACCCTTCATACTCTCAAACATCTTCCCAGCTGATCCTGGATGTTCATGTAATTGCTCCAATAACCTAGTATCAGCTTTCATCTGAACATTTGGATTAAACCTGTCAAATCCTTTGATCTGATTGTGTTGCATATCCAAATATTCTTGCTGTAATGATTGGTTCTCCAGGATGTTGTGACCAGTACTCACATAGTCCATCTCATTCATCATTGTTCCTGGATTCATGATGATTGGTGCATTTTGTCCAGTTTGTGGAATTACCGTTTTCTCGATGACTTGAGTATATCCACTAGGCTCTAGTGACTTTAGATGACTATCCATAAAGTTGAGATTGTGATTTACAACTCCAGTCTGTCCAATTTCTGCACCCTTGGCATTTCCTGTATGTAGTATGTCATTTGCAATTGGTCTTCCAACTTGTGGAATGTGCATTGCCTGAGTTGCAGCTTGGACACCCCCTGCTGCAAGTCCTGCTCCTCCACCCATAATTCCTGCCTTTGTGTAAGCCTTGAATTTTTCTCCAAATGATAAGGGGATCTGCTGGATTGGATTACCTACTGATTGTTGTGATCCAAAGGCCATTGGACTAGTATTATCATTATTCCCTGATGACATTGCATGCCCACTTGTAAAAGTACCAATCTGTCCTGAAGTCATTCCTCTATTTGCAATAGCGCTTGCACCAGCTGCACCACCACCCATCATTGCCATTTGTCCTACAGCCCCTGACATTTGGTTTGCAGCATTACTAATTCCACCTAGTGCTCCCTGTCCTGCAGTACTGCCAACAATTGCAGCACCCATGATTGCAGTGCTCATCATTTGTCCTACCTGTGTGGTGAGAGTTCCAAGGATTGGTGCTAGAATAACTGGAGCAAATACTGCCAAGAACCCTACTGCCAAACTTGCAAACCAGTCCTGCATTGCAGGTAACGTAGTGGAATCCAAGTACGCCATGCCAGTAGTAAGAATCAAAGCAGAAAATATTGGCGCCATAGACAAACCAATTAAATTACTTACAACCAAATCCTTTAGTTTCCTAAACAATGGAATCAATCCCAACACCAATACCAATGGTATGGATATTGCAAAGACCATTGTCAACATTATCCTAATTGTAGATATGATAAATGCCATTGCAGTCATGAACATCACTGCAAATCCCTTGAACAATGAGAGAAACACGTCTTTCATTATTCCTTGTGCAAATGCACCAGGATCAACAAATGCTGCAGTCCACTCTGCAGGATCAAATGCTCCTGCAGGTATCACACCGCCCATAGAATTCCATAGGGTAGCAGTTCTAGTTGCAGCATCAACTCCACCACTGTTAAAGTCAATTAGTGCCATTGCAGTGCTCTCAATTGTAATTGCCCACAAATCCCAAAGGAATGGAAACACTGCAAAAAACGGAATAAACAAAATAACTTTACACAAAAGACGCCATGCAGTGCCAGGATTGACCCACTTTATTGATTCTAGTAATAAAACAAGAATTGAGAGTATCCCAATTACTATCAAAATTATAAATGAGAAAACAAACAACCCAAAGTATAATTCTGTTCTCTCATTTGACTGGGGATTGCCATTTGTATCAAGTATTAGATCTCCAGTTATACCATCATAGTCAAAGAATCGCGGCATCTCAGTGATCAGTTGCGGTATAAGTGGGCCACCAACTGCAACTACAACCTGAGTAATGACAATAATTGCAGTAAATATGATTAATCCGATTGCAAGCATTAACGGAATTGTGAATACGAATCCATCATGACTTGATCTAAGATTTAGATTCACAGAAAATGATGAATCATTTGCTTAAAAGGAGAAAATTTTAAAGAAAAGATGCAACAAAAAAATTGCATCATATGATTTCAGATAATAATACAATTTCACTTGATGTAATAGAGTCATACACTCGTGATGTTGGACGCGGAGTTGCAAGGATAGACCAGAAAACACTGGATAGCCTTAATGCCACAAAGGGAGACATTCTGGAACTTATTGGTAGTAAAAGAACTGTTACAAAATATCTTCCACTGTATCCAGCTGACGAGGGAAAGGAGATCATCCGAATTGATGGACTAGTAAGAAACAATTCCGGGATTGCAATTGGTGATAGGATTTCAGTTAGAAAAATAAAAGCAGTATCTGCAGAAAAAATAGTGGTTGTGCCATTAGAGGCAATTCCACCAATTGATGAGAGATATCTTGCAGATGCACTAGAAAGTGTTCCATTAGTAAAAGGAGATAATGTAATGATTCCATACATGGGAGGCCGCCTGACCTTTCGAATTATAGGTGTAACACCGATATCTGATGCAGTAGTGGTTACCAAAAAAACTATTTTTCACGTTGCTGCACTATCTGAAAAACCACAGGGATTTGATCAAAAGATGCATCAGATAATTGATAAATTACTCCAGATAAACACCATAAATCAAGAAGAATTTGATTCACTAATTGAGATGATTAAAAAAACATATCAAGAGTACAAAAAGTGAGTAATTATTTTACATGTCTTGCATCAAGTAATGTTTGTAACTCATCAGGTAAATCACCAAATTGTATATTGTATTCTTTCAGATCTTCTTGTAATTTTACTGAATCTAAAATATCTGATTCATAGTGTCTAATTATGGTAGTAAGCATTCCCAATCTTTGCATCTCAGAGCCATATCCATACAATTTACCATCATTCTCATCAGATGTCATGTTTTCCAATTCTTGCAAGAGTTTATCATGCTCATCTGATATCAGATACTGATAATCACGAAGATCTTGATGCCACGGTTCCAACTTTATTGTACAAAAACCACTGTTTTTGAGACTAGAGATGAATTCTGATTTTATCCACGTAGAAATAAACTCGTCATTTTTTATATCCTTGCACAACAAGAAATAGGATCCAGACATTTCATCAGTACAAGAGTCTAGATGAAAATACGTACTTGCACTATATCTCCCATCATCTGATGTTGCACTAAAATCATAGTGGATCATTCCACCTCCGTACCTTTCATCAGATATGTCAATCATCATGCGGTGTTGAGCATACTTTTTGGCAAATATCTGAAATGTCTCTGATTGTCCAATCTTTTGCAAGTGAGCCGGGATCTTTTCTGGGACTTCACATACGGGTTTTCTTAGTTCTGGAGCATGTATTACCACATCTGATGATGCCTTAAATGGAAAGTTCCAGTTTTCCTTGATGTATACTTTAGAAATATTTACTCCAAGATATTGTGATGCAATATCCTTTTGTTTTTGCTGCATCAACAACATCTGTTCATTGAATTTTTCAGAATCATTATTTTTTTGATATTCCAAACCAAGTTGGTTAATCTCAGATAACATCTCTGAATCACTTTTTAGTTTGCTCTGAGATGGTGTTGAATTCATAAAATCAGAAAAAAAATCTTCAAAAAATAACATGCCTGTAATTGAGACAAACAAAATAAACGCACATGCAATTCCCAAAATCAGAGGAACACCTATGTGCATATTGACCTAAATGAAATATTGTAGATAAACCATTATTGTTTATTTTGATGGTCTTGTATCAAACAATTCCTGAAGTTCTGCTGGTAACTGGCCATATCTCAGGGTATACTCTTGGATATTTTTCTGTATGATATCTAGGGGTTTATCTTGATACAATGAATTTTGAATTTCATTTAGTGCACCAAATCGCTCCAGTTCATTTTGAAATTTCATCACAGTATCATAGTCTTTGCTCATTGTTTCTGCTTTTGCAAAATGTTTTCTTGTTTGATCAGATAAAACTTGCCCATAATCATAAACTGCTTGATGCCATATGTCAAGTGGAACTGTACAGAAATCCTCATGCCCAAGACTAGATAACACCCTTTCTATGGTATTGGCCATCATCACTCCATGATCTTTTGTTTTGTCATGACACGAAAGATAATAGTTTGAGAGTACTTCGTTAGTGCAAGAGTTTACGTGAACATACATGCCTGCAGAATAGTTTCCATCATCAGATATGGCATACACCCCATAATGGGCATCTGATCCATGTCTTCTCTCATCTTGCACATGAAACTCTATTGAGAATTTGGAATATTTTTTCATAAATAACTGAAACATCTCACTCTCAGGTATCTTTTGCAGGTGAGTAGGCATGTTTGAGGCAAAATCACATATTGGCTTATCTGATTCTTGATCAACTTGTGTTAATTCTGATGCAGGTAGGAATGGAAAGTAACCATCTTCAAGATAAACTTTTGTAACATTTACTCCAAATGAATCACTTGCAAGTCTTTGCAGCTTTGCTTTCATCAAAACTCTCTGCTCATCTACTTTTTCATTCTCGTTGTTTTTGTAATGATTGATTGCAATTTTGTTTATCTCATCTAATTGTTTGCCTGTATCGATATTCATTTTTCCAGTGTTGTCTTTAGAATAAAGTATGTCATTTTCAAACAATACAACGCTTGTTGCAATGATACAAAGAACAACAACTGTAGTTATTCCCAAAATTGTGGGAACATCAACTCGCATGTTTGGTTGATATTTTAATTACATGTATGCTTTTTGTAGAAATATTATTTGCCAATTCAGTCTTTCATGTATGCACTTTTATGATCACATACCCTGATCAACTCTATTCCTACTTCAGGATCAAAACTGTAAATAATTCTGTCATGGTTTCCCAATTCGTAAGAGTACACATGCATAGATTTTTTGTAAACCCCTAGCTTTGTTGGATCTTTAGAATTTATCAACTCTATTAATGCAGTGTTGACATGTTTCTGCCGTTCTGCACCAATTAGCTTGTATTGTTTTTTAAATGAATTTTTTCTAGATATTGGCCAACTCATTTGATTAATTTTTCAGATCCTGGAGTAGTTCTTCCAGGGTATAGAACTTTTTTGGCTTTTCTTTATTAGAGTAATATTCTTTGATATCTGCAATCTCTTCTGGAGATAAATCATCACTTACAGAGTCATTGTTTGTAACTGCTCTTTCCATAATTCTATTTGAATACCCTGAAATAAAAACATGTTTTGGCTATTCAGTTGGAGTGGTACCAAACATCTCTTGTTCCTCTACCGTTGGCTCAAACTTTGTAACTACCTTGTAATCATCAGCTAAAAATAATGCCTGACCTGCTGAGAATTTAGTCAGATAGTCACGTTCAGTCTCAGATAATTTCAAGACATCTCGAGCATCATCTGCTGCCTGCTCACCTAGTCCAAGCATTATTTTAGTTGCCATGTTGTCAATTATCTTGCCAATCCCACCTGAATCTGATGAAATATCATCTACTCTTTGGGATACAAATACAAACATGATGTTTACCTTTCGGCCCATTCTTACTATCATGTCGATATATTTTGCAGTACGTGGCATCTTGAACATTCGCCATGCCTCATCTATCACAATTATTTTTCTAGTTTTTACTGGCAGGTCATTGCATATCTTGTAGATTTTGTTTAGCAGTAACACCAGTATCATGGCTTCAGACTCTGATGCTGTACTACCAGTTCCCATCGACATTATAATTTTTTTCTGAGTTGTAATTTTTGGCTCACCAGATATTATTTTTGAAAGTGGGCCGTCTATCAAATGCTCCAGATATGCCCGGTCTTTTTTACCAAGCATTTTGTAAAATTCTGTAATACTTTTTACTTTATCAGAATATTTCTGGAACTGTATTCTAGTAGTGTCAGGTGCATGTGTAATTTCTCCTAGAATGTCTGCTGCATCAGATGGTTTTAGAATTTGAAATGGATCCAATCCCAATTCTTCAGCACCTGTAATGTCAATTTTTTGCATTCCCAAGAAGGATGCAATAGAGCCATACTCGTTTGTTGGATCAATGATGTAAATGTGAGATTCAGGATATTTCTGAGATAATCTATAAACTAATAATTTTGCAGTATATGATTTCCCACTACCTGAAGTTCCAATGATTCCAACATTGAGATTAGTTCTCTTTAGTATATCAAAGATTACGGGACCCTTTGTTATGATGTTTCTACCAACTGGAATTCCATTTGGTAGTTCCAGCATGTCAGCTGATGCAAACGCGTATAGAATACTGCAAGATCCCAAATCAAAAGTTAGTTTCTGTCCAAACCCTTCAAAGAATACCTTGGCTTGCTGAGACTGTATAAGGTGGAATGAACCTTTTTGCTGTCTTGTCTTTTCGATAAATTTTTTCTGTTCTGCTTTTAGCCTAGTTTTGTTAGATACCATTACGGTACAATTCACTATAATCTCATAAAGTTTAGTCTCGCTGCGGTTTAGCAAATTTCTGGTGTTTACTGCTTTGTGGTATAGCTCCTTTGATTGCGAATTAATTTTGGCATCTTCCTCAATAAAATGGATAAACCTGTTTAGTCTGATTTCAGCATCATTGTTCTCAATTGGTGTAAACCACATCTGTATGTGAGAGCATGCATCAAATATTCCAGTAATCCATGCATATGATAGCCTGGCAGGCAGGGATTCCAGGCAATATGTGGTAGTGTACATTGGATCTGATTCTATACCATCATCAATCGTTTCAGTTACCATCATTGACTTTAGATACTCTTTTTTCACCACGATATTTGGAGGTCTCTGCTCTGCTGCAAAGTCAAACTTTACCTGGTTGAGAATATCCGACAACGGTTCATTTGACTCAATGTGTACCTGCATGACAGGCATTGGCTTTTGCTTACCCTCTATTGTGATTAGCATAATCTTTTTTGACATTGTGATGCGGACTGGTTTTTCTATCACTCGCAGTACGTCAAAGAACTGTCCAAGTTTTTTCTGCTTGTTTTCTTCTGATAGGTTGAGAAAGTTTCCAGGTGTAATGAGGTAACTGTACTCAAAGTGAGAAATTAGTTTCTTGTTTGATTTTTCTCCCAATAGATTCATGGAATGGTATTATCATTTGTTTAAAAGCAAGATAAGATCTCGTTTTAATTATAACAATTGCAGAATTTTCAGCATACTGTAATTTTCAAATCTTTTTGAATCACAATTTTTGTAGTTTTTGACTTAAATCCCCAAAAAAATAAATCTTCAACTCTTACTGAAACATCATACTCACCAACACTAAAATCTGAAGGAATTTTTGATTTTAGTTTGAATTGTCTGTTGATGTATTTACCTTTTAGATTTCCATATTTTTTCACATTATCATATCGAACTAGTGTCTCTTTTTCTTCCCAATACGGTGATCTAATGTCTATTACAAAGTAACCGTGAAACAACATTCCTGAAAATGTAACATCAAATAACATACTTCCACCTCGATTTAGTTCAGACTCTTCCAAAATTTTCACAGATAATTCTTTTTTGCTAAATCTTTGTATGAGGTACTCTGCTGCTCTAGAAGCAAAAAGTCCTATGACGAGGATGAATATGAGTGATGCAGTAAGGAATCCAAACAAAACCACCAGAACCCAATACTCTCCAAATGTTTCTCTGAAAGATTGTTCAATAGATAAGAACTGGGAAGCAAATGTAATGAGTGCAATGAATAGAAAAATACCTGTTACAATTGAACCTGTTTTTCCCAATTTTACATAACCTTTCATTAACATGAAACTCCACGCTATTAAAATTAAGAACATGATTATGAAATACATAGAATATTTCCAACACCCTCATGATTGTGAAGAGTCATCAGAAAAACATATCTCATTTACTTAAAAACAAAAGCAAATAACTAATTATGGAATTAGTATTTTCAACAAGTCATATCATATCAGGTTTCTTTGGGTTTGGGATTGGAATGCTCATCACATTTTATACGATGAAAAAGAAAAGCAAAGATCGTAATCCTATTTAGACCAAATTCTATTTTACAATACTTTTTCTATATCTAAAACTGATTGATTTACATCTAAAATAATGTAACTAACTTTGCGATCATAAAATAATTTTTCTAAATTTTAAATTAACCATTGTCAATTCGACTTTTTTGAATTTGTCAATAATTGTACCAATTGTATCAACATATATGTTAAAAAATTTTTCTATTTCGTCAATGTTTGAGCTGTTCATAAAACGCTGTATTATTATTGCTTGATCATCAATAAGCTCTTTGAGTTCATTGATTTGTATTTCTAAATCTGTGTCATCAAAATACAGTCTAATTTTAGAAAATAGTTGATTTTGTATGATTGATGCAATGTGAAGCGATTTCTGTAATTGCATATATTCATTTTTACATTTTTCTTTTGGCAACATTGTCTGTTCAATACTTTGAGGCAAAAATGCATTAATGTTAAATTTTTTTCTACTGTATGCATGAAACGGTTTTTCAGAATTGTTATTTGTAAAGATAACATAATTTTCAATTACATTAAACATAAAATTATCGTGGAGTATACTCATTTTTTTATATGATTCTGTATAGTCTAATAGAATATTTTGTTTGATTGCCATTTTTTCTTTATTGATTTGCCATGAATTAGTTGTAAATTTTGTAGTAATCCCTCCTGCTATTATTGGAATTAGAATCATGGAGATATTTTTTGAAAATTCTTGTGTTTGTTGATTGTCAGTAGAAAAATATACCATAACAAATGCAAATGCCATTATGATCAATATGATAAAAAAGACAAGCCAAACTCCATTACCTGTTGTCATGTATTCTTTTTGTTGGGTTGATGCCAAACTAAAAAGATATTGTATGTCTTAATTTGTAAATTTGTTTTCAGTCACACTTTCACCTTATATAATCCCCATTTCTTTATCTTTAATGTGCCAATAACTGGAGGCGGTAGAAACCCAATTGTCGCAGTGGCCATAATTGGTGCTATTGGAGGTATCCTGGCTGCAACTGTAGGGATTGTTCCAGAAATTATGGATTATATTCCTGGTCCAACTGATAAAGAACCAAAAAATACAGTTAATGATACTATATCATATGTAGCCAAATTTGGAAACTATGGCTCTGGAGATAACCAATTCAACGAACCAAGCGGGATTGCGATAAACAGTCAAGGGCACATATACGTCAGTGATAAGATAAACAACAGGATCCAAGTTTATGATTCAGGAAGAAATACTGTTAAAGATATCATCAGTTATGGTAATGATCAAAAATTCAGTCAACCACATGGAATATCTATTGACAGAAACGATAACATCTACATTGCAGATTTGGGAAATAATAGAATAGTTGTTTTAGATCATGATGGAAAATTAAAGTTTGAATTTGGTTCGTTTTGTCATGCAGTGTCAGAAGAACATTGCTATGATCCTGATGAAGAAGGCCCATTGAAAAAAGGAGATGGTCAATTTCATTCACCATACGGTATTGCACTAGACAGTAAAGATAACATCTACGTTACAGATGTAACGAGTTCTTATGTGCAAAAGTTTAACAGTACAGGCGATTTTCTTGCAAAATGGGGTGGACGAGGTACCAGTGATATTAATTTTCTTAGTCCACATGGAATTACAGTTGACAATAGTGATTTAGTATACATTGTAGATAGAGGAAATAATAGAATACAAGTATTTGATTCAAATGGGAATCGTGAAAAAACATTTGATAATTCATTATACGATGTAAACGTATTTGATGAACCAAATGGTATATCTTTTGATAAAACTAGTAATTTACTATACATCACTAATGCCGGAGAAGATAATTTTGTGGTATTAACAACTAAAGGGGAATTTAAAACAAAAATTGGTTCAAGATGTGATGTTGCAAATATCGATAAATGTATAGATGGTGATGGAAATGGACCATCATCTAAAGGAGATTTGCAGTTTAATGATCCTCGTGAAATAGCAATTGACAAAGACAAGAGAATCTATGTAGTAGATGGTTTTAATCATCGCATTCAGATATTTACAATTGAACATTAGATACAATCATCGGGTTGGAAAAATTGTAACTACAGACACGGTACTGGTGATTATTTTTTTCAAACTAGATTTACATCTTTGATCTTTTGAATCTCTTTTTTGTTATTCATCCATGCAAATACATGCAATACTCCTATTGTTCCTGCCAATATCGAAGAGCCCATAACATCAATCTCTAGTGATTGGCCTGGCTGGCGTACTGTCATGATTACTGGAAACAACAAAACTATGGTGCTCTCAATTATGATCTGGATTACAGTTGCACATCTACCAAATTTCTTGTACAAATTTCGAAAAATATCATTAGATTCGTGCCTGCCTACCAATTCCTTGAGGGAGATTGTAATTCTCATATCAAGGTATAATGATACACCCCAGAACACAAACAACAGATATACAAATTCTGAAAGTCTTGGTCTGTCCAAAAATAAATAAAAAAAGAGAGGGGTGAATAGCAGGACCAGTCTGACACCGGCATGAATCTTCTTCTCTTTCTCCCTCAGGTTGCTCCAAATCTCATACGGTGATGTCATGGTATTATGTGGCACTTATGCTGCTGCTATTACTATCTCTAATTTTTCAACTCTAGGAGTTGCTACAATTCTGTACTGTAGAATCTTTACTGCACCAATCAGTATGATACCAATTGATACTGCAATGAAGGTGGTGCTAACCAAGTCACCTGCAGTTGTTCTT
>Ga0224507_10000380_pt1 | contig 17465 bp, 11 predicted proteins | sample SF_Jan12_sed_USG_3_FD_170159 | JGI IMG/M metagenome (GOLD analysis project Ga0224507, IMG submission 170159) | Sediment microbial communities from San Francisco Bay, California, United States - SF_Jan12_sed_USGS_13 | ecosystem: Environmental > Aquatic > Marine > Sediment | place: USA... | reverse complement strand
TAGAATCTGCGAAAGACACTCTGACAGAACTTAACCCTGAAATAAAAATAACCATAATAAACAAACAATTAGAAGAAGATGAGCTGAGGGAAGAAGTCAAACTGGCAGATGTCGTACTAGAAACTACCGATAACTTTAAATCCCGCTTCTTACTCAATCGACTTTGCGTACAGGAGAGGAAACCATTGGTTTCCGGCTCTGTCATTCGCTTTGAAGGCCAACTCAGCGTGTTTCGCTCAGACAAAGACGATAGCCCTTGCTACCACTGCCTCTACAAAGAAAGTGATGAATTAGGGGAAACCTGTTCTCAAAATGGCGTGTTAGCGCCAGTTGTAGGGATCATAGGCTCTATACAGGCTACAGAGGCCATAAAAGTGCTAACCGGATTAGGAACAGACCTTAGCGGCCGACTCGTTATGTTTGATGCATTAACGATGGAGTGGCGCGAACTCAAATTGAAAAAAGACCCGAACTGCAGCGTATGTGGTAACGGCCAATAAATAAAAAGGGATACTGAATAGTATCCCTTTTTATTTACATTAACTGCTTTCTCAATCTATTTAACGTGACAAGTTAAACATAAACCACTTCCCACATTTGAACGAGTAACTTCACTCGGCCCTGCATTTGAATTTCGAGTGGTAATCGAACCAACCCGTAAAAAACTCGGTACAATATTATTGCTGTTCGAGTTATCAACTTTCACACCATGCGGGTCATGACATGAGCCGCACTCCACTTCATAGCCATCACCCGTATCGTACAAGCGAATTTCGTCAGGATCAGCGTGAGAGTTTCCATTATTATCAAAAAAAGCAATACGGCCAGTTTTAATATCCGGTTCATTATAATCAACACTGGCGTCAAATTTTGTTGGGTAACTCACCCCAATCGGGTGATCGTCCGCAAGATACCCCTCTTGCGGCGCTGGATTGCCCTGCGCGCCTTTCGAGAGATATTTATCACCTATGGAAAATATCGCAAAGTCAGGGATTACAGATCCAGGAGCAGCATTATGGCAGGTCATACAATAGCTACCGCCGGTGTTAAATCCAGCATGACCGCTGGTTACATTACCTGGCGACCCCGCATCTAGCTTATTATCTTTCCATTCATCCAGAAACAAAGGATCAACCCCGGTTTCCTGGGTTTGCTTATAACCCGCACGAAACTCTCCACTAATCTGTGTCGGCATATTAATAACCGAATCAATCGCTGTTGCGCCGTCATGACAAGATAAGCAGGTAAGCGAATTAGGCCCCGGCTGAGTGTAAGTTAAATCTAGGCCGGAAGGCTCATTGGAGTGATTAGTGTCCTGCTTATATAGTGTATATTCACGTGACGTAACAGTTCTATTCCATAATGGCGCAGCAGCCGTGGAATTCGCACCATGCGGAGTATGGCAATAAACACAGATTTCATAATAGTCGTTGCGATATCCGTCCATTTGAGCCCCGAGACTGGAATAGGTCATCGTTAAATTGTGACGGGTATTTGCTATACCCCCGACCACACCTCGATCACCAGTAGGCGTATTATTTTTTATTTCATTAGCTGCCTGAGTAGTATCCAACCAACCATCTGCATGCCCCCCCTGATAACTAAGAAGCAAAATCGGTACGGCAATCACAAGTGAGGCATACTTAATTTTCCCTTGGGCCCAAACACCCAAAGAAGAATTTACCCACCCCCCAGATACAATCATTTATAAAATCCCTGTTTATTCTGATATGACACACCGATCGTGTGTTACTTTCGTCTTATTCTACGCTCGTTAAATCAATTTCAAATGCGTCTATAAATAAAGCAATGGTTCAAGCAATTAGCGATAGAGACATATTTTTAATATTCGGACTAATTTACGAAAGGGGGGCGCCAGTGTCAAACAAATACTATTGTTTTTACAACTCTTTTACATAATAAATAACATTCATCAGAGTTTGACTACAATGCAACCATATTAATATAGATTATTTAAAGATAATAGGTAACCCCGATTGCAATATAGTGTAATGACAACAAAGTGAATTTAAACCAAAAATCAAACTAGCCCATAGATAAAAGTAGGCGGGGCAATACAAGAGCAATTATCGAGCTCACTCGTGTAAACGAGCATTTTGAGTTAAATTTACCCCTTCCCCCTGCAAAGGAAGAGCATGGTTAACTCGCTATAAACCTATTTATTGAGGCACCCTAAAGTATTTATCAGTCAACCCAATAACATCATATTAAAAACTTATTCTCAGTTCGCGCAAGAAAAGTGTTTTGCCAAAGAACCCTAGAATATATAATCACTTGCATTACTTAACACAGGCCACTCGAATCAATGATAAGCATTAAGAATCTGAACAAAACATATGCATCTGGTGCACTAGCCGTAAACCAGTTATCGCTTAATGTGAGTGCCGGTGAAATTCTCGCCTTATTGGGGCCTAATGGGGCGGGTAAAAGCTCAACAATTCGAGTGCTCACCACGTTAAGTGGCTTTGATGAAGGCGAAGTGACAGTGGCCGGGTTTAATGTTGATTCAGAACAAGAAAAAGTACGTCAGTCTATTGGTTACGTTGCCCAGGAAACAGGTGTCGATTACTTTCTGACAGGCAGAGAAAACCTGACGCTTCAAGGCCACCTTTATCGAATGACAAAAAAAGACATTACGTCACGGATTGATGAATTAGCAAATTATTTTGAGCTAACAGATGTGCTGGACAATCTAGTCTCCAATTATTCCGGCGGAATGAGAAGAAAACTGGATATTGCAACCGCCTTGATTCACCGCCCAAAAACTCTATTTCTTGACGAACCAACATTAGGCCTAGACACACCCAGCCGACAAAGTCTTTGGCAATATATCCGTAAACTGAATGACGAGTTTAGTTTAACTATTCTGCTCACGACACATTATCTCGAAGAAGCCGACAAACTAGCTAATCGAGTTGCCATCATCCATAAAGGTCAAATCAAGATCATTGATAAGCCCGAGAAACTCAAAGATGAAATTCGTGGCGACGTCGTTTCTTTGCAATTTAGCAAACCTGAAAATAAAAATCAGATTGCAGAAGCTCTAGGGAGAAATGATTTTGTCAAAGACCAAAAGTGGGAACAGGACAAATTACACCTTTATGTTTCCAATGGCGCAACTTCTATCCCTCGATTAATTGAAAGCTGCAGCGAATTAAATTGCAACGTTGAAAATGTTTCATACTCCCGCCCTACACTCGATGATGTTTTTATTCAATATACAGGTAGCAGCATTGACGCCTCTGAATCAGACAGTGAAAACAAATGGTGGGAGAAATGGGCAGGCAAAGGTGGCGGTGGAAAGTGGGCTCAAAAATGGCAGGAAGACCAACCCGACGAATCAACAACCGATAGTCAATGGACTACCGAAGAAGCCGAGCAATGGCATAAAAACAAACAATGGTCTAAAGACGAAACAGCCCAATGGCAAGACAATAAACAATGGAGCAAAGAAGAATCTGCAGCCTGGCATGAAGACCAAAACCAGGACCAAAATGAGAATCAAAACCAGAACACATCAAACCCACCCGAACAGGCCAACAGCAAAACAAATTCCTGGCCTGAAAACAATGAATGGAAAGAAAACAGTAATCAGCAATGGGACAATAGCGACAACAAAAAATGGCCTGATGGTAGTGACAAATAGAGCACTACATTTTCAAACATACTGATTACAAATTACAGGAAAAAAATATGCTAGCCGATACATGGTATTTATTTAACAAGTACGTCAAAATATCTATGAGAATGCCTTTGTGGTCTTTGTTCTCACTCATTCAACCTTTAATCTGGTTGTTTATCTTTGGCTCTTTATTTGAGTACTTTGCCGATCTCCCTGGATTTCCAGCAGAGACTTATATCGACTACTTTGTTCCCGGCGTCTTAATCATGACCGTGCTCTTTGGCTCGTCATGGGCTGGCGTTAGTCTGTTGCGAGAAATAAGCGCTGGGACGGTTGATAAAATGCTGGTCTCACCCGCATCACGGAGCGCCATTGTTTTAAGCCGAGTTTTACATTCCGCGGTACAAGTTGTTATACAAGCATCGATAGTATTAGTTGCAGCATGGATGATGGGCGCAACAACAAGTTACAACCCAATTTATATCTTACTTGCCATGTCTGTCATCCTCCTACTTGGCATTGCATTCGCCGCTCTTTCAAACGGCCTTGCCATTATGCTTCAACGTGAAGAACCATTGGTAATAATGGGAAATTTAATGACGATGCCACTTATGTTTTTCTCATCAGCAATGGTACCAGAAAAATTTATGCCAGAATGGATTCATGCCATCGGAATAGTTAACCCAATTGAATACGCTGTAACGGCAGTAAGAAGTATTTTAGCCGCAGAACCAGATTTAAACGGATTCGCAACAGGTTTTGGCGTTACGTTTTTATTTTCGGCAGCCACTTTATATTGGGCAATTTCTGCATTTAAGACATATCGAGATTAGACTAAAATCTAACAATAGCAGCGCTGCTTCATGGCCAGAGAATTTAAAAATTCATAATGAAACTGGCTTCGACACTAAATCTCGTATAGTTACCCAAGGATGTACTTTGGATAGTGGCAATAGCCTCGCCCACGACATCTTCATTATCACTCTCTAATCGCCCTGCACTTAAACCCACAGGCAGACTAGAAAGGTTTTTTTGTGCAGTTCCACTTAACACAAAACGAATTTCTTTAAAAAACATATAAGTAATACTCGGCGAAATCGACAGACCAAGATTTAAACGTTTAGCAACGTCACCCCGAGTATCAGCACCCGAATCAGGATTAACATATTGGGTAAATGTTCCAGAAGCAGCTAGATTACCAATAACGCCAGGCGCAAGTGTTTTACTAAAAGACAAACTACCAGTGTGACTATTGAACTCATAATCATCAGAGCTGTATATCAGTGTAGTATCAGCAATTTCCGTCACCTCCAGTCCGCTAATATCATCAATTTTTACTGTTGATCTACCACCGCTTAACTGAGCAGATTTCAAGTTTCGAAAGATACCTAATGAATAACTTGCATTTGTTACAACCCCCCACCGCAATTGTTGAGACAATGACAGAGATAACGTGGCCATAATAGATTCTAGTCCAACTCCCGTAAATGAAGACATATGCCTTAACCCACCATTTATACCAACATTTGTTGCAATACTCTCTCCTTCAAACCCAAGTGGAGCCAAATTAAATGCCGGCTTAGCAAATGATTTTTTAGACCGCCCCACAGTCATCGCAGTTACCTTATTTAAAGACCTATCATTTACTAGGCTAGACTGCCCCTGCCTATTAAAACCTACGCTCCACCTATCATCCGGCGAGCCAAAACTAACATTAGACCGCAAAACAGAAATCAAATAATCCGTCTGGTTAAAATGATATGCTGAATACGTTGGACTCCAGTTAACTGAAAAACTTAAATCATCACGTGCTTTCATCGCATAATTAAAACTTAAAGCGATATTCGATGTTACTTCCTCAAAAGGATCTGCATCATTCAGAGCCAAATTACTATCATAATTAAAACTGTACGTTATTGTATTTGAAAAACCACTTAGCCGAGCTTCAACAGCAGCCAGCCTCTGCTCTGCCTCAGGAACCTGAGGTATTTTCCCACCCGCAAATACGATACTACGATATTCATTTGCTGCGAGCGAATCCAAACCCAATTGCTCGTATACTTTACCTAACATAATTTTGATCGCGTAATTAGTTGGCCGCAAGTCCAGCACGTGTTGAAAAGAAATTGCCGCCTCACGCAACATCCCTCTACTGGATTGCAATATTCCAAGAAAAGCAAATGCCTGAAAATTATTCGGCTGCTCTTTTGTAACCTCTTCAAATATTTTTTCAGATTCAGGCAGTTTTTTTTCAGCCCATAAACCACGCCCTTTAGTAATTTTCCAACGCGCTGCGGCAAATCTGCCAGCCTTGCCATTTTTATCTAGCTCCATCAGAATCTCGTATTGCTCAGCAGCCTTGCTAAACAATGACATAATTTCGTATATTTTCCCAAGATTAACGCGAGCCTGAATATTTTTAGGGCTGTAAGCTATAACTGACTCAAATTCAATTCTTGCTTCAGGATATTTCTTCTGTTCAATAAAAATCATACCGCGAGTGAAACTTGCCTTTGTATTTGCAGAAGAATAACTAAGCGCTTTTTCATACTCAATCAAACCCATATCAATATTGCCACTCTTTAATGCCTTATCCGCAATAAGAGAGTGCAACAAGTTCATACGTTTTTTCGCCTCGTGCGAGTAACGTTGACTTTTGTCTTTATCAATAATGTACTGGAACTGCTCTTTTGCCTGTTCAGTTTTCCCTATATCAAAATACATTTGACCAAGGTTTAGTCTTGCAGAATAATCTTCTGGCGTCACTTTTAGTACAGTCAAAAAACCTCTCTCAGCCAACAAGGTATTACCTAACTGTAGATTAGCCATTGAAATATTAAAAAAAGCTTCCGTTCTCTTAGGGTCTATCGTCACCACTTTTTGCAATGACTTCAATGCCGCCTCCCATTGACGGTTACCCAATTCTAGTCGCCCTTGAATAATATAATATTGAACCGTTGCATTCTTACTTGCTTCATCATTCAGTTTCAAATCCATTATTAATTTTAAATGCGTCATCGCCAACTTGGGGCGGTTAGTCTTTTCATATATTTTAGCCAAATTCATATTTACAATCGGATTTTTCGGCCCAATTTTATGTAATTTTGCAAATATTCTTTCACCTTCCTCTATACGATTTAGCTGCATATACACATTACCAATATTAAACAAAACCTGCGGGTCATCCGGATACTCAAGCAATAATCCATTAAATATCAACAAAGCCGCATTAATTTCATTTTTCATCACCAACGACCTACCTGTCGCCAGAGATAGCAGCTTTTCAACCACTTTGATTCTAAGGTCTCGCGTACCAGTATCAATAACTCTCTGATATTCCTCCATCGCCTTATCAATTTGGCCCTGCTTGCTATATATGCGTGCCAAATAAAGACTGTAACGAACATTTTCAGGCGCCACACGAGTACTTTCGATGACCAACTCAAGACCTTTTTTTGCCTCACGCTTCTGCATTAACGCCTGGCCTTTTCTAAAATAAGCTTCCGGATGCTTTGGTGACAACAATAACACTTGATCCAGTTTGTGAATTGCACCGTCCGATTCCTGCTTCATCAACAACCCAACACTTTCATCGAGTAATTTTTTAATCGTAGGAGTTTCGGCAGAAGCATTGAATGAAAAGAAAAAAAAGAACAGGAAAAAAATCACCCGAATGAAATCAAATAAATTAATTGATCGTGTGTTTTTCTTTTTGCGACAAAAGAATAAACTACTCAAGAAACCATCCATGTTAAAAGGCAACATTAAACTTGGCTAGCACGTGCCAACCATCCAGGCGCAATTCCACTTTAGTACGTGTCACTCCATCCTTATTAAGCGCACCTGCTTCCTGAAGAGGGTTAATAGGCCTGATAATTAAAGGTGGCAACCGGATTCGGTCACCATCATTAGTATCATCTTCAACAGCTACCCCTCGCAATGCGCCTGCCTGCAAATGAAAAGCGTAGGCCCCTTCCATTGCAATTGAAAAGCGTTCTGCAAACCTATATTCACCACCAACACCAAACTGCATCATCAAAAAACCCGTGGCCTGGGACTTGTAAACAAAAATTCGTTTAAAACCCGCCGGCGGCCCACTAATAAAACTAAATACATTAGTTTCTTCATAATCGATATCAAATATTTCGCGTATACTGATATTAAGATAGGCGTTAAATTTATTTTCACGCCGCGTCAAATAATGACGTATCCCAAGATAATATTGAGTAAACGAAAGCTTACTCCGACGCGCATATTCAGCAAGATTAATTCTATCTCCCTGCATTGGGAAGCGGACTCGTATTGGTGCATTTTCCGAATTAGTTTCCCAGGCACCAATTCCAATAAAAAAATCGTTCCGCGTTCCAAAATAGCGGCGCATTTCAAGGCCACCTTCCACATTAATAGCGCGGGGAATCAAATCATTTTCGAATGCAAAGGGTTCAATAGGATATGAGGAGGTACCTTCCACATCCTCAGGTAAGTCCGTGGTAATCTCTACCGTACCAACAAACGGAGCGTTGTAAACCGAATCATAAAACACATCCAGTGCAAGATGATTCACACCCACTACCGGAGAAAAAACCCAGCCATTTTCTTTTACTTTTGCTGCAACCCCCCCCCTACTAACAAATAATGTTAATAAACAAAATATAATTATTGTTTTGTAAGAGGGTTTCAAAATCATCCCTTCTCCGTTTTACCAAATTCCGGTCTAAAATAAGATAACAATGCAGGCAACACCCAAATAGCTACGAGACAACTCACGATCATGTATGCAGTGACAAAATAACCCAGCTTTACATGTGGCGGAAATTGAGAGAAAAACAAAACAGCAAAACCAACAGAGACAACAATCGCATTAATTACAATCGTATAACCAGTGCTTCGCATTGTGTTATCTATTGCCTGCTCATGATCACCGGTTTTTTTCTTTTCATTAATGTAACGATAAATAAAGTGAATGGCATAATCAACTCCAACCCCTATGGCGATACCCGCAGCTAATGCAGTAGAAACATCTAACGGGACTCCAAATAACCCAGCGGCTCCAGCGACAAATAATGTTGATAGAGTAACTGGGATAACCACATAAATACCGGCAAGCAATGAAACAAAAACCAACCCAGCAACAATTAGAATTGCAGCCTTTGATAATACAATCGCACTGGTTTGACTATCTATCAACAAATCTGCCCAGATATATGAGTTATTTCCCGAGCCGGACAAGTTAACCTCTACGTTCTGATTTTGAAAATTTTCAACCACATAGTGATTCACCGAGTCCATAATATGTTTCAGATCACGGGTGTGATCCGTTTGAATCATAATGGTAATCAAGCCTGTTTTATAGTCAAAATCCACAACCTCATCCAACTGCTGAGGTCTACCTGAAACCGAAAACAGGAATAAATATTCCGCTATCTGCGCACGAGTTTCGGGTATATGATTATATTTTTCATCACCAGAATGTAGTGATTTATTCATGCTTTTAAGATAATCAACTACGCTTAATGAATCACCAACATAGGGTAATGTTTCCACATATGTTTGAAGTCCTTCCATTTTATTGAGTAACTCAGGATCTTTAAACGCGTCTTTTTTATCCGCCTCTAAAACAACATTTAAGAATATAGTCCCAGAAAAACGCTCATTAATTAATTTAGTTGCCCGAGAAATTTCCGTGTCTTCTTGGAAATCGCTCATCCAACTAGAATCAACAAATAACTTGGAAGCACCAAACAAAGTCACCGCAATCATTAGCAATAATAGAATTGCAGATGGCTGTTTATTTGAATTAACCCAACGTGCCGAAGCCGTTAACACGTAAGCAAGACGATTTTTCTCAGCGTACACACGCATTGCCCGGCGTTTTTCCAAATAATTACCGACCTTCGGTTTAAGCATTGATAACACAGCAGGTAACAATGTTGCGCTAATCGCCCATGAAAACAAAATGCCGATTAAAGCAAAAACACCAAACACTTTAAACGGAGGCATTTCAGCGAACATAAGCGCAAGAAAACCGATTGAAGTAGTCACCGATGTCATAACTAGGGGCGCTCCTAATTGCAACGTAGACTCTCTAACAATCTCTTTAGCATCTCTCATCGGGTCTTCTAATACTTTGTCATAATAGCTACTAATCAAATGCACGCCATCACCGATACCGACAGCAACTAGAATAACCGGTAGCATGGTCGAGATTGTGTACAGCGGCACATCAGTCACAACCATCAATCCAAAGGTCCAGATAATTGAAATCGACATCACCATAATTGGGAGAATCATTCCACGCCAGGAGCGAAAAATAATGAGCAACACAATTGCCATCACCAAAATAAGTAATGGCACCATTAACTCCATATCCGCCATGGCAAAAATACCTGACGACACCTCGATTACAGGTCTGCCGGAAATATAAAATACATCTTTTATTGGCTTATCAGCATCAGCGGCATTTAGGTTCATATCGGCTGATTTAGTTTCCGCAACGTTCGCCTTGCTCTCGTCAACCGCTATAAATTCACTAGCAACCCAATCAACGGATTGATCAGCCTTTTTCGGCTCCGCCTCAATGGGCATGCCATTTTGCCAGTTTTTACCTGCAACCCATTTATTACCTTCCCACTGCCCATCTATAACAGCGCCTTCGCCAGACTTATCAGGTTCTTGTTGTGCCTCATGCTTTACTACAGCGACAGGCTGCTCTTGCTCAATGAGTTTACCGTCCTTCCACTTACTGCCATCTACCCACTTATTACCTTCCCACTCGTCTTTCTCATCAACGGCTTCCGCTACTAGGGGCTCGCTTTTATCATCTACAACAACGTCAGCAGACTCATCTATACGCTTTCCATTTTTCCATTTAGTGCCATCATTCCATTGATTGCCTTCCCACTCTTCTTCCTTATCATCAGCGCCATCGGTTGCTTCATCTGATTTCTTTTTACCCCAATTACCGTCGCCCGCCCAAGGCCCCCAATCCATTTCCACGCCTGATTCTTTGGCCAAAATCGCCTTTACCTGAAAATAGCTCTGATAACGAAAATTGGCACCCTCTTTGATTTTGGCTCGAATCATTGCCGCTGAACCATCTGCAGACACCAGATTCCCAACTAAAATATCTTTATGCAGTTCAATGCGCTGCTTTAATAAATCGATATCATCCTTTGTTTTAGGAAGACCATTCATCACTGGCATTGCACCCATTCGCGTACTGTCACCTTCAAAAACAGTGGCTGAAGTGATAGATGCAACATCAATTTCACTTTTCGCTAAAACGCCGGGTAATTTTGAAATAGCTTTAGTAATACGATCTATTCGCTTCAAGGTTTCAGTATTATAGATACCCTCTTCATCATTCACCACCGTTACGACTAAGGTATCTTTCACACCAAAAATATCATCCACTTTTTCGTCGTAGATAATACCTTCATGACCTTTGGGTAAATATACTCGCGCATCAGTTTCCCAGCGCAGGCCATCTAATTGCATGAAGAAAAATATCGTTATTGCAGCAATTACTGCAATGACAATTTTGGGAGAATTAATTCCTAACGAATAAATAGTTTTTAACATTTTAATCCTTCTAACTAAAAACACGAATAATTTGTCGAGCCATAATTCAGTTACATCCTAATTAACAAACACCTGGCACACCCTAAAGTAAAACCCTAGTGCATTAATAACCAACACCTAAAAGTTATATTTAAATTCCATGGAAACACGATTATTCTCATTAAAGTTACCTATAAAGTGCGCTCTCTGATCCGGCGTTACAAGACCACCCGCTGCCGCACTATCTGCTTGGCGACCAAATGCAGTTCTACGACCTATGAAAATATCACCACCGGCAGTAACCTGAAAATGATCTGTCAAATTAAATGTTACTCGAGGCTTTACATATGTCTCTTCAAAATTGATTAAACGTATAAATAAAAGTGTAAATACCGCAGATTGTTTCAAAAGTGGTTTTCGAATAAATAAATTGAACGTAGTATCAAATTCATCTGACAAAATATGATTTTGATAATCTAAAATAAACCATTGTGCTATCGCCGGGCTGATATCAGCACCCCAAAAACTAAAATCATAACCTACCCCCCATCGAATATGGTCTCGTTGCACATCACCATCAAAATCAAGAAAGCCATCAGTGTACTGATCAACGATAGCAAAATATTTATCTTTCACATATGCAAACTCTGCTTTTAAGATGTCACCTCGAATCTCCTTAGTTAACGTCGCACCAAACATATGCATACGCGTATAAGTCGGAAAAATAGGTAAATTTTGAGTTGGCTCAGTGCTCGTTACATCTTGAATAGAAATAACGCGAAAAGTAGTTGGGTAATCATCCCAGGTGTAAAAATAGCTAAACGCAACCTCCGCATCAAATATATCGCGCGTAATTTTCAACCCTAATTCAGAAAATTTAGGATTGTAGTTTTCAGGGAAAGTGGTAGAAGGAATAATCTGAATCAATTCCCATTCCGAACCCGGTGCCGCTGCTTGATGAAATTTTAATTCAGGTATCCAGATGAACTCGTAGGTTGTTTTTTTGCTGTAATAATTCGCCTTAAACGTCCACAACGGAATTCGATAATCCAGTAATTCAGGTGTAATCAATTCTCGAAAATCCATAGGGTTAATTTCATCAACGATCCTAATCCCTTCAAGAACGCCCCACACCACATATTGCCGACCTATTCGGATATCCAGATTATTAAAAAACAAATCCAGATACAGCTCCTTTGGCTCAACGCGTTTATCGTCCTTTTCTTTTTTTAGCTGCTCAAGAAAAACCAACGGTTCTTTTTCATCTCGAACATTTCGCGCCGCAATGGTATCGTAATCGAACAAATCATAAACATGATCATAATAACCAAATCCGGAGCTATAAAATTTAGCTTTGTCCGAAAAAATATATTGCCAGTTCAAATACAGAATATTACGGATTTTAGTAAATGAACGAGGTTCATCGTAACGATACGCTGTTTCATTTTTGATATACCCACTAAAGATATTTTTAGCGGGTGCCGCAGTACCCAGCAACACATCTAGGTCATCAGGCAAAGCAATATCACTTTCATTACTTGCAGCCAGAGCCACATTCACTAAAAAATGCGCACAAAGTAAACAAGCTAAAATTACACGTACCGTGTATGTAAACAAGCCGGACAAGATTTTGCCCGGCCGTACATAAATAGTTGTTTCAGCTAATTTCGAAATATTGTTGTTCTCACTGGATTGTTTTTTAATTTAAATAAAAAATTAAAAAACACACTACACCAACTGTGACTTACATTGCTGACAAACGATAACATAACCCGCATCAGACGACGTAAAACCTAACGATACCTGGGAGCCTCTTGGTAATGGCTCTTTACATCGCTCACAACTACGATCCTGATTCACCTCTATTTGCTTCCAACCAATAATGCCAGCATACTTATCTATTTCTTTCTCAATTACTGAGGCTTTCGCGTTAACCGGGGCAAGATCAAGAAAAGTACTGTCCACGCCACCAGAAATACCCAAACTTACCTTTGATGAGTTTGCGCCATCCTCTGGGAAAGACTCCTCAAGCAATCGCCTAATTAACAGTGACACAGGCACATTCATCTCGTCAGCTCTATTTATTACTCGTTCTTTCAATGCCTTAGGGACACGAGCCCCCAAATATTCTTCTTTTCGCTTCATGGCAATTGCCATTGCCTTATCACGCATACTTGATGCACGCTTTACAGCATCTTCCCGCTGAGTCTTACCCATATATATCGGCCTCTAAGCGCTGTTTTTAACTTTGTATAACAACAGGTCAAAATTAACTGAAATACATTCTAAAAACGACAAATGAACGCTAAACAATTGTTTTTCCATTAGAATGATTATAAACCATTCCACCTCCTCTTACATGCAAAACAACGCATGTTAGACAATTGTATAACACTCTCAACAAAGAGCAACATAAACTAAGGGCGCCGCTGATAGTTCATTAAAAACAGTGCATTACATTTAATAAAACGTATAACATCGAACACCTTACAGCCCCAAAACGCCTGCCCCCACTAAATCCCGCATTCCACGACCACCCATATAAAATAAACAACCCATCAATATCGAGACTTGAACATAAGCAGCTCGATTAAATTTGATGCCAATTAAACATTATTTGAAGTAAATCACACAAGTACCCACAAAATACTCGGCAAATATAGATACATTCTAAAATTGACCATAACCCACACATTAGATAGTGTTTTATCGAAAAATATTCAATAAAAAAACAAGTCAGTTGACTAAATTTAATTTTTTTACAGCCGTTAAAGTAGATAGTAAACCAACCAATAATTGACCTATATTGATACTTGTTAGAGAGGACAACCATGAGCGAAGAATACGATGTACTTGTCGCCGAAGATGACGATCAAATTTCCTACCTGCTTAACTTCATGCTTACCCGTGAAGGCTTCAAGGTAAAAGTAGCGAACGATGGACAAGAAGCTATGGACGCTATCGCTGAAATAAAAATGCCAAGGCTTGTTTTGCTCGATATAATGATGCCTTTTTATGACGGGTACCAATTAGTTGATCACATCAGAAACAAAACCGACTGGAAAGATGTACCTATCGTCATGCTTACAGCCAAGTCTCAGGAAAAAGATATTATCAAGGCGCTTGAAGCAGGAGCTAATGACTACGTAGTCAAACCTTTTCAACCAGGAGAACTAGTGACTCGCCTGAAAACGCTAATGAGGCGTGCAGCATAATGTCTCTGTGATTCAATATCACCAACCGGCGCCTATTATCAGTTAAATCGAGTTGGCAACCTAGAATCTAACCTTGGCACCCTCATTCTATGCCTGAATAAGATTTATAAGGCAGTAATGGCAACGTCTTTGATCCCGCACAATTCCTCGCAAAAGCTAACAATCACATTATTACCGAACCAACTGCCCAATCTATAGCGAACTTACAAGACAAAAAATAAACTGGCAACCTGAGTTACAATTACCTTCGGAAAATATTTTTATAAAAGATAAATACAAACAACCTCACCAAGCGTATTATTGACAGCTTGCAGATTTACTGGGATATCGGATACCAATAATTAAATTACCGATAGCAAACTACAGTATTACAACAGGCCACTTGTAATAACAAACCTCTTAAAAAATGAAAAACTTAACAAACCGGAATGGAATATAAGTGCAAGATAAAAAACAAGATCAATGGAATCCGTCTTTTTTTAAGCAGACCCCCTTATTCTGGCCCATCACCCCCACCCTCACAGAAAATATAATTAGTAGCCCATCTTGGCCAACGCTTGATCAATGCAATCAATTATTATCAAATAACATACCCAATAAAAATCAAAAAATTATTACATTTGTAGAGCAAGCATCAACCTGCCACTCATTTGAAGAGGAATATGAACCCAGAATATTCCTGTCTGGAGAAGTACAAACCCGACTTCATAATTGGCATGATTTTCTTCAAGTACTAGTGTGGAAGACCTTCCCGAAAACGAAGGCCTTACTAAATGAAATCCACTATAGCGCCGCAATCGAAAGATATGAAAAAAATGATAAACAAAGAAGTAAAAAGGAAAATTTCGTTACTTTATTTGATGAATGCGGATCAATCATTGTTTCAGCAGATAAAAACATACTAGAACTAGTAGAAAATTTCGAATGGAATAAATTATTTGTAGAAAACAAAGTTCTTTTCGATAACGCGATTGACTGCATTACCTTTGGACACGCTATGTACGAAAAAGCCCTATCACCTTACATAGGCATGACATCACACTGCCTTCTCTTACAGGTAGACACAAGCTATTTCGAGTTAACACCCGATAAAAAGACCAGCTACATTGACGAAGCAATAACGAACCATATAAAAAAAATAAGTGGACTCAACACCCGAAGCTTAACACCACTTCCTATTCTTGGCGTTCCTGACTGGCACAATAATCAAACAGACGAATTTTACAAAAATACATCCTACTTTCGCCCTGGCAGAAAAAATAAAAATATGAAGTAGTGCCACATCTCTATTGCCACCACCCTTTCACCCACGCTATGCAGCCAAGTCTACAGCTGACACTGGAACGGTCAAAGTAAATGTACTGCCCTTCTCTTTCTCAGATAAAACCTTAATTTCACCCTCCAGTGCTCCAATCAATTTTCTGCAAATAGCCAACCCAATACCAGTACCGCCAAACTTACGGGTAGATGAACCGTCACCTTGAACAAAAGGCTCAAACAAAAAATTTATATCGTCGTCCTTCAAACCGATGCCAGTATCAATTACATTAAAAATAATACGACCTTCTTTGTCTTCGTAAGAAACACCCAATGTGACACAACCTTCAAGTGTAAATTTTATCGCGTTATCAATTAATTGCATCAATATCTGGTTCAGATGAATGCGATCAACATTAACGCACAAGGGAATACTTTCACTATAAGTCACACTAAAATCAATCGACTTATTTTTTGCGCTTAAATAAAACGGAACAACCAATTTTTCAATTTCATCCCGGATTGAAATATTTTCTGTAATTATATCAATCTGCCCTGCTTCAATTTTTGAAAAATCAAGAACATCAGTCACCATCCTAATCAATCGATCTGTGCCATTATCAGCGATGGAAATTAACTTCCCAGCATCATCAGGTATATCATCAATCATTCCACTATTCAAAACACCCAACGCACCTTTAATCGCCGTCATCGGTGTCCGCATCTCATGGCTCATGTTTGCAATAAACTCAGATTTTGAACGATTCGCTCGCTCAGCTGACTCGGTTGCTATCTGCAATACTTTATTATAAGACTTCAGCGTTACATTTAATTCAATAAGATTTTTCTGTTGCCCGGAAACAAAATACACAACAAAATAAGCAATAAGCACAGATATAAAAATAACCAAAATCAACATAACCACTATCCATTGAAGTGCGCTATCGAATACATTTTTCACACTTTTCAATAAATCAGTATTATGACTTGTCTGAAAGTCATAATACTGATTTAATATATCAACCAGTTCAATTTGAAGCTTATTCATTTTTTTCAGTTTAACCAATACCAACTGATCATCGCCGCCTGAAATAGCATTAACAATTTGTTTTTGCGTGGGATTTATTTCCTTTAGAATTGATTTAAGCCCCACCATAAACCGCTCCTCTTGAACCATAGAGGGCAGATCCTCAAGCGCCTGTTTACTTACAATAAATTTTTCTCCAAGCAGATAGTACGACTGCAGATTTTCATCACCAACAAACCAGTCATCTTCATTAGACATTTGATACAACAGAATAAGACGTTCGCGGGCAATATTATTCAAAACATAAATCAGTGCCGTTTTTTTGTTATTTTCCTCAACAATTTCACTGACGGTATAATCCATAGATAATAAATTCTGGTAACTCAACACCTGCGACCACGTCACTAATATTATCACTGAAAAAAAACCAGCCACAATCGCCATCCGCAGTCTAACTATTGACTGGTTTTCCACGTTTCTATCGTTGTTATTACGGGGCATTTTTCACATACTTTGTTTGAAATCTAAATTTTAGGCCGCATCTATCCTGACACTCAAGGATACTTAAATACTCTTCTCCTATTTCGGCAAAACCCGGAATTTATTAACCTGTTTATTACCCAAATTATTACCTGAAAATCCACATAAATCACACAATAGAGCACCTAGGAGGCTGTCGGACTTAACACTGTTTGGCTGCAAACTCATGGATACCGATCAGAATTCCCTATCATGTTCGTTAAATAGAACCACTATTCGCCTC
>Ga0224507_10000379_pt1 | contig 17472 bp, 13 predicted proteins | sample SF_Jan12_sed_USG_3_FD_170159 | JGI IMG/M metagenome (GOLD analysis project Ga0224507, IMG submission 170159) | Sediment microbial communities from San Francisco Bay, California, United States - SF_Jan12_sed_USGS_13 | ecosystem: Environmental > Aquatic > Marine > Sediment | place: USA... | reverse complement strand
CTTGACGAAGTTTGTAGACACGTATTGGGCGAAATGCCAGGCGCCGCCGTTGCGATTCCACATGCCGAGCAGGCCACCGAGTGCCCAGAGATAAACGAGCAGTATCTGCGCATAGCGTTCCGAGCCGATGCTGGGAATCAGGAATTCCCGAATGATGTTGTACTGCGTCGTGACCAGGCCACCTAGCAAGATGCCCATGAACAACGCAAGAATGACATTACGCGTCGCAAAGCATATGACAAGCGTTGCAAGCGCGGGGACCAGCGACATGAAATTGAAATGCCCCTGGGCCTCGATAACAGTCGGGTCGAGCTGCGCGCCGTACCAGGCAACGAACCCGCAAATAAGAAGTAACCAGAGCCAGGTGTATTTTTTGATTTGCGCGAGCATTCTTGTCAGCCTGGTTTGCAACGATGCACTCGCAGTATAGCGCCCGTCGGGCGGGTAAGAGGCAGAGATTGATGTGTAGAATCGAAACCATGTTCCGGAAACACATTATCCTGGCTGCACTATTGATGGCAGCCGGAGTCAACTCGGCCCTCGCTGCTGGCGACGCAGAATGGCAGTTCGCCGGCTGGGCAGGTCCCGCCATTGCCGTTCGCACGTTCGTTCCTGACGACGCAAGCGATTCAACGCCGATTGTTATCGTTATGCACGGCTGGAGCCGCGAGGCGCAGCGTTACTTCGCCGACTGGCGCGAACTCGGCGCTGCACGCGGATTCATTGTCGTCGTGCCGCACTTCCCGGTTGAAGATTTTCCGTCGTCGACGCACTACAACCTCGGGCACGTATTCGACGAGAAAACCGGCAGGAAGCGACCAGAACCAGAGTGGACGTTTTCGGCAATCGAGCCGCTTTTCGATGAAGTCGTCGCGAGAACCGGAAGCAAACAAACGCAGTACACACTCTTCGGCCACTCGGCTGGGTCGCAGTTCGTGCATCGATTCCTGTATTACATGCCTGAAGCGCGCGTACGGCGTTTCATTGCTGCGAATGCCGGCTGGTACACGATGCCGGATTTCGATACCGAGTATCCCTACGGCCTCGAGGACGCGGCGATCGACAAAGATCAACTAATCGCTGCATTCGGGAAAGACATGGTTCTGTTACTTGGACGGGAAGACGTGGATTACACGGACCCGGATCTTCGCAAGACTCCGGAGGCAAACCGGCAGGGCAAGAACCGCTTTGCCAGAGGCCTTACGATGTTCAACGTGGCGAAAACCAATGCCGAGAAACTTGGTGCCGATCTAAAGTGGCGACTCATGATCGTCGACAATGCTGGCCACGTTAACGCGCAGATGGCGCCAGCGGCCGCACAGCTTGTGGAGTAGCCGCTCCCGCGTGCTTCAATAGTGATACCGGACGCGCACGTACGCATTACTCGAATCGGCAAGCTGACCAAAGAATGTATTGCGGTCACGGCCACCAAACAGGTTACCGCCTGCAATCAGGGACCAGTGATCATCGTGACGATACGTGTAAACCGGGCGTATGTAGAAGTCGTGATCACTCGGTGAGAAGAACGTAAACAAAGACCAGGTGTGTTTGTCTCGGCCGGCCCGGTAAGTCAGGCGATTCGTCAGCAGGTGGCGGTTACGATCCGGCTCGAATCCGGGAAACGGCGAATTCTGAATCAACCCGTTATAGTCAAGCGTCGACTCGACGTAGTACTGCATGCCAACCGTGAAGTTCGGTTTTGCTTCCCACTCAAAGCCAACGAGGAAGCGCAGCTGATCGTTCGGCACCAAGGAGTCGGTTCCCGACCGGTCGTCGCGCGACACGTAATAAGACACTTCGATGTTGAACAGCCCTGGGCCAAGCGGTCGTCGCAAGCTCGCGCCGAGCGACGCCAACGGCGCAAAGATCGGTTCCAGTGACGCCGTGAACGCCGTCGGTTGTTTGAAGAATCCACGATACGCGTACAGCGCGTACTCGCGGCCCGCGACGGTGCGAAAAAGCCGCAGCGCAAACTCGCCGTTCGAAAAGGACTCATTCGGCTCCGCGGCCTCGAAGGGTGGGGTTGGCGCGACATTGCCGCCCGCGAGCGGCGAAAAGAAAGAGAAGCGCTCGCCGGACAAATACACATCAGGCTCGAATAACGGGGTCCAGGCGAAATCGACATTCACAGGATCGGAGTATCGCGTCAAGCGTATCGCGTTGCCCGGCGCTTTGAGATATTCATCATCGCGACCAGCAAAGAAAGACACGAAGTCCTTGGGGAACAGATCGTTCAGAAAAACCAGGTCGCCAGTACCCCATGTCTGCACCTGTCGCCCGGCTCTGACATCGACATTCTTGCCAAGCGAAAACGCCGCGGTCAGGTCTCTGACTTCGGCATTCCAGTCGTCTTCGACAGCATCGTAAATGCCGTCGGCCTTGAGGGTGACCGTGGTATTGCCGGGCCGCCATTCTGCTTCGATGCGAAGCCGGAGTTCTTCGAGTGTTTTGCGATCGTCGAGCAACGGGTCGCTGTCAAGACGCGTTCCGAGTCCGGCCTCAACAAAGCCGCTCCAGACTGTACCGGAATCTTCTTCGCCCCAGTCGTCGTCGTGCCACATGTCTTCCTGCGCGAACACGATCGTGGGTATCACCAAAAGCAGTGGCCAGAGGTTCACGGCGGGTTCTCACTCAACCTTCAGGGCGCTGCAGCCAATCGCTCGGCGGACTGCGCAGCGAGCGTTCTGTAAAGACGGACTCTGGCAGACCGATATCGTACTTGATGAAGCGAAACTGCATATCCGTGGCGCCGCCGGTCGACAAATCCGATACGCGACTAATTGTAACGGTCGGATGACCGTCGATGTTCTCGACTTTCATGACCTCGACGCGCCGATACAGCTTGCCTGCGGGATTGGTGTAATCGATCTTCATCGGCAAAAACGTCTGCCGGTCGATCCACGTGACGTAACTCGAAAACTCGGCACTCTGCGCGTCGTGTGGCACGTGTTTGAGGACGTAGAACTCATCGCTTGTGTCGATCAGCTCGTGTGCATCCTCCGACGGGCGTCTCCCGGAGACATCCTCGTAGAAGTAGTGTGCGCCGACGAAACTGGTGCGTTTGTCACTGGCGGAAATCCGTTTGACCAGATCAAGCCCGGGCAGATAGAGCCAGCGGTCGTCGTCGCGATCGATGTGCTTGTCGACGAGGAATACGGTATTGCGCACATCCGAGGGCTGGCTGAAGACAACGAGAAACTGCTGGTCGCCGCCGTCATCGATGTCGCGGCGAAGGACCGTGAATTGTCGCCGTTGCTGGCGGTCCTGCGCATCACGAATGATCATGCGAATTTCGGAACGCCCGTCCTTTCCCGCGTAGTATGCGGCCAGATTCGCACGCGCGACGATTTCGTCGGCGTCTGTCAACGCCTGGGCATGCACACTAATGCCCATCGTCACGGTGGCCAGTGCCAGAAAAAATCTTATGCTCATCCTTTGCTTCCTCCTTGTGCTGTTGCCGGTTGTGCCGTTGCGACCGCGAACGCGCCCCGTTTGTTCATTTTCGGGAACAACCAGGGGCCTGCCCATGAGATCAGGGCAGGCAGCAAGATCAGTGTCGTGACACCGGACAGTGCCATGATCGCAGCCATGAAGGCGCCAACGGTGATGTAAGGCACGAGCGGCGCGAAGAACAGCGGCGTGAATCCTATAGCGATGATGATCGCATTACGCGCTATCGCTCGCGCCGGCTCTTCGAAAATCTTTTGTATTGCCGCCGTGAACGAGCCTGTGCTTCTTAGCAGTGCCCGCAGTCGTTCAATAAAATGAATAGCGAAGTCCACCGACAAACCGAGAGTCAGTGATGACAGGACCGCGATCGGCATGTCGTAGTCTTTGCCGATCCAGCCGATTATTCCGTAAACACCGAGAATCGTAACGGAAAGCGGCACCATCGCGAGCAAACCGAGGCGCGGGCTGCGGAACAGAAACGTCATCATAAGAAACACAACGACGAACGCACCCATGAGGCTCTTGAGCATCCCGGTGACCATGACGTCCTGCCAGACGACGTTAATGAACGTCTTGCCGGCCCAGCGCATCTCGACGTTGTCAGGCAGCGGGTTTGCTTCAAGGTAGTCGTCGAGGAAGTCGATAACCTGGTTCATGTCCTGGTTATCGCCGCTCTTGAGCTGCAGCCAAATGGCCGTCGAGGTGAAATCAGGTGTGACGTTGTGCCACAAGTCATGTGGTCTGTGTGACGACTGGTACTGCATTAACGTTTGCGCGACCGCGTTTGCTGTCGCCGGGATCCGATAGTCGGCGTCGGCTCCGCCGCGCAATTCCCGATTGACGACTTTGACGACATCCGTCACGGCATTGGATTTGCCGACATAGCCCGAGTCATGCAAAGCGCGCTGCATGTCACTGATCTGCCCTAGCATATCCGGACGCAGGAAGTACCTGGAGTTGGTCTGGGCATGCTCCGCAAGCGCCATCAGCTGTTCGAGATATTCGACCGATGCGGGATCTTGTGCATCAAACAGCGCATCATCAATTGTCGCAATCAGGCCGCCATACCAAGCGCCCGTGTCGTCCGTATCGGCGCCTAGCTGTTCGCGAATTCCGGCTGCGTAGAGGTCATCGACGCCTGCCAATAGATCATTTGCGGCGGTGAGGAATTCAGGTTGCGCGCTGTCGTCGCTGTGTGTCAGCACGATAAATGCGTCGTAAGTGCCAGCGAAGCGCTGATTCAATTCGACGTCCGCAACCCGAATCGAATGGCTGGCCTTGAACCAGCGAACGGGATTATCGTTGATATCGATACGGTAGATTCCGGCGATGCTGATTGCCACCACGAGCACCGCGACAGCGGTAATCCGTTTGCCCCGCCGTACTGCAAACCGGCCGCTGCGACGCAGCGTGCGTGCAAGCATCGTGTCGGTATGCGGAGTTTTGCTGCGTGATGCAAGCTTTTCGAGCGCCGCGGGATTCATGCGCACGACATAGGCAGGAATCAGTACGATTGTCACGGCGAACGCAAGCAGTATACCGAAAGCGACGAATGCGCCGAAAATTTGCACGGGCGGAATCGGCGTCAGCATCAACGAGAGAAAGCCCACGGCGGATGTCAGCGAGGTAAACAGCATCGGCGTAAACAGGTGTTCGATTACGCGTGAGATGGTGGCATTTGCATCAACACCGGGCCGATAGGCATCGGCAAACTCCGACATGATGTGCACGGAGTCGACTACGGCGATCGGCATCAGGAAGATCGGAATCATCGAGCTCATGATGTGGACCGTGAAGCCCATGCCGATCAGCAGGCCCATACTGATGATGACGGTTGCCACGGCGACCAGCATGGGTGCGATCACGAGCGGAACGCTGCGGAAGAAATACAGCATCAGCACGAAGATCATCAGGCCGGCAAGCGGCGCCGATATGCCCATTTGTACGAACATGTCGTGACCGAATGTGTCCTCGGCGACGGGTAGGCCGGTGATGTGGTACGCATCGTCCGTGTCGAGGTTGTCTATGAGCGACTGAATTTCGCGTGACAGTGGATAACTCAGGTCCTTGCTCGCGATCGGCACGTAAATCGTAGCGGCTTTGCCGTCGCCGGATACGAGTGTGTCTTTCAATAGTGGCAGGCGATCAACCTTCTCACGAAGTGCGAGCGCCTGTTCCGCGGTAACCGGAGCTTCCCGCATCAACCATTCGAATCGAATCGTGCCGGGACCTTCCTGGTCGATGTTGTCCACGCTGGCAAGTGACGCGAGATCGGGAGTGATGACGCCGTCGAGTTCCAGTATTGATTGGCTGAGTTTGTGCAGCGCCGTTAGCGACGCCACGTTATAGACACCGTTCGGATGCGTTTCGTTAATGATGCCGACGACGATCGTGTCGTGGTAGGAGAATCGTTGCTCGATCGCATTGTGAAATACTCGGTCGCTCTGCATCGTCGGCAACATATTTTCCGGATCGGTGTCGATCTGGATGCGCGTTAGCAATGCTCCAAAAAGCACAACGAGCAGCACAATGACGGCGTAGACCGTCCTGGGTCGTTGTGTCGCGACCTGGATGACAGAGTGTTTCATCGGGCAAGGTCCCTGTGCGGCGCTGAGTTACTTTAGTGATTGCTAATATACAATATTCCAGTAAATTAGCAAATCATAAATTATCGTATTCTAAATTAGTATCGTCTATAATATTGCCAGATCACACTTGCGGCAGCGGATCATGTTATGGGACAGGCGCAGAAAACACATGATAAACAAACAGTTATCGATAAACGTATCGAACTGATGCGCGAGCATGCCCCGCAAGCGGCGGGGCTCATGAAAGCCTTGGGCAATGAGAGCCGGCTGATGATTCTGTGTACGCTGGCCGAGAGCGAATGCTCGGTCGGCGAATTAAATGCAATGATCCCCCTGAGTCAGTCGGCTCTCTCCCAACAGCTCGCCCGGCTGCGGCAGCAAGGCCTCGTTCGAACGCGACGCGAGTCGCAGACGATCTATTACGCACTGGCCAAAGGGCCGGCGGACCGGATCATTCACTTGCTGCACGACATTTACTGTGGAACCGAACTGCCCGCTGCAACGGAGGCACACTAATGGAAACTGGATTTGGTTTTGGCAAGATCGTTGACATGGACTTCGACGCCGCAATCGAAAAAGTAACGGCCGATTTACAGATGGAAGGCTTCGGGGTGCTGTCGGACATCGACGTCGCCGCGAAGATGAAAGAAAAGCTTGGCGAAGACATGCCGCGCTATCGCATTCTCGGCGCGTGCAATCCGGCGCTGGCGCATCGGGCGATTAAAGCCGTGCCCGACATCGGCCTCCTGTTACCGTGCAATGTGCTGGTCCGTGAAGACGAAGCCGGCGCGGTATCGGTCAGTTTCATGGATCCGAAGAGCGTACTGTCGCTGGTCGACAACCCGGATGTCGACCCGCTGGCGGACGAGGTGAAGGCCAAGCTCGAGCGGGTACTCGAGACACTCTGAATCCAGCGCGATGTCTGACGGCTGTCAGGCGCGTGTATCGATTGCCGCATGATCGCAATTGATCAGGTTGCGGGGGCCCAGCATCGGATACTCCGCGTTGCTACTCTGTCCCGGCCCAGCTCATGTCGGGCGCGCTGCGTGATTTCAATAACTTGTTTGCACGTTTGTTGTTTATGTTAAATCGAAAATAGTTCGCTCTGTAACTTCTGACGCATATCTGTCACAATTTAGCCGCGACATAATAAGAAGCACCGAACAATAACCAGCAAGGCCCTACTCGCTGCGGAATAACAGCATCGGTTCAATTCGATGCCTAGAAAAATCAGGGGAAACTGATCATGCGTAAGCTATTCACGGTAATTAGCACCGTCCTACTTCTTGTCATTTCCACACCGTTACTTGCGCAGCAATTGCAGCTTCAAAAAGCAGATGCGCCGGCTGCACAGTTGGAACTTTTCGACCAATCCGACACAAAGGGCCGAAGCGACCGGAGAATGTACGTCGTGCAAATGGCTGGTGAGCCGGGCATCAGCTACGAAGGTGGTGTCGACGGATTTGCTGCGACGGCGCCGGAAAAGGGGGTGCGATACAACGCCAAAGCCAGCCACGTCCGGCAGTATACGAGCCACTTGATCTCCGGGCATGACGACAAGCTCGCTTCGATCGGCGCTGCAGGCCAGAAGACCTACAGCTACTGTCATACGATGAACGGTTTTGCCGCGATGCTGACACCTGCAGAGGTGGCCAGGCTGAAGGGCGACAAGTCTGTTGTTAATGTCTTCGAGGATTTTTCGATGGACATCGACACGAACAACAGCCCGGACTTTCTCGGACTCAACGATCGGCGCAAAGGCCTGCGTGAAAGGCTGCGTCTGAAAGGCGAGGACGTCATCGTTGGTGTGCTTGATACCGGCATAGTCCAGGAACATCCCAGTTTTGCCGACACGCGGACATTTGACCTGCCGCCATTCTGTGACAATCCGCGCAGCCCCATCCTCGAACGCGTCTGCTCCAGACTGGAAGATTTCAGGAATCAAGTTGTCTACGATGCCCCGCCCGCACACTGGCAGGGCGCATGCGAAGAAGGCGAGGCCTTTTCTGAAGACGACTGCAATAACAAACTGATCGGTGCGCGCTGGTACGTCGACGGTTTCATCGCCGGGCGTGGCAGTGTCGTCGAGGACGAGTTCCTGTCGCCTCGCGACTCGTCAGGTCACGGCAGCCACACTGCCGGCACGGCGGGCGGCAATCACGTCACTGCGTCGCTGAACGGCACGCCGCTGGCGCGCATCAGCGGCATGGCGCCGCGTGCCCGTATTGCAGCGTATAAGGTCTGTTGGCTGTCACCCGGCGCTACAAATTTCAGCTGTTTCTTCTCGGACAGCGCGGCCGCGACCGATCAGGCTATCGAAGACGGTGTTGACGTGCTGAACTTCTCGGTCGGCACGGCGCAGTCGTTTGTTGATACGCAGGATCTGGCGTTTCTCAGGGCCAGCTCTGCAGGTGTGTTTGTGGCCCGCTCCGCTGGTAATGACGGCCCGGGCGCCGGGAGCACGAATGCCGGCGAGCCCTGGGTGACGTCGGTCGCCGCATCAACGCTGTCTGGCACCGCGTTCGCGCTGGCTGCAATTGTGAACTCTCCGGCGTCGGTCGCAGGAAGCTACGCTGCGTTGGAGGGATCTATTACGAAACCACTGACAGAGAGCGGGCCAATCACTGAGGATGTCGTTGCTGCCGAGCCGATCGATGCTTGCGCGCCGCTCAGTAATTCAGACATCACGATGAACTCGATGGCCGGTAAGATCGCGCTTATCGCACGTGGTACATGCGCGTTCACGACAAAGGTCGACAATGCTGTCATCGCGGGCGCTATCGGCGTACTGATGTATACCGACGATCGTCCAAAAACGGTAATGGGCATCACCCCAACGCCTCTTAGCAGCACGATTCCGGGCGTCATGATCGACAACGCGCCGGGTCTTGCTTTGCTCGCGGAGCTGCAGGGCGGAAACACGGTTAACGCCACGCTTGCGGCCAACATCTTCACGACAGAAGAGCTCGAGGGCAATATCATGGCGGACTTTTCGTCGCGCGGTCCCTACGCGACCGAGAGCGACTGGATAAAGCCGGATATCACGGCACCGGGTGTTCGTATTTTGGCCGCATATTCGCCGGATCAGGCAGACGGCTCAGCTGGTGACGTTTTTGCTTATCTCCAGGGCACGTCAATGTCCAGCCCGCACATTGCCGGACTTGGTGCTTTGGTCAAAGAAGCGCACCCGGACTGGAGTCCCGCGCAGATCAAATCGGCGTTAATGACAACCGCCCGACAAGACGTCGTCAAGGAAGACGGGGTGACACCAGCCGATCCATTCGACTTCGGGGCCGGTCATGTGGATCCGAACGGCGCGGTAGATCCGGGCCTGACCTATGACGCGGGACTACTGGACTACCTCGTTGCCAGCTGTGGAACGGTGACGCCCCTGCTCAGTGCCGAAGACTGTGAATTCGTCCAGGATGTTTGGGGTCTTTCCATCGAGCCAGCTGACCTGAACCTACCGTCGATCGGTATTGGTGCATTACCAGGTTCGCAGACCGTGACACGCACCGTAACAGCCGTTCGCGGATTCAAAGGGCCGCATGGTTTCTACGGCTCGAACCGGCCGAACAACTACCACGCCGTTGTCGAAGCACCGGAAGGATTCGATGTCCAAGTTTCGCCGAGCAGCTTGTATCTCAGACCTGGCGATTCAGCCAGCTACGAGCTGACGATCACCAATGAGACGTCACCTCCTGGCGAATGGCGGTTTGGCGCGATTACCTGGGTGGATTCGAGTGGGCATGAAGTCAGAAGCCCGATCGCCGTGAACGGTGTTGCCATTGTTGCTCCCGACGAGGTTTCCGGAATGGGTGCAGATGGATCGACCAGTTTCGACATCACGTTTGGCTACACCGGCGATTACACCGCGGGCGTGCATGGACTGAACGGTCCGGATTACTACGGCGTTATCGGCCTGCCAGATGACCCGAACGACAGCTTCGTGTTTCTTGGTGATGGCGTTGCTATCGCGTTCCTGGAAGAGTTGCCCGAAGGATCGGCCTTCGCGCGCTTCTCGACTTTCGACGAGTACACAGCGGGCAACGACGATATTGACCTGTACCTGTACTACTGCCCGAATTTTCTGTGCACACTCGTAGATTCCAGCGCTAACGCTAGCTCGAACGAGGAAGTCAACGTGCTGTTGCCAGCTAACGATCCGGCGATTACTGATCCGTATCTTGTGCTCGCGCATGCCTTCGAAACAGAAAACCCGACGACCGACATCGTCATGTTCCAGTGGGAATTCGGGTTGGTGGACGATGCCGGCAACCTGACTCTATCAGCGCCTGGCAGTGCAACCGTCGGCGCGACCGAGACCATTACGGTTGAGTGGAACGGGTTGGCAGTTGGTCCGGCGGAAAGGCAGCTCGGTGCAATTTCGCACAGCGATGCGAACGGCATTCAGGGACTGACGTTGATCAGCATCGACAACGATATTGACGGGAGCATTTGTAGCTTCGGCCTCTGCGCTCCTCCGCCTCCATAGTCGCTGCTTATTGTTTGCTGTGACAAAAAGGCCGCCCGGGCAATCCGGGCGGCCTTTTCTGAATTTTGGCCGCCTAAACAGGAAGCTCGGTTCAATCTTGGGAATAAGCAGGGCAGGCAATCACGCGGTCGAGGTCTGTGTGGTAAGTGTAGTCGCGCGAGCCATAACGGAGCGTGATAACGTAGCCAGGCTTGTCTTTCCTATCGTACTGGACACCGGGTTCCGGGCAGCCGAGGCTCGCGTCGGACCAGGTCGTGCCTTCGGCCGAAGTGACCATCACCAGAGGCTCTTCTACGCCGAGACGAGCTGCGAGATCTTTTCGGGCTGACATCGCCATTGCACCCCATTCCAGCTCAAGTTTTTGGGTGACGCCCGCCACGGCTTTCTGTTTTTGCCGCTTGCAGACGAAGGCATGCCCTTTGGACTCGTGCACAAAATAGAATTTGCCGTCAACGCGAAGCGTAATCTTGTGCCCTGGCGTAATGACCTGCCCATACGCCTGATCGGGTTGCGGGCAACCAATGCTGGTGTCACGCCACTCGACGGCGCGCACCGTGTCGACTTCGATCTTGTCGATCGAAATGTTGAGTTCCCCGGCCAGCGTCTCGGCGGCGAGCCTTGCAATGTCCATATCGTCATCCTCGAATTGCTCGACCGTTCCCTGCAGCGAAATCGTCTTTGCCTTCTCGGTGTTCAGAGGATCGGGATTACAGGCGGCGAGGCCGATGCAACAGGCAACGGCGATTCCAGCCTGGATCAATGTCGTCTTCATATTATCCTCTCCCAAAAATGGTCGGGTGATGCTAGCGCATAACAGCGGCGGCGACGTCGGCGGCACAGGCATGTGCCAGCGTCCAGCCGAGCATGCCATGCCCGGTATTCAGGTAAAGCCCGCCGATCGTGCTCGCGCCGACGAACGGTCGTCCGTCCGGTGTCATCGGGCGGTTACCGGCCCACGGCCGATGGTCGGGCACGCTGTAATCGGCCGCCCCGGGCGCAATGTCTCTGGCGAGCCGCAATAGCGACTGGATGCGCTGCTTATCGCCATCGGTTCTGTTGCCAACAAAGTCGGCGAAACCGGCGATCCTGACACTGTCGCCAAGCCGCCCGATCACCATCCTGCGGCGCAGTGCCGTGAAGCTTGCCGACGGCGACGCGTCAGCAACCGGCAGCGTAACGCTGTAACCGCGAACCGGGTAAATCGGCAGGCGAATTCCCAGTGGCCGCAACAGCTCGGCGCTCCCCACGCCGGCGCATACCACGACGGCATCAGCCGAGACAGTCTCGCATTCCAGTGCGACGTTTTTGAAACGACGCTGCTCCGTTTCAATGGCACGAACTTGTGCACTGTGCCGAAACGTCACCCGCGCGGACGACTCGAGATAATCACGCAAACCATTCGTGAACTGGAGAGAGTCCGCAATGGCGTCGTTCTTTGAATAAACGGCCGCGATAAAATCCTCATTGATCTCTGCAAGTGCCGGTTCGATCGAGATGGACTCTTCGCGACTCAGCACGTCCGTAATACAGCCGTTCGCACGTTTGAGAGCGCAGGACTTCCGTGCCGACCGCAATTGATTCTTGTCGGTTAGCAGTATCAGTTTTCCCGCAACACGATGCGAGAACTCGATCGGCACAGTTTGCATGAAGTCCTGCATAAGCTCGGCAGAGCGCATCGCGATGGAGAGCAGGCCGATCGTGTTGTTCGCCGCGCGCCGCGGCGTGCACTGGGTAAGAAACCGCAGGCCCCAGGCTATTAATCGTGGGTCGATCCGCAGACGTGATCCCGGTTCGCGCCCCAGCAGCAGGCCGGGCAATTGGGCGAAAAAATCCGGCTTCGCCAGTGAATCGGTGAAGCTGTAAGACAATTGCCCCGCGTTCGCATAACTTGCCCCGCAGGCAACATTGTGCTCGCGGTCGATGACGGTTACATCGCAGCCCTGCTGCGACAGGTAGTAAGCGGTGGTTACGCCAACGACGCCGGCGCCAAGTACGAGAACATGCACAGGATTCGCTACCGGGCCTGGCGCGCCGCGTGCTGGGCGTCGTGCTTAAGACGCATGACGCGGCCGCGACTGACGTACAACAGGTCGCTGATCTTCAGCACCAGTGAGTCCTCGTACTTGTCGAGCCGCCCGTCCGCATAAGCGATCTGCCAAAGCAACGCGATAATTCGCGCTTTGTCGGCTTCGTCCAGACTCTCGTGCAGGCGCTGCGTGAAATCGTGCACAGAGGTCAGATTTTCCGCCTTATCACTTGCCGCGTTGACGAGTTCCGCCGCCTCCTCGGGTGACAGTTCGAAATGCGCCTCGATGAGACTCAGCAGGCGATCGAATTCGCTCTCGTCAAACACGTGGTCGGCACGCGCAACCTCGACCATCAGGACGGCTGTGGCCATGCGCAAAGCCGCCTCGTGACCCTCGGTGCCCGCCTCGGCGGATGTCCTCGACGCGATGGCGTCTGCTACCTGATCAATAAGCCGTTTGATCATCGTCTCGCCGGACTGAATTTGGTCACGCAGTGTACTAAACTACCTTGGCCGCCGAAAATAATACGAGGTGCATCGTGATCGAATTCGAACTGAACGGCCAGGCCGTTACCTCCGATAGCCCGCCCGATACTCCGCTACTTTGGGTCATCCGCGACGAACTGAAACTCAAAGGCACCAAGTTCGCCTGCGGTATTGCCATGTGCGGTGCCTGCGTCGTGCATCTCGACGGGTCTGCGCTGCGCTCCTGCGTCACGCCGGTCAGCGTTGCGGCGAACCGCTCGGTAACGACGATCGAGGGGCTCGATTCGGCCATAGGCAAAGCGTTGCAGTCAGCCTGGGTCGAGGAGCAGGTGCCGCAGTGTGGTTACTGCCAGTCCGGTCAGATCATGCAGGCGGCTTATCTGCTCGAGAACAACCCGAATCCGAGCGATGCGGACATCAACGCAGCCATGAACGGCAACGTGTGCCGTTGCATGGCCTATACGCGCATTCGCACGGCAATCAAGCGCGCCGCGAATGGCGGGGAGGCGTAATCATGGTATTGCCAAAACAGACAGCACCGATCAGCCGCCGTACGTTCATTGCCGGGACAGCCGGTACAACCTTGATCATGGGTCTGGGCACCGTGTTGCCGGGCTGCAGTCGCGAAGAGGCGGCAAGCGACCTCGCGGCTGGTGCCAGCAAACAGTTTTCGCCGGCCGTGTGGTTCGTGGTCGACGGCACCGGCAGCGTGCTCATCAACATCGCGAAGGCCGAGATGGGTCAGCACGTCGGCACGGCGCTGGCGCGCATCGTCGCCGATGAGCTCGGGGCCGACTGGAGCAAGGTGACGATCAAGCACGTCGACAGCGATCCGAAGTGGGGTTACATGGTCACAGGCGGTTCGTGGTCGGTATTCACGACGTTTGCGATGCTGTCGCAAGCGGGCGCGGCAGGCCGCACGGTGTTGATCGAGGAAGGTGCCAGGATGCTCGGGGTTGAAGCGGCCGACTGCAAGGCCCACGGTGGTAACGTGATTTGCGCCGACGAGCAGGTCTCGTTTGCCGAGATCGTCGCAAAGAACGACATCACCCGCACGTTCACCGACGAAGAACTCGCGGCCATGCCGATCAAGCCGGCCGAAGAACGCCGCCTGATCGGAAAGCCGGCGAGTGCGCTGGACGTGCCCGCCAAAACCCGTGGCGAAGCCGTGTACGGACTCGATACCGAGCTGCCAGACATGGTGTATGCGCACCCGCTGATTCCACCCACACGTTATGGCAGCTCGATCAAATCGATCGACGACACGGCGGCGAAAGACATTCCGGGTTACATGCGCACGCTTGCGCTCAGCGACCCGAGCGAGATTCTGCAGGGTTGGGCCGTCGTAATCGCTGAGAACTTCCCGGCAGCAATGAAAGCTGCCGACGCCGTGAACGTCGACTGGGTGGCAGGACCGACAGCGGCTGTCACCGAAGCAAATATTCTGGCTGAAGGTGAGAGACTCACGGCGGATGCGGCCAGCGGCGTCAAAGTTGTCGATGACGGCGACGTTGTGCAAGCACGCGCGAGTGCCGCGAAGACGCACACGGCGACGTATCGTACGAGTACTGCGTTGCATTTCACGTTGGAACCGCAGAACGCGCTCGTCGAGTACGTGGATGGCGTGTTCCATATCCATTCGGGCAATCAGTGGCAGTCGCTGATTCTGCCGTTTCTCGCGAAAGCGCTCGAAGTGCCGGAATCGAACATTGTCATCCACCAGTACTATCTTGGCGGCGGTTTCGGTCGGCGCCTGTTCGGCGATCAGATGATTCCGGCCGCGCTTGCCGCGCGCGAACTCGGTCGACCGGTCAAACTGATCTTCCAGCGCAGCGAAGACAGCCGCTTCGATTGCGTCCGCTCACCGTCGGTTGCAAAGTTCGACGCCTCATTCGATGGCGATGGTGCACTGACGGGTATCGAACACGCGGCGGCGGCCGGCTGGCCGACGCTGGCCATGGCGCCCGGCTTTCTTGCCGATGGCGTTGACGGCAATGGCAAGTTCGACACGTTTTCGATCAGCGGTGCCGATCATTGGTACACATTGCCCAATCATCGTGTGCGTGCGATCAATAACGATCTGGCGCAGCGGACATTTCTGCCTGGTTGGCTGCGTTCGGTCGGGCCCGGCTGGATCGGTTGGGGCGTCGAGTCGTTCATGGACGAAGTTGCCGCAATAACCGGTGAAGACCCGGTAGCGTTTCGTCTGGCGCGTCTTGATGCCGCTGGCAAAAACGCCGGCACAGCACCGAGTTCGGTGGGCGGCGCGTCACGGCTTGCCGCGGTACTCAAAGATGTGGCCGAGCGATCCGGCTGGGGTAAAGAACTGCCCGACGGCGAAGGCATGGGCGTTGCGGTCAGTCATGGTCAGGAGCGCAATATGCCGACCTGGACTGCGTGCGTGGCACATGTAGCAGTAGACCCAGACACCAAAGCTGTCAACGTCAAGAAGATCTGGCAGACAATCGACTGCGGAACGGTCGTGCACCCGGATGGCGCAATGGCGCAAGCCGAAGGCGCAACGCTTTGGGGGCTGAGCCTGGCGCTGCATGAAGGCACGGCCTTCGAAAACGGCGAAGTCAAGGATCAGAACCTGAACACCTATACGCCGCTGCGAATGGCCGACGTTCCGGAGCTCGACATCAAGTTCATGGAGAGCACGGAGTTTCCGACCGGGCTGGGCGAGCCGCCGCTGATCGCAGTGCCGCCGGCTGTCGGTAACGCCGTGTTCGCCGCAACCGGCACCCGGGTTCGGGACTTGCCAATACGTTTGTAGGCAGGCCTTATTCGAGGCGGAAGACGATTCTCGTGCCAGCCCGCTGGCTGATGAGCTGACCACGATATTCAACGGGCTGGAATTTCCACGCCCGGACAGCAGCGATTGCTGCGTCATCGAATACGGCTTGCGGGTCTGCTCGGTTGACTTCGATATCTGCCGTTTCGCCGCTCGGCGTTACGGTGAAGAGCACGTCGACCCAGCCGGTCAAATTGAGCCGCTGAGCGCGTCGCGGGTAGCGGACAGGCGCGCTCTTGAGCTGTACCAATTCGGTCATCTGCGCGATACGGTTTTCTTTCGCTTCAACGAGTGCGTTTTCCAGGGAGTCGCGAAGTTCTTGCAGCCTGTCCGTTTTGCCGCCGAGTTCAAGCGCTGCGGTCAACAGGGCTTCGACGCCATCCAACTGCTGACTGTTGATGTAGGTCTGCGCCGTCTCTTCCAGCGCCGACAATAATTCGCCGCTCAACTGAGCGCGCTCGGCCGTCCATTTATTGCGCTCGGCGAGCAGGTCGCGTGCGCTTGCACCGGAAGGCGCAATCAGGTTGCCCTGTGTGATCGCGGTCCGAACGCTGTCCACCCATGCTGCCCTCGCTTGATTTGCTTCCATACGCGCACGCTGCGTCCGGTCACGCTCGGCTGTCAGACGGACGTCGCGAATTTCGGCGATCGACTCGCGGATCGCAGTGAAGTAGTCCGACTCCCGACCCGGCAGCGCCTCCGCGGTGGTGAGAAGCTCGTCGGTCCCTGCATCATTCCCGTCTTGTGCCTGCTGAATAGCTGCTGCAACAAGTTCCTCGGTGCGGTCATCCAGCGTCTGCTGAGTCTCGACAACGAGCGAATGCTCTGGCCGCTGCTTCGCGACCAGCGTCGCAATGGCGTAAGCCTCATCGAACTGTTCCGCCTCGAGATGTTGTGTGACGGTTTGGCCAACCTTCGTCAGTATTGCGTCAAGTTCGGCTATAGCCACCTCATTTTGCGGGTCAGTCGCCAAGACACGGCCGTAGTAATGCAAGGCGCTCTGCGCTGGCGGGAACACGAGAATGTCAGCGTCCGCAGCAAGGCGGGCTTTGCGGAGTTCTGCGTCGCCGCCATCCGTTGACGCTTCTTCCCTGACGGTGGCAGCGACGTCCAACTCTGGCGCATCTCCGGCACCTGGTTCCAAGGCCTCTGGCGGTGCTTCTGCGGCTTTGATCAGGTCATCGGTTACGACAGTCGTGGCGGGTTCGACGATCGATCTGCTCTGCATCGGAGTAGCCGCCGATGGTTCCTGGTCCAAAAAGAGCCATCCGCCAACTGCGACAACCAGAATGGCGCCCGTGATCGACAGCAGCAGAGGCAGTGAACTGTTGTCTTTCGCTTCGGTCATTTCTTCAGATCTCTTCACATCAGGTTACGGTGTCAGTAGGGTCGGCCGAGACAGCCCGCGGACTGCGAATTCTGTCCAGGAAGCGGTTTACGGTTGTTGATGAATCGGCAGTCTGCTGCGTATCAATGACCTGGTGTCGCATTGCGGAGTCCGGGTTGTTCAGAAGATACAAGTGGCGAATCACAGCCGCATTGATGTCGCTGCGAAGTTGCTCAGGTTCGATTGGCTTCAGGACGTAGCGGAACACCTGGCCGTAGTTAATCAGATTGATCATGTCGTTCGTAT
>Ga0224507_10000377_pt1 | contig 17519 bp, 14 predicted proteins | sample SF_Jan12_sed_USG_3_FD_170159 | JGI IMG/M metagenome (GOLD analysis project Ga0224507, IMG submission 170159) | Sediment microbial communities from San Francisco Bay, California, United States - SF_Jan12_sed_USGS_13 | ecosystem: Environmental > Aquatic > Marine > Sediment | place: USA... | reverse complement strand
TGTTGGGTGTGCGTCCAACACGTTCTTCCTGTGGCGCAACCTGTGGGGTTCGCGTTGCCCACCGTACGCGGGACAGCGTCCATGAAGTCTCCAGGTTTTCCGATTCGATTGGATGCCTCAGAGTGATGGCTGTACTTTTCGGACTGCCTGGTAAGAAGCCGCTCGACGACCAATGAATCATGTCGTCTTCCATTCGTCGTGCCCAATTCGGAGTGGTCCGGTTGAGGTCTCGCAGTTTCCTGCTGGACACGCGGATTTTCAGTCGGCCACGAAGGCAGTCTACCGAACCAGGGCCCGTAGCAGTTCGATCTTGGCGCTCGACACCGCCTTTTCTGGTTTCATCAACATGTACTCTGCGAAACAAGATCGCCGCGTATCACTCTAACCTACAGGCTGCATCCAAACCGCTTGTAGGTAATAATTGCACCCATGATCTCATTCGTATCAGAACTCAAGCGCCGCAACGTATTGCGCGTTGCGGCCACCTATGCCGTGGTCGCCTGGATCATTATCGAAGCGGGCTCGGTGCTGTTGCCCACGTTCGGGGCGTCGGAATCGGCGTTTCAGATCTACGTCATTGTGGTCGTGGCGGGTTTTGTCGCGTCGCTGGTATTGGCCTGGGTCTTCGAGCTCACGCCTGAAGGGGTCAAGCTCGAGAAAAACGTCGATCGGACAGAGTCGATAACAGTGCAGACCGGCCGAAAACTGGACTTCATCTTCATCGCATTGCTCGTAATTGCGCTCGGAGTATCCGTTAGTTTGAACGTCACCGGCATGCGGGATGCACAAGTGGCACCGCCGGCGGCCGTCGACCGCTTGTCGATCGCCGTCCTGCCCTTCACGAGTCGCAGCACGGACCCGGAAAACCAGTTGTTTGCTGATGGCATCCATGACGACTTGCTGACCCGCCTTGCCAACATTGCAGCGCTGAAGGTGATCTCCCGCACATCGATGATGGAATATCGGGACACCACCAAGAACCTGCGGCAAATCGGCGAAGAACTCGCCGTCGGGACGGTCCTCGAAGGTGCCGTGCAACGGGTGGGCGACAGCGTACGAATCAGTGCGCAGCTCATTGATGCATCGACCGACGAGCATATCTGGGCGAAGTCGTATGACCGGCAACTCAGTACGGTCAATTTGTTTGCGATACAGAGCGAGATTTCGGCAGAGATTACGCGGGCGCTGCAAGCGACACTCACCGACGAAGAACAGTTGCGTCTGACGAATATACCCACCAACAGTCTGGCCGCCTACAACCTTTACACGCAGGGCCGTGACAACCTATACAAGCGGCGTCTCGATACACTGCTAAAGGCGCGCGAGCAGTTCGAAGCGGCCATCGCACTGGACCCGGATTATGCTGACGCCTACGCGGGTCTCGCCGACAGCGCGCTGCTGCTGCTGAACAATCATCAGGCGATCTCGCCGGATGAAGCATTCGCCGTCGCCGAGACATCGCTCGACAAAGCGCTCTCGCTTAATCCCGATCTGTCGGACGCGCACGCCTCTCTCGGCCTTCTGAAGCACAAGAAGTGGGAAGAGACCCGCACGGGTGCCGGGCTCGAAGAAGCCGAGGCCTCCTTCGTCTCAGCGTTGGCGCTCAACCCAAACAACGCAAGCGCCTATATGTGGTTTGGCTCCCTCCGGGCAGCACAGCGGCGAATTGAGGAGGCAATTGAACTCTTTCATGAATCGCTTCGCGTCGACCCGCTTGGCAAGATCCCTTATGCCAATCTTCCGGGTCTGTATGCCCTGCGTGGCCAGAATGACGTAGCCCTCGACTTGTATGTCAAGGCGGTCGAGATTCATCCCCAATGGCCGACGGCTTACCAGAATCTGGCGCAGCATTTGCAAGGTCTCGGTCGCATGGACGAGGCGGTCGCCTGGGGAATGAAAGGTCAGGAACTGAGTAACGATCCGGTCGGTGGTGCATCGATGGTCAGTGCGTATATCGAGTTTGGCGACTACGACAAGATCGCCGAGCTCTTTGCCGGCGTAACACCCGGCCATCCGATGTACGAGGTTGGCCTCGGCATGCAGAAGGCATTTCAAGGCGATTTCGCGGGCGCGGTCGAAATCATCGAGAACACGATTGAGGGCGTCGAGCACCCCAGGCAGTTTCAACTGAATTTGATTGCCGCGTTTGCAGTGTTTGCCGGCGACTTCGACAAAGCGCGCGTGTATGCCGAGCTTCACGATCCTGAGTTTGCGGCGGATGCGGACCCGGAGGTCGATGCGTTCAACGTCGCCAATCTGATTCGCTACGCGTTTATTCTGCAAAACCTCGGCGAGAATCAGCGCGCGGAAACACTGCTCGCAACGGCGTTGAATGTTGTGCGAACGTTGCCCCGGATCGGGCTCGCCGGGCACGGCATACGCGATGTGCAAATCCTGGCCTTGCAGGGCAAGACTCTTGAGGCACTCGCCGCGTTCCGTGACGCGATCGATGAAGGCTTCCGGGGCACTGTCTCCTCGAACGGCTGGCCTCTGGCGGTCGATCCCTACCTGAATTCGCTACGCGGTCAGCCCGGGTTCCAGGCGATGGTCAGCGAGCTCGACGATGCGGTCACGGCAATGCAACAGCGCCTTGCCCAGGTCGAGCAAAGCGGCAATTGGGATGAGCTCAGAGCGCTCGTCGAAAGCACCTGATCGAAGCAGACGCACGGTGCCGGGCGACACAACAGGGAATTTGCAGCTACTTGCTGCCGCACTTGATCTTTAGCGACGCAAAATCGTAGAGGTACGCCGGCGCTTCTGACGCTTTTTTGCCCACGTTGCCGTTGCCGCCAGCACTGTCCGTGCCGGATCTCATCCATGGGCCATAGCGGATCTCACCACCCACATGATACGACGGTCGTACGGACCATCGGTATGTCTGGCATGCATCCAGCTTTGCGGCGACGGTGTGAGACGGTCCCTTAATATGTTCCCTTGAGTAAACCGGCCTGTGCAAATCGTAAATTTCGACATCGTAATAAATATCCGATTCGTCGATGCCGCTCGCCGACGCGGGGTCGGCAGCGCCGCCAAGCAAGTTCAGTTCCCATGCGAGGGTCGGGTTCAGCGACTTGCTGGTGCCCTGCCAATTGTTCCTTGCTATCAGGCTAACGTTGCTGGATTCGATCGGTAGCAACGTGTGCTTCAGTGCAACAGAGTCGAATACCTCAGCCGCTATCTCGCGCCCGATGTAATGTCGCGCGAAATTGGCATAGTCCCGCCACACCGCGTTGTCGTTGTCAGTCCAGTTCCTCAGCGTGTCCCTATCCTGGTACTGAATCGCCCGTTCGTACACGTCCTTTTCATCGCTGCGGCGATGCACCGTCGCCATTGCAGTGGTCGTGATGATTGCCTCATGGCCCTGCACGTCTATTGAGACGCTTTTGACGCTGATATAAAGAACAGCATCTGTATCACCCGGAATTGGCGTTGTCGGCGCAAACAGCTGTGGGTCCAGATTCGGTAATGTTCGTATCGCCGAATACACGTCCGCTGCGATTTTTTCATTGACGAGTGGCTGACTCGACGCCTCAACCAGGTCTTTTGTAAGCGCATCGCGAAATTCCTGAATCTCGCGCTTTGATGCACCCGCAATGCCACCGGCAATCATGCCAGGTATTGTCAGGACCGGTATCGGCAGACTGACGCTTACGGGGCCAACGTCTTTTGAAACCGTACCCGCGGTCGATCCGGATACCATTCCGCCATAAAGGCCAGCGGTTGATTTTTCGTAGCTACCGGTGACCGCCCGGTTAGCGGGACTTTCCCCCGGCATTATGACGACCTTCCTGATGGATGCCCTGAGGGCCTCGGACATCGGCATGCCTGCAGCGTGCGTTGGCGAACCGGTTGTCGGCTTCATGGTGGTCGATGGTGGATCTGGCACACCCTGAGCTTGAATAGCCAAGTTCGGCGACACTGAAACTGCCGCGCAGAGCACAAGCAGCGTTGCCCTGCCAATCAACGTACGGCTCAAATCGCGGTGGTGTTCACGAATATTCATACCACGCCCTTTGCGAGACCAGAAAACCATGGTTGCTGACTATTTTGGTTCTTCAGCGTCTTCCTCAGCACCGTGCTCAACAACTTCCTCGATATTGGCCGCCTCTATCTTGTCGCCGGTCCGTTGCGGAATCAGGGGTGCGAAGCGCATCGACAGGTCCTCCATTGTCACTGGCTGAAACATGCCCAACGTGCATGACCTGCCCAGCGGACGAACCACACTGCCTTCCTCGATCACCGTAATTCTCTCGAGCTCGCACAGGCTTCTTGTTTGGATGGTATAGGCGAACCGGCCATATCGGGCCAACCCGTTGCAGCGGCTGCGCAGCGTATTCAGATACATTTCGTCGCGGCGCATCATGAAAAGGATATTGGCATCGTTGATGACTTTCGTCCGCAGGACAGCGCCGGTATTGATGCAGCGCCTGGCGCCGTCGTCGTCGCGACCCTCTTGCGGCTCGGCGGTAACGATTGGTGCAACCAACACCAGCAGCGCTGGCAATAATCGGTGCAGTCGAATGGTCATACGTCGCCCGTCGTCACGAATCCTCTGGCTGGGATAAAGGGCACCTGCAAACAGCCCGACACTCTTCAGCATTTGACCAGTGTTTCCTCAAAATTATCCCTTCGGCGAACCAACTGGCATTGCCTGCCCAAGCTGGCCGTGGAGACGGCATGAGCTGCCAAATGCGGGCGGACACTACCCCAACGGAGAAAATGTACATGCTCCAGAAGTCCCGCGACGATAATTACGAGCGCGCGGGTATTGATACACTGCAATTACCTGACCGAGATGGAGACCTCCTAGTCATGAAGCACTTCCTGCCATTCGCCACCCTGCTCGCCGTCAGCCCACTCCTCGTGTGCTGCACGGTCCCCTCCGAAGACAGCTCGGCCGATACCAACGTTGCAAGCCAGAAATCAGGCAAGTATTGGAGCCATCACGTCGCGGTAGGGCACGATGTGTCCTATGGCGACGATCCGCAGCAAACGCTCGACTTGTTTCTTCAGGGCGACTGGGTCGGCGAACCGACATTTTTCGATCGCGCCGCCGAGCCCCGGCCAACGCTGCTGTTCATCCACGGCGGTGGCTGGGTCGTCGCCGACAGGCGGCCTGAGACCTGGGCGTATCCCTTCCTCGAACGCGGCTGGCATGTCGTCAGCATCCAGTACCGGCTTGGCCCCGGCACGGCGCCCGTGGCTGTCGATGACGCGGTGTGCGCTCTCAACTGGGTCGTCAAGAACGCGGACGCATTGGGCTTCGATCGCGAGAAGATCGTCGTTGCGGGCGCGTCCGCCGGCGGACATCTCGCGCTGACGACGGGCACGCTCGGGTCACGTCCAGGCCACGACTGCTATCCCGGAAATGAATTCCGCGTTCACTCCGTCATTAACTGGTTCGGCATTACGGATATCGAGGCCGTCGCGAATTTCCTGGACACGCTGGGCCACGATTTCGGCAACTACGCGCGAATCTGGATCGGCGACCAGTCCGTGGCCGAGATTTCGGCCGCGTACTCGCCGCTGCACCTGGTCCACGCCGACTCGCCACCGGTCCTAACGATTCACGGCACCGACGATACCGTGGTGCCGCACGACCAGGCCGTCGTGCTGCACGAGCGGCTCGACGAGCTCGGGGTTCGTAACGAGCTTTTGTCGTTGCAAGGCGGCAAGCACGCGGGCTTTACCGACGCGCAGTTTCAGCAGGCGTTCGGCACGATAATTTCGTTCGTCGAGACGCAGGGCTGAGCGTCATCTCATAGCGAAGGCGTAACTTGAGATACTACGCCTCTACCATCAGGGCCGCGGCTTATTCAGAATGCGCAGCTCGACGCGACGGTTACGAGCTTTGCCTTGCGCCGTCGCATTGTCAGCAACGGGCTGTGCCTCGCCGTACCCTCTTACGGTCAGGTTGGCCGGATTCGCGCCGTTGTTGATCAGATAATCGTGCACCGTAATCGCCCGACGCTCTGACAAACCCTCGTTATAGGCGGCGCTACCATCACTGTCCGTGTGTCCGGCAACTTCCACCACCAGATCCCTGTTCATACGCAGCGTCGCAGCAGCATCGGCGAGAACCTGTTCTGCGCCGGGCAGCAGCCGATCCGAATTTGTCTGGAAATTTACGCCGGGCAGGTTGATCACCTCACGGATCTCGCAGCCCTTGACGTCAACGCGCGCACCGGCCCTCGTATTCGGACACTCGTCGCGACGGTCGACAACGCTGTCGCTATCGCTGTCGAGTTCACAGCCGCGGGCATCGACGGACACACCGGCGACGGTATCCGGGCACTGGTCCTGATCGTCGATCACGCCGTCGCCGTCGCTATCACGCGGGCAGCCGCGTGCGTCAACGCGCTGGCCGGCTGGTGTGTCTGGGCATGCATCGCGACTGTCCGGTACGCCGTCGTCATCAGCGTCGCCGTCCCGCTCAACCGGCGGCGGCGGCATTGGTTTTTCCCGACCGAATGCGAATTGCAAGCCGAGCGAGGTTATTCGATCGTCATTCGTCAGTGTATTGTCTAATTCGGATCGTAAACGGTGCTCTAGCCTTAAAGAAACCGGGCTGTCACCGAAGCGATACATGACGCCTATACCCAAAGTACCCACCGCCGAGTTTTCGGTATCCATGACTTTCGAATCGGTATTTGTCATACCCACGCCGCCTATCACATAGGGAGACAAACGCGAATCGGGACTCAGCGAGAGCAACACATTTAGCGATGCGTCCCAGATTTTGAGGTCATTGACACCGCTCAACCGCGAGTAACCGCCCATACCCTCAATCGATACCCGATCTGTTAGGACCCACCCAAAACTGATTTGACCGCCGCCAACCGTGTCGTCCACCTGTCGATTCTTATCGTCATCGGTATAGACAACCGCCGGCGTAAAATACATCTCACCGGCATTTGCGGTGGTACCTGCTACACACAGGATCCCGAGCATAAGCAATGCCCGTATTGATGCGCTCCGCCCCATCAGAATTCCCTCGCAATGAGTCAATAATCGCGTGCTGTTCGCCCAAGTGTGAACAGGCGCGTATCTCGACCCGGATTATGTACAGTTGCTGATCGGTTGGTCAATGGCGTCTCGGCAACGACATACAGGTAATCAGTCGCGATTGGCTTCGGCGCCAAGCGGTCGCGCAATCAGCTGATTGTATTTTCCGATTGACGCCAAACGCAGACAGTCTGTTGCTGCCATAAAATGCCTTAAATACAACAAGCTAGCCTGTCTTTGGGGAGGCGGTCACGAGTTCCGTGAAATGAAGTGGACACGACGGTGACGCCATGGCTAACATCCGCGCCGAATCATGACCAATCCGGATCCTCCGGAGATTCTCGGCCAACTTCAGGAGCATTCAATGAAGGTTCTAATTGTATTGACGGGCCTGCTCTTACAGGGCATTGCCATCGCCCAAACGTCAGGGCAACAGCCCATGAATCGCAACTATAATTACGCGGAGTTGCGATTCGTCGACGTCGACCGCAATGGCGGAGACGGGATTCGTTTCAACGGCTCGTTTGACTTGGGCAATCACTGGTTAGTCGTCGGTGGCGTGACGGCACTTGACTTCAACAACAGCGTCGATACGACCACGTTGGAAATTGGTGTTGGTTACGTCTGGCCCTACTCGGACGACTTTGACCTCTTTAGTACGCTGCGATTTGCGAGGGCCGAGATCGATACGCCGGGCAACAATTTCGACGACAATGGTTTGGCTTTCTCGGCGGGCACGCGCGGATTCCTAACACCGGAAATTGAGATGCGTGGATCGGTCAACCACGTGAAATTCGACAATAGCGATACGTATCTCGAACTGGCAGGCGACTATTATTTTACGCGACGATTCGCTGCCGGACTGACCCTTGAATTCGCGGGAGACACCGACGTCATCACGATTGGAGCGCGCTGGTTCTTCAGGTAAGGTGCAATAATGTCCGCGGCCGCGTTTGGATCTAAACGTATCCGGCACCGGTAGCGGTCCCTGACGACCGGCGTTGCCGGTCTCCGCTCCACCGACTCGGAGTTCCTTATGGCAGGCGGATTCGCAAAAGACGGGGCGGTGCAGGATCAGATTGACGCGACCGTCGCGGATGCCATCAAGCGCGCCCGTGACCGGCTGCCGCGTGGCGAAAGCCTGAGCCACTGCGAAGACTGCGGCAAAGAGATTCCTCCCGCCCGCCGCGAGGCCGTCCCGGGCGTGCGCCTGTGTGTCGCCTGTCAGGCGGAACGCGACGCCGAAGCGAAGACGGTCAGCGGCTACAACCGCCGTGGCAGCAAGGACAGCCAGTTGCGGTGATGCTTAACCGCTAGTGATCAATTCGAATATGCGGATCGTAGGTGTTAGCCAGATTGGGAGCGCATCCTTCACGCACGATCGAATACTTGTAAGTCGCAATCGGTGCGTTCGCATCGATCGGCCTGACGATGATCCCGTTATGCCCGGCTTTCAAACGCGCGCCATAAATCGGATCAAAGAATATTTCATACTTTACATTTGGCGGGCTTTTGCTGCGCCAGACGATGAAGTCCCCGCGCCCGACGCAAAGGCCAATGCCAGGAATTATGCAGGTCGTGGGTTCTTCCTCCAATAGGACGACCTTGCAGGTTTCGGTCGCACTCCAGGTAATGTCCACAGTGTAGGGATTCAAATTAAGACCTTTAGGCCCGGTAAACGGAGGAATGGGGGTCGCGCAGCCCGCAAGTAAACCAGCCAGCATGACAACGGCAATTGTCTTCATTTTTCGCTCTCCTCGTTGTTGTTCTTGTCTTAACCAGACTTGTCAGGCGCCGTCTTCCTCGATCAGCGCTGCGACCCGCCGGTCATCAATGATGGACGCAAGTCCGGCATCCGGTTTTAGAAGGTCAGCCGGATAGCCCAGCCCGACAGCTTTTTCGATCGCCGCAACCGCCGCGTCATTGTTGCCGAGGCTGGCATGCGTAATAGCCGAAAAGTACTGTACGTACATGTGTTGCGGCGCTAGCTTCTCCGCCGCCGCAATCAGGGCGGCCGCGCGTTCTGCGTTACCGTAATGCGCGTGATACTGCGCGAGTGATGCGATAATCAGCGCATCGGACTCGTTAATCTCCAGGAGTTTCTCGCCGAGCTCGATGGCCTTCTCATACGCGGCCGCGGCGAGCGCCGTGTTGTTCTTGGTGTGGCGATACGCATCGCCGAGTGAACCCCAGACTTCAAAATCCTCGGGCGACAGCTCACTGGCCTTTTGATACATCTCCGCGGCTTCATCAAACCGCCCGAGAAAGTAGTAGCTGGAACCTACGTTCATGTAAGCGCTCGTGGACGGCTTGAGTTCTATCGACTTGCGCCAAGCTCTCGCGGCATTCTCGAAATCACCGAGCAGATAGTAGGAAGAACCCAGGTTCAGGTGGCCGGTGGCGTTATCCGGTGCGAGATTCACGACTTTTGCAAAAAACTGGATCGCTTCCGCAACGCGCCCCACATAGTAAAGGAAGTGCCCCATCTCCAGGTGCCCGCGCCAGTAGCCGGGCTGAATTTCGATCGCTCGCTGATAGGTAATTTCCGCCAGCTCATTATCACTGCGCTCCTTGTATGTGTCAGCGAGGCCGAAGTAGGCATCGACGTTGCGGCTGTTCATGGAGATCGCTTGCTCGAACGCAGTTGCTGCCTTGCCTAACTGACCCGAAGCACGGTAAAGGTTGCCGAGCGCCGTGAATACGTCACCGGCTGCCGCGTCCAACGTCAAACCGCGGTGACAGGCGCGGTCGGCCTGCTCGAAAAACTCCGTCGAGCGGCTACGCTCATACAGAGCCAAATAGGTGTCACAAAGGCCTGCATATGCGTCGGCGAAGTCGCGGTCGAGTCGAATAGCGTTATCGAACAGGGTGCGCGCGCTCTGGAGTTGTGTCTCGGTGTATTCTCCGCGCAGGTAGGCGCGCCCTTGCAGGTAATACTGGTACGCCTCCAGGCTGTCTGTCGGCACGCGACTCAGCACAGCCTCGGAGTCGCTGGAAATCATCTGTTCAAGCGAACCGACGACCTGGCGGGCAATGTCATCCTGAATGTTGAAGATGTCCTCCAGCTCTCTGTCATACGTGTTGGACCAAATGTGAAAGCCGGACGCCGCCTCGATGAGCTGTGCCGTAACCCGTATTCTGTTGTTCTGTCGCCTGACGCTCCCCTCCAAGACATTGCTCACACCCAGATTTTGCGCAATCGTCTTGATGTCGACATCTTTGCCCTTGAAATAGAATGACGACGTTCTGGATGCGACATCAATTTCGCGAACCCGCACCAGCAGGTTCAGAATCTCCTCGGCGAGGCCGTCGGCGAAATACTCGTTCTGGCGATCATCACTCAAATTGACAAATGGCAGCACGCCGATGGACGGACGACTCGGAGCTTTCGCGCTGATGCTTGTTGCTACGGTTTCCTGGGATTCAGCAGCGACTTGTGGTTCGGGCGGTGCTTCCCTGACGTACAGTTCGTAGGCCAGGATCACGACGATAAGGGCGAGCGCAGTGATAATGACGAAATCGAGTTTCCGATGTTCGTCGACGACATAGCGCACCGATGTTGCGGCAGGGCCAGAGTGTTCGGACTCCACCTGGAATGCCCAGGCAAGAATGATCGCGATTGGAAAGCCGACCGCAACGAAGACGACAACCAGCGTGACGGCCCAGTCCGGCAGCAGCAGTGCGGGGAACGTCGCCTCCACCACCTGAATGATCGCCCAGGCCGCCACGAGGTAAACCAGCGCCACGCGAATGACCCGCCGCCGCCGAAGTTCCTCGAGGAATTCCGCTATGGAACCCTTCGCCGGTGGCGCGGTGTCAGGAGCACGATCTGCCGGTTGCTCGCTCATCCTGGCGTTATTTCCTTTTTTTCCCAGGGACTTGCGATGTTACTCCAAAGCGCGGGCTTTCCATACCGCGCGTGCAATAATATCAGTGACTTACACGACCTTTCTGCCTACATCGACAGCGAACCTTCGCGAAAATCGGTCTGATCGAGCCAGGCGTTGACGAGCACGGGCACGCCCTCGCTTGCGGCGGCCCGCGCTTCTTGCAAACAGGCTGCGGTTTGTTCTGGGTATTGCAGTAGCACGCCCTGCCCGCCCAGCGCGGCGGCCACCTCGTGATAATTGCTGCGCGCCAGCACGGTGCCGACATCGTCATCAAGCATCTTGACCTGCTCGCGCGCGATCTGCGCCCAGCTCGCATCATTACCGACGACCGCAATGACCGGAATCCTGTGACGCACGAAGGTATCGAACTCGGCGAGTGCATAGCCGACCGCGCCGTCACCGAACAGGATCCAGACGTCATGATCCGGGCGGCACAGGCTCGCACCGAGTGCGAAACCCGCGCCGCAACCCAGCGTGCCAAATACACCCGGGTCGAGCCACCCCAAGGGCTTCCTCGGTTTGACGATGTACGATGCGGTGCCGACAAAATCACCGCCGTCGGCAACGATCACGCTGTTGTCGGGTAACTCGGCATCGATGCTTCGACACAGCCCGACTGGATTGATAAAGCCGCCGGACCTGGCTGCACTGTCGTCGATCTCGGCTTCGCGTTCGGTATCGCGTGCGAGCAGTAACGCGCGCCATTCGACCCAGTTGCCGCCGCTCCTTGCGTCGAGTTGGTCCGCCAGCGCAAGCAGGAAAAGTCCGGCGTCGGCGAGCGCGGCTATGTCGGGCCGGCGGTTGCGCTTGAGATCGATGCGACTGCGGTTCGCCGATATCAGGCACGCGCTGCGCCGCACATGACGGCCGTAGTCCAGACGGAAGTCCGACGGCACGCCCGCGAGCAACACGAGATCGGCTTCGCGCAGCGCGTTGCGCCGTTGATGCCGGCGATGCAAGGGATGCGCTGCACCCATGAGTCCGCGGGCCATGCCCGATAGGTAGACCGGAATGCCAATGCTTTCGACCGCTGCGGCGACGGCATCGGCCCGCCTGGAATCGACGAGCGCCTGGCTGCCGACAACGAGCAGCGGTCGCTCCGCTTTGGCGATGCGTCTGGCCGCGCGTGCGACGACGCCTGGCGAGGGAGACAGCGCTTTTACCGCAGCGACGGAATCATCAACAGGGGCATCGGAGCCGGCGAAGATCCGGCGCGCCTGACGATTCAAGTAAGCACGCACGACCCGGTCGGTCAGTGCATTGCCCCTGGGTGTGCTGGCTGCGTACCACTCGCGTATCACGGCTTCGTCGTAGAGCAGATCGACTGGACATTCCACGAACACCGGGCCCGGCACGCCGGCCTTCGCTGTCTGAAACGCCTGCCGTAGCGCCGGTGCGAGATCGCGCACGCGCTTGGCGGCGTGCGCCCACTTCACGTGCGGCTCGAACAATGCCATCTGATCGATATCCTGCAGGGCGCCCCGGCCTGCCAATACGGTCGCGGCCGCGCCACCCAGCAACACGACGGGCGACTGTGCAAGCTGTGCGTTTTTGACGGCCGTGATCGTGTTCGTGACACCCGGCCCGGCCGTGACCGCCGCAACACCAGGTATGCCCGTTAGCCGGGCGACTGCGTCGGCGGCAAAAACTGCCGTCGCCTCGTGACGCACATCGATGACGCGGATGCCGATATCTTTCGCGCCTTTGAGAATTGGCGAGATGTGTCCGCCGCACAACGTGAACAGAAACTCCACGCCGTGAGCGCGCAACACTTGTGCAATGTTGTCGCCGCCGTTCATGTGCGCTCCGTTGCCCAGTCGAGCTGAAAACCTTTGCCGGTCACGATCGATGCCGGCACGGTTTCGGGCGCAGGATCGTCGGCTACGACGATGTCCGCGCCACTGTTCGCAAGCAGATCGCGTTCAATATCGATACCCGGCATGACGGCGCGCAATGTGAGTCCGGCCTCGGTCAGCTCGAGCAACGCGAGATCAGTGACGTAGAAGATTTTCTTGCCACGCTCCAAGCCGACACGGCCGTTGAACGTGATCTCGTCGACCTGATCCACGACCTTAGGCTTGCCGGGCTTGTCGACACGCAGCCGCTCGCCGTCGATGCTGACCTCAGCGCCCTGCATCCACTTGCCGATGAACAGCACCGTGTTGGCCGATTCGATGATGCTCGGTGCACCGCCCGGTCCGACATAGTCAAGCATGCGTGGTCCCCGCTTGGAAAGATTGATGTTACCGCCCGAGTCGAGCTGCAGGAAGCCGAGCATGGCCGCATCGAGGTGCTCGCGGTAATGATGAAACATCCAGGCCGACGACTCGAGACGCTCCGGGTTGATGGCCGCGCCGAAAAATACACCCGGCGCCGGCAAGCCGCCGTAGGGTCCGGACTCGGTCGTGAACGTGATCTGCTGGTGCAGGCCCGTCGCGAACAGCACGTGGCAGACCTCTTCGGCCAGGCCCACGCCGATATTGACCGTGGCGCCGACCGGAACGTTGTCGGCAAAGGTCTTTGCACCGAGCCGAGCCAGCGCGTCATCGAGCCGGCTGCGGCGCGGCGTGATGCCGAGCGTCTTGTTCATGAAGCGCAGCCGCGCCATCGCATCCTGTGCATCGACCCTGGCGCCCGCCGTAAACATGGGCCAGTACTTGCGTTGCGGCACCGACCCGGTCTGCTCGTTGCGTGGATTGATGACGACGGCGTCGACATCAGTTGCCGGAAGGCTGATCAACGCATCATCGCGATCGATCAATCGGCAGACCGACACCAGGACGAGTCCACCGTTGGCCCGTGCCGCGCGTGCCGCTTCGATATTCTCGGTGATGGTCGCCGCGTGGTGGAAATAGACGTTGCCGTCGCCGTCGGCATACGGTGCATTGATGAACGCAACATCGATCGGCGGCAGGGTATAGACAAGTTCATCCCCATCCGCCTCCACGAACTGCGACGTCGCGTTCGGCGTGACCGGCGAGCCACGACCGACTCGCGGATCCAGAAACGAGCCGGTACCCGCATGGCTGCGCACCTCGGGCTCGCCGCGTCCCTGCGCCTCGATGATGTGCGTCATCTCCCCTTGCGGCAACGTATGCAGCTCCAGCCGCTTGTCTTCAGCCAGACGCAGCATTGATTTTGTGGTTTCCGTATGCCCGGTTATGTAGCGCGTCACGAGACGGTCAACCGCTACGTCTTCCACGGTCCCGGGCACACGGCCCCGCCCGCCCTGCCCGGCGACCGAAATCCAGGTGAGATTTTTCGGCTCGCCGCTGCGCTCGAAGCGCTCGCGCAGAGCCCAGAACAGAATCGAACAACGGGCGTTGCTGCCAATGCCGCAGGAGATGACGCAGGCGCCGTTGGGAATCGCATCCACGGCCGCACGTGCGGACCTGAATTTGTCCGGCAGCGGTTCCGGCGGCAGATAACTCGTATCGCGACGATCCCAGATCAAACGCCAGCGGAAAATGTGCGCAAGCAGTTGTACCTTGTCAATAACATTCACGGTCTGTCGATCCGCACTCGCGATATAGCGCGCAGTCAGCGACAAGTGCTTGTTACTCTTCCCACTGATTTGCCTCGTCAACAAAATCCGCCCGTTGTGGACGAACGACACAAAACCGATGGCCGGTTGGCGCTTCCATGACCCACCAGGTTCTGATTCGCTTAACGCGCTTTGCCCCCAGCTTTTCCAGTCGGTTGACCTCCGCTTCGATATCGTCCGACTCAATGTCAATGTGAACTCGACTGGGATGTTTGACCTTTTGCACCTCAATGTATAAATCATTCGCACCGGTTTTGAGAGCCACGTAGTTGTCCTCTGCCGGATCAGTTGAACGCTGTTCACTGCATCCCAGGGCTTGGCTCCAGAATTCCGCAGCAGAGTCAAGATCGTCGGTGTCACAATCAATGATAAGCCCTGCTAATTGACTTCGATGCATGTCACTCTCTCCGATCAGCTATCCACGATCGCGTATTCTAGCCCACACGACCCGCGCGTCAGCAGCGCGGCCGCGTTCCGGGCCGGCAATAGGTCAAGCAGGCGCTCCCGGCGGCGTCAGCCTTTGATGCAGACGAGCGGTTCAAGCCGTGCGACCTTGCGCGCCAGACCCGCATACTCGGCGATATCGACGACCCGGTCGACGTCCTTGTAAGCCAGCGGCGCCTCTTCCGCAACGCCCCGCTGCGAAGGGCTGCGAATGACGATGCCGCGCTCAGCGAGCTCATCGACGACTTGCCGGCCGCTATACTGGCGGCGCGCCTTGCGACGGCTCATGGCCCGGCCGGCCCCGTGACAGGCCGAACTCAAGGCTGTCGTTTCTCCTTCGGTCGTACCGGCCAGCACGTACGAAGCGGTGCCCATGGAGCCGCCGATCAGGACCGGCTGACCCGCGGCGCATAGCGTTTCATCGAGGTCCGGATTGCCGGGGCCGAACGCTCTCGTCGCACCTTTACGGTGCACATACAGTTCACGCGGTTTGCCGTCGACGACGTGGACCTCGACTTTGCAGATGTTGTGCGACACATCGTAGAACATGTCGAGGCGTGCCTGCGGCAACAAGCGACTGACGACGTCGCGCGTCAGGTGGGTGAGAATCTGCCGGTTCGCCAGCGCACAGTTCATGCCGGCGCGCATCGCGCCGAGATAGCGCTGGCCGAGATCCGAGTAGATCGGGGCACAGGCGAGCTCGCGATCGGGCAGGTCGAGACCGAGGTCCGGTGCAGCGATGACCATCTCACGCAGATAATCCGTGCCAATCTGGTGACCGAGACCCCGCGAGCCACAGTGAATGCTGACCAGGACGTCGTCCTCGGCCAACGCATACTGACGCGCGATATCCGGTGCATAGATGGCCGCAACCCGCTGCAATTCGAGGTAGTGATTGCCGGAGCCGAGCGTACCCATCTCGCGCCGCTGGCGATGCTTGGCGTGGTCCGATACATCGTCGGGTCTTGCGCCGTCGATACAACCGCGCTCCTCGGTTCGCTCGAGATCGTCAGTTGTGCCGTAGCCTTGCTTCACGGCCCAACGCGCGCCGCCTTCGAGCATAGCGTCCATCTGCCGGTGGTCGAGCCGAATCGACCCGCGGCTGCCGACGCCCGCCGGGATGCCCGCAAACAGCGCGTCGGCAAGTTCGGTTTTGACGGCGTCGACATCGCGCGGATGCAGACCCGTGTGCAACGTGCGCACGCCACAAGAAATATCGAAACCGACGCCACCGGCTGACACGACCCCGCCTGCTTCCGCATCGAAGGCCGCGACACCGCCAATTGGAAATCCATAGCCCCAGTGAGCGTCGGGCATGGCGTAAACCGGGCCAACCAGGCCTGGCAGCAGCGTGACGTTATAGAGCTGCGTAAAAACCTTGTCGTCCATCTGCAGGATCTGCTCGCGATCGCCGAACAAAATACCCGGTGCACGCATCGGGCCTTCCATTGGGAGGCGCCAACGATACTCACTGTCCTGGACGAGACGATTCAGATCCATACGCTATACATCCACCACACATTGCCCATGCCAGCGACCCGCGCTGTCCCTTGTGACCGAAAGCGCTGTGTAAGTTGCGCCTTTGACCTCGACGACGGGTTGATGCCGAAGCCGATCGACAGCCTCGCCCTCGAGCCGGCCTTCGAGCTTTTGCCCGTCTAGTTCGACATGCCAACTGCCGAAAATCATGCCCCGTGTCGCCATCTCGAAAATCAGTGCGTTGAGCCAGTCAATGAGCAATAATGCATTGCTCGGTGCTTCGCAGTGAACCGTTACCGTTTCAACGCGCCGCACGCCCGCGGGCTCGGTGATGATTGCGGTCAAAGCCTCGCCCATGGCTTCGAACAAGCCCTCGCGTGTCTCTGCATCAGCGCGCAAACCCATATCAGCCTCATGCTCGAAGTGTTCCCAGTTACGCTGTTGCATTCTCTTGCTCAGCCATCGGTATCCGTGATTTGGCTGCACGGCTGGCAGCCCGGCTATCTTGGGTCCGGCGGGGAGTCATTAGTGGCTTCTCGGAGGAGCCGTGGATCCGTGGCTTTGCGTCTCTGACTTTGGTCAGGTTTGCCTTACCGTAGCGTTGATTTTCGCATGCAACAGGCCACGGTCAATGCCGGGATGTACTTAGCAATGTCCGATTTCATTTATAGCAGTCATACAAACGTCGCAGGAATCGGCAATCTGCAAGGCAGCTAACGGCCTTTAGCGGACTTTTCTATAACCAACTCGCAACGCCATGCATGGCACTCGATGCCTTCCGGGTACGTCGCCCACGTCGGCGCCCTCGACACAAGGACCGCAAACCCCGGGCTGAATTGGTTCGGATCATCCAAAGTACCGTGAGCGGCGCAAATGACGTCATCGGCTTCGAAATACTGCACGTTGTCGATCGTCGGGTAGATAAACAGGCTGCAACCGCAGCCTCCACAGAAAGCTCGATTGATTGTTGCGTCGCTATCTGCGACCACCTCGTAGCTGTGGGGGCGCCCCGACACAAGTTGAATAAGCTTCGCGGCCCACTAACAACGAATATCTTGTCAGTGCCTGTGAACTACTGGCAATCCCGACAATGACAGAGATACTGCCGTGTCGGCCGGGACGTGAACTCGTAGGCAATTTCTGCGCACCGGCATCGC
>Ga0224507_10000376_pt1 | contig 17536 bp, 13 predicted proteins | sample SF_Jan12_sed_USG_3_FD_170159 | JGI IMG/M metagenome (GOLD analysis project Ga0224507, IMG submission 170159) | Sediment microbial communities from San Francisco Bay, California, United States - SF_Jan12_sed_USGS_13 | ecosystem: Environmental > Aquatic > Marine > Sediment | place: USA... | reverse complement strand
CATTTAAATGTCTGTGACGAGCAATGAACAAACCATCTGAATTCCCCTGGTAGCCCATCACTTGTTTTAGATGATCTAGCAACAACGCTAAGCCTTGGTTATGCTTTGCAGACAAATAAACTTCTGATATTTTTTCGCCCACAATAATTTCAGACTTATGACCGTTAATATCTATTTTGTTATAAACAATCGTTACAGGAAGTTGATCAGGTAAACGAGCAAGAATTTCCTGATCTTTACTTGTCATTCCTTTGCTGTGATCCACAACAAGAATAATATGATCAGCTGATTCGATCTCTTTCCACGCGCGTTTAATACCCTCTTTTTCAACGGTATCTGCATCTTCACGTAAACCTGCGGTATCTATTATGTGTAAAGGCATTCCATCAATATTAATTGATTCTTTTAAAACATCGCGAGTCGTGCCCGCAATATCTGTCACTATAGCCGCATCATAACCTGCCAATTGATTTAACAAGCTTGATTTTCCAGCATTAGGCTGACCGGCGATAACAACCGTCATACCCTCATTTAAAACACGACCTTGTTTCGCTATTGAAAAAATTTGATTAAGGTTTTCAATCAAATCTTTCATCAAACGATCAAGTTCACCATCGGCAAGAAAATCAATTTCTTCTTCAGGAAAATCAATAGCTGACTCTACATACATTCTTGTATGAATGAGTTTATGTAAAAGGTCGTGTATTCTTTCTGAAAAATCACCCTTCAACGATCGAATAGCAGAACGAGCCGCCTCTTCAGTCGAAGCATTTATTAAATCCGAGATTGCCTCCGCTTGTGCGAGATCTATCTTATCATTCATAAAAGCGCGGTATGAAAACTCACCTGGCTCCGCTATTCGAGCGCCGCAACTCACAACTCGTTTCAATAGTATGTCCATAATTACCTGGCCACCATGGCCATGCAACTCCAATACATCTTCCCCAGTAAAAGAATTAGGCCCAGGAAAACTAATGGCTAGTCCCAAATCAATTGGACTCTTATGTTCATCGTAAAAAGGTAAGTATTCTGCGACTCTAGGTTTCGGCTGTTTTTCTAATATTTTAAATGTGATATCCGATAAATTTCGGCCAGATAGACGTATGATTCCCACACCTGCGTTACCTGGCGGAGTTGCTTGAGCAGCAATAATATCGTTTTGACCTTTAAACATTCTAGTTTTGTACTTTTTACGGTTTCTGTATTTTAGTTCGCTTAAGAAGCGAAAAACCTCAGCAACGCTTGTTACTGAGGTTTTTCGATGTGCGACGCAAACCTAAATTTACGGTTTTTCTGTAGCACCTTCAATTTGTCGAGTAATGTACCACTGCTGAAGAATTGAAAGAATTGAATTAACAACCCAATAAAGCACCAGACCAGCTGGGAACAACATAAAAAAGAATGTAAAAATAATCGGCAAAAACTGCATAATTTTCTGATGCATTGGATCCAAAGATGGATTAGCACTTAGTTTTTGCTGAAACCACATAGATACTCCCATTAATATCGGCAAGATATAGTATGGGTCTTTAGTCGATAAATCTTCTATCCATAACATAAACGGAGCCTGGCGTAGCTCAACACTTTCCAGTAACACCCAATACAAAGAAATAAATACGGGTATCTGCACCAACATCGGCCAGCAACCACTCATTGGATTTACTTTTTCTTTCTTATACAGCTCCATCATGGCCTGACTCATGCGCTGTTTATCATCGCCGAATCGATCACGAATTGACTGAAACTTAGGTGCGATTTTTCTCATATTTGCCATTGAACGATAACTTGCTGCAGACAATTTATAAAAAATCAGTTTAATAGTTAATGTAACAAATATTATCGCCCAACCCCAGTTACCAACATATCCGTGAATAGTCCCTAGTAACCAAAAAATAGGTTTCGCGATAAAAGTTAAAATACCGTAATCAACCGTAAGATTAAGATTGTCAGCTATTTCTGCCATACGAGCCTGATCTTTAGGGCCTACATATAGGCTACGGCTAAATACCTTAGAACTGTTTGCCGGAACAATATTTTCTTTACCAGTCATACCAATAATAAAGCGTGTATCGTCAATTGAACGCGTATAAAAATGATTCAGGCTTTCTTTTTCAGGAATCCATGCAGCCACAAAATAGTGTTGCAACATGCCAACCCAGCCACCTTTTGAGTAACTTTGTTCTGCGCGCCACTCAGACATTTCATCAAAATTAATTTTTTGATATGCGTTATCCAGTGTAGAAAAGGCACCACCAGTAAAGGTATACAACAAACGAGATTTTCCTGGCTCATCATACTCATTACGCTGTAACTGACTATAAGCACGTCCGCGCCATTCCTGATCGCTGTTATTTATTACTTCATGAGTAACATCAATCAGATAATCATTACTTCTAAAAATGTATGTTTTCTTGACGGTGATTTTGCCGTCTTCACTCGTCCAGATAAGAGGCACTCTCAAATCTTGGCCGGCTTCCATTACATAATCTGTTTTATCAACTGAATATATCGCGTGATGGTCAGGCGCTGATTCAGTAGAAAGTAGACCTGATTGCGCAATATAGAGCTGGGGTAGATTATCGTCAAGAAATGGGTAGGGCTCGTTTTTCTTTTCTTGAGAAATTGGATATTTCAATAAGAATACTCGGCGCAAATCACCGCCCTTCGAATCAATATCCATATCTAGATTATCAGTAACAACGCGGATTCGCGTATTACTTCCCACCGAAGTTTTTGCATTAATAGCGGGCTTGTCTGTTGTTGTTTCTACTTCAGGGATATCTCTCGCCAACTCTGAGGCTAACCCAGGTACCGAAGAAGTGCCAGATGAAGAGACTGTGGGAACCTGTTCTGTTAGTGATCTATCAGATTGAACAGTGCTTTGTGGCTGAGGGTTAAATTTTCCTTCCCAAGAATCCCATAACAATAGGGTTACAATAGCCAGCGCCAGGAATAGTATAAGTCTTTGATTATCCATTATTATTTCTGTTTAGTGTCTCGTTTGTTAATATTTTCGGGCACGGGATCAACTCCCCCCTCATGCCATGGATGACAACGAAAAATTCGCTTAATGGCCATCCACCCTCCTCGTAACGCACCATGTTGTTCAACTGATTCTATCGCGTACGCAGAACAACTTGGGTAATACCGGCAATTAGACCCTAAAAAAGGACTAATAAAATAACGATAAGCCCAAATTGGCCCTGTAATCAGTTTTCTCATCATGACTCTAATCGCTTCCAGACTTTTACTGTTAAAACTTCAAGTTCTGAATTAGTCATCTTAACCGCGGCAACACGCGAAACAAAAACAATATCCCAACCTTTCAGTTTATTTCGTCTTTTTCGAAAACTGTCGCGAATTATACGCTTTATCAGATTTCTAGATACTGCTTTTTTTGCTGATTTTTTTGATATTGCCAATCCAAGCCGTGATTCTGGTCGATTATTTTGTAATACATACACAGTAAACTCTTTAAAATTCAGTCTATTAGCATTTTTAAATACAGTTTTGAAATCATCGGGGGATGTAAGACGGGCGGACCGAGGGAAGGTTTGGTCGATAGTCATACTTGCTTGCTATTTAATGAGTATTGCTTAGCCACTGCTTTACTGAAGTTGAAACTCAGATTTGCGCTAACAATTACTGACAGGGCTATAACATTTGCCCAAAATCAAAAAAACCTGAAAACAGGTTTTTTTGTGTGTACTTATCTCGTAAATTCAGCAAGTTACGCCGAAAGGACCGTACGTCCTCGAGCTCTTCTTGCATTAATTATTTTACGACCTGCAGGAGTACTCATTCTTTCACGGAAGCCGTGTACACGTTTGCGCTTTAAATTGCTTGGTTGAAAAGTTCTTTTCATGATAATCCTACCGTATAAAAATATTCAGTGATGTTAACGATACGTCTATTTTAGACAGCCCTTAACAAAGGCCGTCGAATATACGCAAATCACCAAGAGTTGTCAATACAAAACTGCTGCCGAGAGTAATAACCTATAGCCCACGTCTTACATGAGATCTTGTTCGTATATTACATATAAAACCCGAGTTCAAAAAGGGTGCAAATGGTATACTTTGGCTTGTTTTATAACCTAATCAAAAGTGGCCAAATAAACGTGACACAAACACTCTGGAACAAATGTAACGACCGGTTGGCGGACATGTTAACAACGCAACAATTTCATACCTGGGTTCGCCCTCTATCAGCTGCAATTGAGCGGAATGAAGTGACAATTTATGCGCCCAACCGATTCGTACTGGATTACGTCAATGATAAATTTCAAACCCAGATATTCGCGGCTTGCGCCGACGTTATCGGTGATGACGTAACAATAAAATTCAGTATTTTAAGTAACGATCAGGACAGCGATTCAGACAACATAAAAAAATCTATGGTCACACTGACCGCCGACCGCCCTGAAGTTCCTCCAAAAGTACAACCATCAAGCTCTTCTACACTGGATAAAACCCGACGAAGAGAAGATACCCCCAGCGTTCTAGACGAAGCTCGACTAAACCCAACATTCACGTTCGATTATTACGTAGAGGGGAAGTCTAACCAACTCGCTAGGGCTGCCGCACGACAAGTCGCCGAAAATCCGGGTCCGGCCTATAATCCGTTATTCATCTATGGCGGAGTAGGGCTAGGTAAAACCCACTTGATGCACGCCATCGGAAATTATGTTGTTCAGCAAAACCCTCGTGCAAAAGTTGCCTATCTTAATTCTCAAAAATTTGTTCAGGACATGGTTAAAGCGCTCCAGCACAATATGATAAATCGCTTTCAAGCATATTATCGATCACTAAACGTATTACTAATCGATGACATCCAGTTCTTCGCAAAAAAAGAACGATCACAAGAAGAATTCTTTCATACGTTTAATGCCTTACTGGAAGGGAATCAACAAGTCGTCATGACCTGTGACCGTTATCCAAAAGAAGTTGAAGGACTTGAAGAAAGACTTAAATCACGATTTGGCTGGGGTCTAACCGTAGCGGTGGAACCACCTGAACTAGAAACTCGAGTTGCTATCCTGATGAACAAGGCGCAGCAATTTGGCGTAGATGTACCAGACGAAGTCGCGTTTTTTATTGCGCAACGTGTTCAGTCTAATATTCGAGAGCTTGAAGGGACTCTAAAATTATTGAAAGCGAATTCTCAATTTAGAGGACAAGCCATCGACATAGAATTTACAAAAGCGACGCTAAAAGATCTTTTGTCAGTACAAGATAAATTAGTCACCATCGATAATATCCAGAAAAACGTTTGTGAGTATTACAAAATTCGCAGTTCTGATCTGCTTTCTAAAAAACGCTCACGCTCCATTGCCAGGCCTCGGCAAATAGGAATGGCTCTTGCCAAGACTTTGACAAATCACAGCTTACCAGAAATTGGAAACGCGTTCGGTGGTCGAGATCATACAACCGTTATGCATGCGTGTAAAAAAGTACAAGAATTGCGCGATAGTGATCATAAAATTGAAGAAGACTTTAATAACCTGTTGAGAATCATGACAACATGATGTGCAAAACATGTGGATAACAGTAACTATGTGAAAAGCAGATTAATCATTCACAAGTTATCCACAGGGAATGCACCCTTATAAACAGGGTTTATTTACAGGCAAATAGTCGTTTAAGATATTGAAAAATAATAGAAATTTAAATTAAGTGCACAAATTATAAGACCCCAATAACAATAATAAGTAGTTTTATATATATACTTATATTTATATATTAGATCAGTTAGAAATAAAGAAGAGAAAAAAGGAAAACAACAAAGTGTTAAAAAATAATCAAACTAACAACTTGTTATAAAACGTTGGCGTAAGGTGTTTATAACTTGTGGATAAAATTGAAATAACAAAAGGACGTTTAACCACTCACAAGTTATCCACAGCTTTTATTACTATATAAACATGGTTTGTCATCAAGTAATTACGCTTATAACGCTCTGATAAATAAATAGAATTCTAATTTAGTACACATTAAATTTAACACCAATAACAACAATAAGTAGTTTTTAATATATATACTTATTATTATCTAAGACACCTAAACTAGATTTGTAAAAATAAATAAAACCAATTGACTTGTTTAAAATTAATGGAATAAATATGCCAGATAAAATTCAATGCTAAAATTTTTATTTTAGTTGCTATTCTCTTGGTAAACGCTTTACAAATTATTCGTCATAATTATGTGTGGATAAGATGTGTATAAATTTTATTGTTATTTGTTATAGTTTGACTATAGATTTTGTCAGACTACATTAGATATGTTTATATTTTAATTTAAGTTATTGAAAGTAAACGGTAAAATATACTATTAAATTTGAAGTTTTAGAATTATTTTCGAAAATAAATATTATTTGAACAGTTTAAAGTTATCAACAGGATGGGAAAAATGAAGTTTGAGATTCTAAGGGAAGCTGTCTTAAAACCGTTACAAATGGTTAGTGGTGTTGTGGAGAAAAAACAAACGTTACCTATTCTTTCAAATATATTAATTAATCTTGATCAGGGTAAATTAACAATAACTGCGACAGATCTCGAAATGGAAGTTATTGCAACAACGCAAATCGATAGTACCGCTTCCGGGTCTACCACTGTCCCCGTCCGTAAATTTATGGATACTTGTAAAACATTAGCAGATGATTCGTTAATAAAATTTGTGGTTGATAATAATAAAGCTATTTTAACGAGTAAAAAAACCAGATTTAGTTTAACAACTATGCCTGCGGAAGATTTTCCAGTCATTGATACTAAGTCACAACTGTTTGGTTTCAAAATCAAACAAAAAGACCTGAAACGGCTTATAGACAAAACAAGTTTTGCGATGGCATTTCAAGATGTGAGATTTTATCTCAATGGTTTATTGTTTGAGATCACACCACATTGCATAAAAACCGTTGCAACCGATGGACATCGATTGGCTATATGTTCTGCCGAAGTCGAAACAGGGGTTAGCGATGAGTCCAGTATTATTATTCCTAGAAAGGGTGTTTTGGAAATAGCCCGACTACTTGAAGATAGTAATGAAGAGATCGAGGTTATAGTAGGCGAAAATTTTATTAGGGTGATTTTTAGCGACGTTACATTTACGTCGAAACTTGTTGATGGCAAATACCCAAACTACGATAGTGTAATTCCTAAAAATACAGATAAACAAATTCACGCTGATAAAACATCACTAAGACAATGTTTGATTCGTACTTCTATTCTTTCAAATGAAAAATATCGAGGTATTAAGCTTGCGATTCGATCCGGTTATCTAAAGGCAACTGCAAATAATCCTGATCATGAAGAAGCCGAGGATGAAACCCCTATTGATTATGATGGTGAAACCGTTGAAATTGGGTTTAATGTAAATTATTTGTTAGATGCAATTACCGCTTTAGATACCGACACTGTTGAATTAAATATTACTGATTCAAATGGAAGTACATTGGTTAAAGCAGTTGATGATGAGAGTTGTCAGTATGTTGTTATGCCTATGCGTCTTTAACTTGAATATCAAACCTGGTTTTACGTGTTAACAGAAATAAGTATTACAAACGTACGGAATATAAATACAGCCTTATTACCTCTTGGGCCAAAATTTAATGTTTTTTTTGGACTCAACGGCAGTGGTAAAACCAGTGTTATTGAGAGTATATATTTGCTCGCTACAGCAAGGTCATTTCGAACTACCCAAGTTAGAAAAATCATTAATGAAAACAATCATTCCCTATTAGTTTTTGGTAGAATACAAGGGCTAAATGGATCTACACAGATAGGCGTAGAAAAGTCACTAGGCACTAGTAGTATCCGTTTGAATAGTAAAACTATTAAAGTTGTAAGCGAATTGGCTGAATGCTTGCCAGTGTTGGTAATAGAACAGGATAGTCACAAACTATTAGAAGCAGGCCCCGAGTGGCGTCGTAAGTTTATCGACTGGGGTTTGTTTCACGTGAAACATGATTTCACTCCTGTTTGGACAAGTTACCGTAAATCTTTAAAACAACGCAATGCTCTGTTAGTGCAGGGTGCTTCGTTTGATGTGATTCAGAGTTGGACTGACGGCCTTACCAGGTTAGGTGAATCGTATTCTGATATGCGTCAGAGTTATGTTGAAGAGCTCGAACCGTATTTTATTAAATACGTCGATTTACTTTTAAGCGAGCAAAACTTTAGCCTTACTTATAAAAAAGGTTGGCCTAAAGACGTTTCGTTAGACGAATGTATGTCTGAGAGCTTAGCTAAGGATATGGCTAGTTTCCGTACCCACTATGGGCCCCATAGAGCAGATCTTGTAATTCGTCGAAATGGAAAAGATGCTAGGGATTTAGTTTCCAGGGGACAACAAAAACTACTTGTTTATGCGCTTAATTTAGCTCAGGTTAGTTTGCTTAAAGAAGTAAAAGATAAAGACACAATTTTATTGCTAGATGATCTAGGTTCCGAACTAGATGTTAAACACTCCAGTAATTTACTGACATTATTGTCAGACTCTTTTGGACAGGTGTGTATAACTACCGCGAACCTTGATTCTATTCCTATAACAGAAATGGAAAATGTGAAATTGTTTCACGTGAAACATGGTTCAATTGAAGTAATTAACGAGTTGAGTACAAATAATGACTGCCACCAATAATACTTATGATTCCTCTAACATTAAAGTACTGAAAGGTTTGGATGCTGTTCGAAAGCGACCTGGAATGTACATTGGTGATACAGATGATGGTACTGGTTTACATCACATGGTCTTTGAAGTTGTAGACAATTCAATTGATGAAGCATTGGCTGGTCACTGTAACGAAATTAGCATTGTTATTGAATCAGACGGTAGTGTAACGGTTACCGATAACGGGCGAGGAATTCCAACAGATATTCACGAAGAAGGTGTATCCGCCGCAGAAGTGATATTAACGGTGTTACACGCTGGTGGTAAATTTGACGATAACTCTTATAAGGTTTCTGGTGGATTGCATGGGGTTGGCGTTTCTGTTGTTAACGCATTATCTGAGAATCTAGAACTGACAATTAAACGTGATGGAAAAATCAGTTTTCTACAGTTTAAAATGGGAGTTCCGGTAGAGCCTCTTAAAGTAATTGGTGAAACCACTGAAAGCGGTACGATGATTCGTTTTAAACCAAGTCCTGACATATTTGGAGACACAGAGTTTCATTATGAAATTTTATGTAAACGTTTGAGAGAGCTATCCTTCTTAAACTCCGGTGTTCGAATAAAAGTATCCGAACCAATGAAAGATAAAGAAGATATATTTGAGTACGAAGGTGGTATTAGGGCGTTTGTAGAGCATTTAAACACAGCTAAAACCCCTATTCATGAAAAAGTCATATATTTTATCGGTGAAAAAGATGATATCGGTATTGAGATAGCTTTACAGTGGAATAACTCGTATCAAGAGAATATATTTTGTTTTACTAACAATATCCCACAACGCGATGGCGGTGCTCACCTGGCTGGCTTTAGAGGCGCTCTAACGCGTTCTCTTAACCAATACATAGAAAGGGAAGGGGTTGCTAAAAAGGCGAAGGTAAGTATCTCAGGGGATGATTCACGTGAAGGTTTAACAGCGGTATTGTCAGTTAAAGTTCCTGACCCAAAGTTTTCATCACAAACAAAAGACAAATTGGTTTCATCTGAGGTAAAAAGCGCGGTTGAATCTATGATGTCTGATCATTTGCAGACGTTTTTAGCAGAATGCCCACAGGAAGCTAAAGCAATAACATCAAAAATAGTTGATGCAGCCAGAGCACGTGAAGCGGCAAAAAAGGCGAGAGAATTAACCCGACGTAAAGGCGCTTTAGATATCGCTGGTTTACCTGGCAAGCTCGCAGACTGTCAGGAAAAAGATCCTTCACTTTCTGAAATATTTTTAGTGGAAGGGGACTCTGCCGGAGGCTCGGCAAAACAGGGACGTGATCGAAAAAACCAGGCGATACTACCTTTAAAAGGTAAAATTTTAAATGTAGAAAAAGCGCGTTTTGATAAAATGATCTCTTCTGTTGAAGTAGGTACGCTTATTACGGCTTTGGGTTGTGGTATAGGTCGTGATGAATTCAATATAGAAAAGTTGCGCTATCATCGTATTATTATTATGACTGATGCGGATGTTGATGGATCACATATTAGAACGTTATTACTTACATTTTTTTACCGTCATATGCCTGAAATTGTAGAACAAGGTTATATTTATATTGCTCAACCACCGTTGTATAAAGTGAAAAAAGGTAAACAGGAATCTTATGTTAAAGATGATGCTGAATTAAATAATTATTTACTTCAGTTGGCTTTACAAGGCGCATCCTTAGTAACAGATCTAGAAAGCCCAATCATTAGTGGGCAAGCACTTGAAACGTTGGCTTATGAATATCAAGCAGTAAAAGCGACGATTGATCGTTTATCTTCTCGTTATAATCGCGCGATGTTGGAAAAATTAATTGTCTATACTAAATTTCAATTAGAGTTTATCGAGGATAAAGAACAATTATCTGGCTGGATGAAGGGTCTTGAAATTCAGTTAAACGAGCAAAGTGATCAACACGTGAATTATTTTCTTGAATTGTGTGCAGAAGATGAAAGTGGTTTATTTGAAATTAATGTGACTAAACACAATGTGACTAGCTCTTCCGTTGTTAATAAGGATTTATTTTCTTCTACAGAATATTCAAATTTTTTAAAGCTGGGCAATAGCTTGGACGGTCTATTCTCTGAATCTTCTCATGTGCTACGGGGAGGAAAAGAATATCCAGTTAAGTCTTTTAAAGATGTTTTAAATTGTTTGTATACTGAAGCGAAAAAAGGTCAGCATATTCAGCGCTACAAAGGATTGGGTGAAATGAACCCAGACCAGTTGTGGGAAACAACAATGAATATTGATACTCGCCGTTTACTTCAGGTTCGTATAGAAGATGTAATTTCTGCAGATGAAGTCTTTTCAACATTAATGGGCGATCAAGTTGAACCGCGACGTCATTTTATTGAACAGCATGCAGCATCGGTAGGTAATTTAGATATATAATTATATTTATCAAATACTTATGATTTAAGAAATAGGGTAAATAGTTTATTTACCCTATTTTTTTGAAGAGCGAAAAGTAACTACTCGTCACTAACAAGTGAATTTTTAATCGATTTTAGTGCGGACTTGTCTGTTTGACCATTTATTTTTAGTTCGTGATCTCGCTGAAATGATTTAAGCGCAGCTCTTGTTCTAGGTCCATTGTACCCATCTGCCAACCCCGGATCATACCCCGCATTAATCAACTCAGCCTGGATTGCTTGAATAACATTTCTATGTTGGTTTTCTTTCACATTTTGACTGAACTTCATATTTACCGCCGTCGCGGAAACTGAAAAACAAACTAAAAAAATAAAACACCCGATTAAAGTAGAATTTTTGAATAGAATTTTCATAGATAATGCCTCATATAAAGAGATATTGAGCGTTACTGAATTTCTGAAAGGAAGAAGTAAAACAAACTCATCTACTAGATGTAAACGAGTTTGTTATTGGAAGGGTAAAAAAAGAGTTTACTTACAAACGTAACGGTAAACTATTCAAGAGTAGTAGCGCGGGTATTATCTAACTTCGTTTTTAATTGAATTAATAATATTTTTTGTTTTTCTATTTGTTCGAGCTCTCGAATAAGTTCTGTTTTTGCGAGAGATAATTTTTGTGCATAGTTAGAGGTGGAATCATCGTACCAGTCCATTGAAAAGTCGTTGATTAATTTTTGTTGAATCGCTGGAAATTGTGTCATCTCATTGGCCCAAAAAGAAGCATCAGCGATAATGATTTCTAAAACTGCATTCTTTAAGATTTGCCAGTGTGCACCGGGGTCACCAAACTCATTTGCAAAATTTGAAAACTCCTTTTGTCTTTCAATTAATGGTCTACTTTTATCCTTAATAATTTCAATTCGTTCTAATATATCGAAATATTGATTATTCGCCGCTGTAATAGCGGGATCTACGGCAAACGCATTAAAAGATAACAAAAAGCAAAAAGTAATAAGATATTTTTTCATTATATTTTTCTCCAAACACAAAAAAGCCCGGTAATAATACCGGGCTTTTTCTTAGAGTTAATTATATTTCTTACTTGTGGTAAGAAATAAGACGATTAACTTCATTCTTAGAACCTAAAATTACAGGTACACGCTGGTGAATCGCATCTGGAGTAACTTCCATAATACGTCCACGACCGGTAGAACTAACGCCACCAGCTTGTTCAACGATGAAAGACATTGGATTTGCTTCATACATCAAGCGTAACTTGCCGGGTTTAGCTGCATCTTTAGTATCAAACGGATACAGAAAAATACCACCACGTGTAAGAATTCTGAATACTTCACCAACCATTGAGGCAACCCAACGCATGTTGAAATTTTTATCACGCTCGCCAGTAACACCGTCCATGCATTCTTGAACGTATTTTTGTACTGGAGCTTCCCAAAAACGTTGGTTAGACATATTTACTGCAAATTCTGAAGTGTCGTCAGGAATAGTAATATTTTCATGAGTTAATTTGAACTCACCGGTACCTGGATCAAGAGTAAAACCAACAACACCGTTACCGGTTGTTAGAATCATAAGAGTAGATGGTCCGTATAACGTGAAACCAGCACACACCTGTTCGGTTCCTGGAATTAGGTAATCTTTTAATTTTGGATCTGTAACGCCTTCTGGACATTTAACGATCGAAAAGATAGATCCAACAGTGATGTTTACGTCAATGTTTGAAGAGCCGTCTAATGGATCAAAATACATTAAGTAAGGGCCACGTGGATGTTCTGAAGGAATGCTGTATACGTCGTCTTCTTCTTCAGACGCCATTCCAGCAAGATTACCACTCGCTTCAGTGCGACGGATAAACATCTCATTTGACATGACATCCAGTTTCTTTTGGACTTCACCTTGAACGTTTTCAACATCAGCCGAACCCAAAACATCATAAAGAGCGCCGTGGCTAGTAGCATCATGAATTTCTTTACATGCTGATCCAACATCATCAAGTAAATCAATAAGGTGCGCATCAATGGCTTGGCCAGCGCGTTGTTCTGCAATTAAATGTTGCTTGAGTGTAATGGTGTTTTCCATTGGTCTTCCTTACTTATAGTTTAAATCTGTAATTTCTGGGGCGAATAATAGCACTTTGACACTAAATTGTTCAATTATTAGGATAAAAGCCTCTGAATAGTACAATGCTACCTACAACAACTATGACAAAGTTGTGATTAACTTCATTTCATCTTCTATGCTGTTTTCAACCAATAATCCGAGTTCAGAGGTAGTTTTACCTTTTGGATCTATTGGTGGCAAAACGGAAAGTGTTATAACCCCGGCTCTTTTAGTCATACTGTGTTTTGGCCAAAATTCGCCAGCGTTATGTGCAACTGGAACAATTAATCGACCAGTATGTTCCGCCAACCTTATGCCGCCGAGTTTATATTTTCCACGGACTCCCGGAGCGATACGAGTTCCTTCAGGAAATAATACAACCCAGCGATTATTATCTAGTCGAGTTTTACCTTGTTCTAAAATTTGTTCCATTGCTTTTTTACGGGCCGAGCGATTAATCGCTATGGGATCAAGCATCGCGAGCGCCCAACCAAAAAAAGGTATTTTTAATAAATTCTTTTTAAGTACCCAAATTTGTGGAGGAAATATAACCTGTAATGCAAATGTTTCCCAGGTGGATTGATGTTTGGATAATATAATCGAAGCCCCGTTAGGTATATTTTCAGCACCTTTTACTTCGAATGTTAAACCACAAATTTTTCCGAGTGCCCAAATATTGAAACGAGCCCATTGGCTGATGAAGGCATAGCGTTTTTCAAAAGGAAATGGAAAAGTGAGTACAGCCGGAACGGAAAACAAAATGGCAGTGACTACCATGTTTAAAAAAAATAAGAATGATTTAATTTTTTGCATGAGTTTCATATAGTGAGTTAAAGGATCGGCAATTATCCAAGGATACGGTACTAATTCAAGAATTTTCGCTTAGTAATTTATCGACAACGCATTTAAGGTCGTCGAAAATGGGTATGTTATACCTTTTAAGATCATCTTCATGTTTTTTTAATGTTACTAAGCCTTTTCCAGTTTTAACCAATATTGGTTTGGCATTTACGGCCATCGCCGCATCAAGGTCACGATAAGAATCGCCAATGATGTTTACACCATCTAACGCTGTATTAAAGTGTTTAGCAATTTGATGATAAAGCCCTGGTTTTGGTTTGCGACAATCGCAGTTATCATCCGGCCCATGCGGACAGTAAAAAATGCCGTCTACTCTTCCATTTATTGGTATTAGTAAATCAGTCATTTTTTCATGCATTTGCTGAAGTGTGTTTTCTGAATAGAATCCGCGTGCAATACCTGACTGATTAGTCGCAATGGCTACAGTATAACCGTGTTGATTGAGCAGGCTTATGGCTTCAAGGCTGCCAGGCAAGGGAATCCATTCATCGGGGGATTTAATATATTGATCAGAGTCCTGATTTATAACGCCGTCTCGATCAAGAATTATTAATTTCATTTCGCTTAAGTCGTAGAAGTATAAGAAATATAAGCGTAAACACTAACATAAATGGACTAATGGCAGAAGGGCGATTAACAGGTGTGATGTCATCTTCAAGACCATTTGGGCAATAACTACAATCAGCACCTACAAACTTACCGGCCATTTGGGTAGAAGATCGTTTACCCATGTTAATGGAATCAACTTCAACCCATGTGCGTACTCCACTTCTAATACCGGTATGGTCATCTATAGACGAAAGAAACGTACCTGAATATTCATTCCACATTTGTTTTGCAAGATGTAACTGACCAGAGTCATCAAAGCTTATTGCAATAGGGTGAATGGCACCGGTTGATTGGTAATCGACTCCCCCTCCTTCGAACGATAAATCATTAATATCGTGGATTATCGGGCCACTTATGTCAGCCGCATTTAACACGGTGATATAACCATTTCCTGTGCCTAATCTATCGTCAGAACCACCAGGAATAAAACTGAGTGCAACATATATTTCTGAAGAGTCGGCATTTAATGCAATATCTATTGGGAACGAATCAAGGGGAAAAGCTTTTGTTTCTGGGTAAGGCTCCATGACCGGGGCAACGGTAGTAGATCCATAATTATTAATTTTTAGATTAATTAATTCGCCGCCATTAGAGTCAGATATATTGTTGCGATTGAGCACAAACAATTCTTTGTTCAATTTATCGAAAACGATGGAGCTAACTCCGGCACCATCACCTAATGGATGGCTTGCAACTTCTGTAAAGCTCTCAACATCAACCATCGAAATACCATCGTTATTACTTCCATCAGTTCCTATAACAAACAAATATTTATCATCATCAGAAATCGCTATAGATATGCCTTTGTAGGTAAGGCTAAGGTTGACTGGGTCGGGTGAATAGGTTGGTTGAGTTACGCGGGTTATACCATCTGAATGAGTAACAAAAAGCACGGAATCGTCACTGGTTAACGCAAGTCCGCGAACATTGGCACCTTGGATATCAATTAAGCGAAAAGTTGTGTTTGATTGTGTGCTTACAATATTAATGTTTGAGGCTGTATCCAGTCCTTCAGTTATAACGGTAGAAACGAAAACATAGTCAGCATTGTGACTTAAAACTAAATCCCTTGGTGTTCCAATTAAAACAACGCTTTCTACTAAAATATTATATCTGGTGTTCACTACATGTAAGTACTTACTACTGCCGTCATTCGCTTGGTCTGTAATGTAGGCGAAGTAATCCGCAGTCGAATTTGCGGAATTAAGCAAAAGGCTGAGAAATATAAGTAACTTAATGTTTTTAAAGAATTTTATTAGTCGCATGATACCGTAAGTCATTTCAATAATTAGTAACTATATCGGCCTTTTTAAGGGAATTGACAGGCTCCCAATTTAGAGACTAATTGGAGGGCAAATGTCATTACTAATGGCAATTTTTCACATCTGAGCAACGGGAATGACCGTTAGATATTAACGGCCAATTCCATAATGCGCTTATGACAGTTTTGAAATGTCAGCCACTTTGGTAAATTGCTGGTACATAGTCGAAAGTAATATCAGGCGATTATTCCTGATTTTCTTATCATCTGCCATCACCATCACATTATCAAAGAAACTATCGACAGGCTCTTTTAGTTGAGCAAGCAATGTTAACGCATCGTTGTATTGGTGCTTTTCAGTGAATGAATTAACATCACTTTTAAGTACCTCAAGCAGATTGTTTAGTGTTGCTTCATGATCTGTTTCAAATAAATTAGCGTCAACCAATTCTGGTAACGGATCTTTATTCTTTTTAAGAATATTGTTGATTCGTTTATTTGCTGCGGCAAGGCTTTCTGCTTCGCTGGATTTTTCAAATTGAGCGACAGCTTGTATTCGTGCATCAAAATCACATGGTGATGTTGGTTTTGCACCTAATACAGCTTCAAATACTTGAGGGCGAATACCTTGTTCGTGGTAATAACCTTTTAGTCGATCGATCATAAAGAAGAATACGGAATCAATTACGGCTTTATCGACGTTGCCGTAATTTTTTCCGGCAATTACGAGCAATTGATGTAAATCCAGTGGCAGGTCTTTTTCAATCATGATGCGCAATACACCAAGTGAAGCGCGGCGTAGTGCGAATGGATCTTTATCGCCGGTGGGAATTTGTCCAATGGAGAATATACCGACTAACGTATCGAGTTTGTCCGCAATAGAAACGATTTGTCCGGTAGAAGATGGTGGTACATCATCTCCAGCAAAACGTGGCATGTAATGTTCGAGTATCGCTTCGGCTACTTCCGGTGCTTCATTATCGTGGAGCGCATAATAACGGCCCATAATGCCTTGTAATTCAGGAAATTCGCCAACCATTTCTGTCATCAAGTCACATTTAGACAATTCTGCGGCACGTCTAGCGTGCGAGGCATTCGAGTCCAGAGTGTCTGCAATGGTTTCGCTCAGGGACATGACTCGTTTTGTTTTATCCAGAACAGTGCCTAGTTGTTTTTGAAATACAACCGTCTCGAGTTTCTTTAACTCTGCGAGCAGTGGAGTTTTGCGATCGGTGCTCCAGAAAAAATCCGCGTCGCTTAATCGTGGGCGTATGACTCGCTCGTTTCCTTGTCTAACCGTATCAATATTTTTGCTATCAATATTGGCAACGGTAATAAAATTCGGGAGTAAATCATTGTCGCGCACAAGGTGAAAATACTTTTGGTGGCCTTTCATCGCAGAAATTAATGCTTCTGAAGGAATCTCAAGAAATCGCTCGTCAAAATCACCAATCACAGCTACTGGCCATTCTACAAGACCGGTAACTTCGTTGAGTAAATCAGGATCTATAACAGCAGTACCGCTTACAGATAATGCGGCTTGTTCGACCTGGGCCTTAATAGCGGTTTTGCGTCTATCAAAGCTCGCTAATACATGGCCTTCAACTTCCAATAAACTTTCGTAGTCTGCCGGGTTGGGGATATCAATCGGATTAGGACGATGAAAACG
>Ga0224507_10000375_pt1 | contig 17542 bp, 16 predicted proteins | sample SF_Jan12_sed_USG_3_FD_170159 | JGI IMG/M metagenome (GOLD analysis project Ga0224507, IMG submission 170159) | Sediment microbial communities from San Francisco Bay, California, United States - SF_Jan12_sed_USGS_13 | ecosystem: Environmental > Aquatic > Marine > Sediment | place: USA... | reverse complement strand
GGACAAACTTCCGTGTGACGTGTTGGCAGTAAGAGCCGCCGAGGACGTGTGAGGCGGGCATCCTGATAAATTTCTCAAGGAGACTATCTTTCGGGGGTAGGCATGCCGATAATGCCCGCGGGAAGGGCTTCGGAATTTGTCGTAACAATTACTTTCCGAGTAGCGCTTAACCGATGAATTATCTTTTTTGCAGGAGACCCACTTGATGGCTATTAAAATCGGCGACACGATCCCTTCCGGGAAATTTGGAATCATGACTGAGGCAGGGCCCGGCGTGATAAGCACTGACGAACTGTTTTCAGGCAAGCGGGTCGCGATTTTTTCCGTACCGGGCGCGTTTACCCCCACCTGCTCGGCCAAGCATGTGCCTGGTTTTGTGGCAAATGCTGCGGCACTCAAAGCCAAGGGTATCGACGAAATTGGGTGCTTTTCGGTAAACGATGTATTTGTAATGCATGCCTGGGGCCTGGATCAGGGTGCTGGCGATACTGTGAAAATGCTGGCCGATGGCAATGGTGAATTTGCCCGGGCTATCGGCATGGAACTGGATGCCACCGGTTTTGGAATGGGTCATCGGTCCAAGCGCTTTTCAATGGTGGTGAACGACGGCGTGATCGAGAAGCTGTTTGTCGAAGCACCTGGAGCCTTTGAAGTAAGCAGCGCGGAGCACATGCTCGCAAATCTGTGAGGCAGCCTCTGGCGATAGTGTCGCGAGCAGGTTGTAGTGCATAGAAAAGGGCCGGACATGTGCAAACATGACCCGGCCCGTTTTTTACCAGGACCTGTAAAGGCCCCTTACCGCTTTAGCCCAGCTTCGATTCCAGTTCGGGAATAACCGCGAACAAATCTGCGACCAGGCCGATATCAGCTATTTCGAAGATCGGAGCCTCGGCGTCTTTGTTCACTGCAACGATAGTGCCGGCATCTTTGATACCCGTGACATGCTGGATGGCGCCTGAGATTCCGAACGCGATGTACAGCTCCGGTGCAATGATCTTTCCGGTCTGACCCACCTGAGTTTCGTTGGAAACGTATCCGGCATCCACAGCGGCCCGGGTAGCGCCCACTGCCGCACCGATTTTATCCGCAAGCTTGAACACCATCTCGAAGTTTTCCTTGCTACCCAGTGCACGGCCACCGCAAATCACCCGCGAGGCGGTTTGCAGGTCAGGCCTGTCGCTGGCCGCTGCCTTCAATTCGCCATAGCGGCTATGTGTTGGCAGGTTGGCATCTACGCTGGTTGCTTCAACGGCTGCGGAACCGCCGGTGGCGGCAGCCTTGTAGGAGGCGGATCGAACCGTGCCAACCAGTTTGCGATCTGCCGAAGCTTCCACCGTGACGATCGCTTCACCGGCATAAACCGGACGCTGGAAGGTGTACGGGCCAAGAACGGCCATGATGTCGCTGACTTGTCCCACGCCCAGCAGGGCTGCTACTCGCGGCATCAGGTCCTTGCCGAAAGTGGTTGAGGGGCCAAGGATGTGGCTGTAAGGCTCAGCAATGGCGACCACCTGGGGTGCGATTACCGCAGCCAGTGGATTGGCATTTGCCTCGTTGTCCACATGCAGAACCTTTGCCACGCCTGCCAGGCCGGCCGCCTGAGAGGCGATGCCAGCGCCAGAGGTGGCGAAAACAACGATGTCGATTCCGTCGTTTTCTATGCCTGCGGCACAGCTGACGCATTTTGAGGTGCTGCTATTAAGTGTGCTGCCGTCATGCTCGGCAATGATAAGAATGCGTCCCATTACAGTAACCCCTTATCCTTCAGTGCGCTGATCAATCCGTCCACGTCCTCAACCATGACGCCTTTCTGGCGCTGGGCGGGCGGGTCGGTCTTCACGATTTCCAGTTGCGGATCCAGGGCGATGCCCAGGTCGTCCAGGGACACCGTTTCAAGCGGCTTGCGCTTGGCTTTCATGATGTCCGGCAATTTGACGTAACGAGGTTCGTTCAGGCGAAGATCGGCGGTTAATACGGCCGGAAGGTCAACTTCGATGGTTTCCAGGCCACTGTCGACTTCCCGGGTGACGGTGGCTTTTCCATCGGCAAAGGTCACCTCAGACACGCAGGTTCCCTGGGGGCGATCCCACAAGGCTGCCAGCATGGCGCCGGTCTGGCCGTTGTCGTCATCAATCGCCTGTTTGCCCACGATAACCAGTTCTGGAGATTCCTTCTCGATAAGCTTGAGCAGGGTACGAGCGGCATCCAGAGGTTCAACTAATTTATCGGTTTGAACCAGTATTGCTCGGTCGGCGCCCATGGCCAGGCCGGTTCGCAACTGCTGCTGAGCATCGGCCGGGCCAATGCTTACTGCAATGACTTCCTCAGCCTCTCCACGTTCCTTGATGCGTAATGCCTCTTCCAAGGCAATTTCATCAAACGGATTAATGCTCATCTTCACCCCGTCGGTGATTACTCCAGAGCCATCCGGTTTGACACGAATACGCACGTTGTAATCAACGACGCGTTTCAGGCCCACCATGATCTTTTTCATTGAATTACCTCTGCTGCCGCATGATCCTGAGTCCGTCTCCACGCGCGGGGACGCCATCTTAGGGAGAAGGCGAGGGCCTAAACTCCACCCTTTGCAGTCCTCGCGGATGCCTTCTGACGGTCGGATAATAACCTATTGCGCTGCAACAAGCATCGGGGGATACCGTAACACCGGGCGGCCTGCCCAAAGTGCTCAATATGGTTAAAATTTAGCCAAATTTTTCGTGATAGAGATAATCTTGATTGAGTGTTGCTTGTGCCTGCGTTCGGCCCGTAGGATGGCGGTAGCAACCCGTCCTGGTTTGGGCCGAGAAAAGATATAAGAAGGAAATTTGTGAAGCAGGGGATACATTCACCGCTGTCGGGACTGCGAGTGCTGGATTTGAGCAGGATTCTGGCCGGGCCATGGGCCAGCCAGTTGTTGGGAGACCTGGGCGCAGACGTCGTAAAGGTGGAACGTCCAGGGGTTGGTGACGACACTCGTCGCTGGGGTCCCCCGTTTCTAAGAGACCGGGAAGGTAAAGATACCGGTGAGTCCGCCTATTACCTCTGCGCCAATCGAAACAAGCGATCCCTCGCCGTGGATATTTCCACGCCCAAGGGCCAGGCACTGCTGCGAAAGATGGCGGCAACCTGCGACGTGCTAATAGAGAATTTTCGAGTGGGCACAATGGCCCGTTATGGCCTGGACTACGATAGCCTGAGAGAGCTGAATCCCGGCCTGGTTTATTGCTCTATCACCGCCTTTGGCCAGGAGGGTCCCGAAGCGGGAGCACCGGGTTATGACGCCATGATCCAGGGCCGGGGTGGTTTGATGAGCATCACCGGGGTGCCCGACGGGCAGCCCGGTGCGGGCCCCCAGAAGGTCGGGGTGGCCATGGCCGACCTGACAACGGGCATGTACGCCGCGTCAGCTATCCAGGCTGCATTGCTGGCCCGCTACCGGACTGGCGAGGGCCAGTACATCGACATGGCGTTATTTGACAGCCAGGTAGCCATGCTGGCCAACCAGGCCAGCAATTACCTGGTCGGTGGCCACGTACCGGGTCGTATGGGCACCGCGCATCCCAATATCGTTCCTTACCAGGCGTTTGCGACTGCTGACGGTCATTTGATGCTGGCAGTCGGTAATGATCGCCAGTTCGCCAGGCTGGTTGCCGCCATGGAATTGCCCGAGTTGGCTGCCGACCCGCGTTACGCAACGAACTTGTCTCGCACCGAGAATCGGGCAGAGCTTGTTCAGCGTCTTGAGAGCCGATTTCTGCAGCAGACAAGCGGGGTCTGGGCCGAGCGCCTTGCGAAGGCGGAGGTGCCTTTTGGCCCGATTAATCGGATTGACCAGGTGTTTGATGATCCCCAGAGCCGCTATCGGGGTTTGAGAATTGAGTTACCCCACAACGAGGCAGAATCTGTGCCTTCAGTAGCCAATCCGATCCGGTTTTCGGACACTCCGGTGAGTTATCGGTATGGGCCGCCTACCCTGGGTGAACACAGTCGCGAAGTCCTTGGGGAATGGCTAGGTCTTGAGCAGGCTGAGCTTGATGCTCTTTCCAGTGATGGGGTGATATGAGAAACGCCAAAACCTGTAGATCATGGGTAACAAATACTTTAACTAATACCGATAACCTATTGATAAATGAATAAAGTATTTGAAGCCATATCCCGCTCTGAGTTGGTCCTGACGCCTACCAAACGCCTGGCCAGGGAATTGGCGGCCAGCTATAACGGCGAGCAAATACGTCGAGGCGCCCGGGCCTGGGGCACGCCGCGACTACTACCCTGGCAGGCTTGGCTGGTCCAGCTGGAAGAGCAGGCCAGCTGGTCCGACGACTCTGATCACGGCTTGCTACTGAATACCGAACAGGCCCGACTGGTCTGGGAAAAGGTCCTGGATGAATCTGGTCTGCTTGCGGCCCACGTTCCGGCTGCCTCAATGGTGGGTGAAGTAATGCGGGCGTACCGCATTGCGGCCGAATATCGACTCAGGATTCCGGCGCCTGATGCAGCGACCAATGACAACATTGCTGCATTCTCGGCCTGGGTGCGGGGCTACGAAGTCAGGCTAAAAGAAAAGGGCTGGATAGACCCGGCGCGAATCCCTGACCTTATTGCCAAATCTGCACGGTCGGGGCTTCTTAAGCCCGAAACGGTCAATCTGGTGCAAGGGGACGAGTTGTGCACAGCTCACAGCGAGCTGCTCGAGAGTCTTCGGAATGCTGGTTGGACGATAAACTTCTTGTCGTTGGTGGAAACCGCCGGTCGCGCTGTGAAGGTCCGGGCCGAGAACCCGGATGATGAAATTGAGCAGGCAGCTCGCTGGGCCAGGAACCGACTTCACAGCTCACCGAGTCAGCGTTTGGCTGTAATTGTCTCTGACCTGGGGGAGCGCCGGGACAGCGTGGCCAGGATTTTCACCCAGGTCCTTGCGCCGGAGTTGATGTTGCCGGGTGTGAGTTCCTCCGCATTGCCATTTCACCTGTCCATCGGCAAGCCGCTGGCAGAGCAGGCCATGGTCAGTCAGGCGCTGGCCCTGTTGGAATGGGCCAGCGGCGAAACCGGGTTGGCGACCGTCAGCAGAGTGCTGCGGGCCCAGTACCTGGCGCCAGACCCGGAGGCAGTTTGGCGAAGAGCCGGTTTAGAAGCCCAGCTGCGTTCCAGGGGATGGCGAAACGTGGAGCTGGACAGTGCGCTGGTTCAGAACCGGGAGAGCCAGGATCCGGATCCTGGGATGGAACGCACCCTTGGGTCATTGGCAGAGTTGGCTGAAGCCGACCGCGGGCGGGCGTTACCCAGTGTCTGGGCGGAGAGGTTTAACCGTTGGCTAAGCTTGGCGGCATGGCCGGGTTATCGTGTTTTGGACAGCATGGAATACCAGGTGCTGGAAGCGTGGAAGAGCTTGCTGGGAGAGCTTTCCCGATTGGACCAGGTATCCGAACCCCTGGACTCCGCTGCGGCTCTGAGCAGGCTGAAGAAACTTGCCCGTGACAAGGTGTTTCAGGCCGAGGCCGGGGAGTTGCCGGTGCAGATCATGGATCCGCGGGAAGCTCAGGGTTTGCATTTTGACGGGGCCTGGATGACCGGATGGACTGATGAGGCATGGCCTCAGCCGAGCCAGCCGTCGCCGTTCATGCCAATCGCGGCCCAGGTGGCAGCGGGGGTGCCAGGGGCGGGCCCTGACCAGCAGTATTATTTGGCCAAAACTACTTTTGGGCGTCTGGAGGCGGTGGCGGCAGAGTGCATATTTAGTTGGGCTGGCAGCGAGGATGAGCGGCCCATGCGGCCCAGTGCGTTGATCGCTGGTCTCAAGACCGTCCTGCCGGAATTGGCGGACCACGAGTATTACCGCGAGGTGCTGCAACGCAGTGCCGTGACGGAGGATCGGCCTTTGGTCGACCTGCCGGAGATTCCAGCCGGATCCCGGGTTTCAGGCGGTATTCAGGTTATCGAGCACCAGTCAATTTGCCCGTTTCGGGCGTTCGCGCAGCATCGACTGAGGGCGGAGCCACTGGAGTCGCCTGGGCCGGGTATGGACGCAAGGGAACGAGGTACACGGGTCCACCGTGCCATGGATGCCATATGGAAGCGCCTCAAATCCCACCAGGGACTGTGCGCGCTCGACCCGGAGGCAGTGGCCGCCCTGGTTGAAGAAGAGGTGGAGAAGGCCTTTCACGGCGCCTCGGTAAACACCCCGGGACATGGACGAGGGCGTCTGATTGAGATGGAACGCAAGCGGGTGTCGAACCTGGTTGCCGCGCTAATGGATCTCGAGCGAGCCCGACCGCCATTTACTGTGGAAGAACGGGAACAAGGTGCGCAGCAAGAGTTGGGTGGACTGGTGCTTAGCATTCGACCAGATCGTGTTGATGTGCTCCCGGACGGCCGCCAGTTGATATTGGACTACAAGACCGGCACGGCCAATCCTGGCGACTGGTTCAAGGATCGCCCCCAGTCAGTGCAAATGCCTGTTTACCTGGTCGCGCGGGAAGGGCAAGGACAAGGCGCGTTGTTCGTTACCTTGAGTGCGGGAAATGTGATGTTCGCCGGCGCCCTGGCTGACGATGACATGATGCAGGCTGACACCAGACAGTGTAAGCGACAGAACTGGATCAAGGCCTCGGGATATGAACGCTGGGATGACCTCTTGACTGCATGGCGGGAGCGGTTTGTCCGCCTTGCTGAGCAATTCCGGCGGGGAGAAATCCAGGTAGATCCGGCGGACAGGGGCAAGGTCTGCCAGTACTGTCACCTGGAAACGCTTTGCCGCGTAACTGAACGAGGACGGGCGGCTTCAGATGACGAATAGTATTGAATATATCGGGCCAGTAGATGCCGCCGCGCGGGAAACCGCGCTGGATATCGAGAGCTCGTTCATCGTCCAGGCGCCGGCCGGCTCGGGTAAGACCGAGTTGCTGATTCAGCGCTACCTGAAGCTGCTGGCCCGGGTTGAATCGCCCGAGCAGGTACTGGCCATCACCTTTACCCGAAAGGCCGCGGGCGAGATGCGGGATCGTGTCATGCAAAGCCTCGAAATGGGCAAGCAAGCCGCACCGGAAGAGGCACACAGGAAACTCACCTGGTCCCTGGCCCGGGATGTGCTTGAGCAGGATGAAAAGCAGTCCTGGCATCTTCAGGACAGGCCCGGTCGGATGTCAATCATGACCATCGACTCATTTAATTCCGTTCTGGCCAGGCGAATTTCCATGCCTGCTGGTTTTCCTGCGTCCGCAGGGATCAGCGAGCGACCGAAGGAGTTGTACGAAGTTGCCTCTGAGCGGGTTCTTGAACGGCTTGGTACACGGGGGCCGGAAGCGAAGAGCGTGGAAATCCTGGTGGCACACCTGGATAACAATCTGCCCCGGGTGGTGGATTTACTATCGGGAATGCTTGCCCGCCGGGACCATTGGTTGAGATACATCGTGCGCAGCGATTCCCTGGACGCCCGTCGAGAATTTCTGGAAGCCTCCATCGCCCGGGTGATCGATGAAAGCCTTGAGGATGTTGCACGGCTGATTCCTAAAGGCTTGCTTGAGGAACTGGTGCCGATCGCTGCCGAGGCGGCAAGATTTTCACCTGAAACGTTGAGCTCTGTGCATCGTTACGCAGAGCTGGGTGGAGCGCCTGGACCCAGTTCCGGAGAAGTGGAGGCCTGGAAGGCAGCAGCGGACATATTGCTCACCGGTGGCGGAACCATTCGAAAGTCCATCACTGTCAGAGAGGGTTTCCCCGCAACCGAAAAGCAACTAAAGGCCCGGATGATGGCCCTGCTGGATGAGTTGCGGGAGATTGAAGGGGCAGACAATGCGCTGGACTCGGTGCGCAAGTTACCACCGGCCCGGTACACCGAGGGTCAGTGGCAGGTGCTAGAAGCCCTGATGAGCCTGTTGCAGTTGGCGGTGGCGGAACTCAACGTGTTGTTCGGGGAGCGAGACCAGACGGACTACGCTGCGGTGGCCATGGCGGCCGTGCGCTCCCTGGGGGAGGACGAGTCTCCCACGGACCTGGCCCTGTACCTGGATCATCGCTTGCAACACATCCTGGTTGATGAGTTCCAGGACACCTCTAACGGTCAGTACCAGTTGCTTAGACAACTGGTGGCCGGTTGGTCCCCGGGTGATGGGCGCACTTTGTTTTGTGTCGGCGATCCCATGCAGGCGATTTACCGGTTCCGCGAAGCGAAGGTGGGCTACTACCTGGATGCAAGGGCCAGGGGAATAGGTGAACTGCAACTGCGCCCCCTGACACTGGAGGCTAATTTTCGCAGCCGTCCGGGAGTTGTGGACTGGGTTAATGAGGTCTTTCCAGACGTATTTCCCCGGGATGAAGACCTGACCATGGAGGCTATTTGCTACAGCCCCTGCAGGGCGACCCGGGCTCCGGGGATTATGCCCGCAGTTGAGTTGCACGGATTTGCTGGAAGAAACGACGAGGCCGAGGCGGCAGCGGTGGTCGCCCTGACAAGGCAAGCCCTTTCCGAGAGCGATAACAGCGAGGTTGCAGTGCTGGTGAGAGCGCGACCCCATTTGCACGCTATCACCGAGGCATACCGTGCCGCAGGTATAGATTACCGGGCCGTGGACATTGAGAGTCTGGCAGATCGCCCGGTGGTTCTGGACCTCCTGGCGCTTACCCGCGCATTGTTGCACCCTGCAGATCGCACCGCGTGGCTGAGTGTATTGCACGCCCCATACTGCGGGCTGGACGAGGCTGATTTGTTGTGTCTTGCTGTGCAAGCCGGTAGCGGGAGCATTGCGCGAGTGCTTGGAGAACAGGAATTCCCGGGGCTTTCCGAGGATGGTCTGCAACGGCTGGCCCGCTGTGCGCCCATACTGAACACGGTACTGGGTCAGCGAGGTCGGTCAACTCTCAGGGAGTCTGTTGAGGGTGCCTGGTTGGCGCTGGGTGCGCCAGCGTCGCTCACAGGCCCCGGAGACTTGCAGGATGCGGAATCCTTTTTAAATATTTTGTCCCAGGCGGAGCAGGGTGGCGACCTGGACGACCTGAAGGTCCTTGACGCATTGCTGAAGGAACAGCGGGCAGCAGGCCTTTCTGGAACGGATTGCCGCGTGCAGGTCATGACCATTCACAAGGCCAAGGGACTGGAGTTTCACACCGTGATTATTCCAGGCCTGGGTAGAGTCGGGGCCGGGTCCAGCTCAGACTTGCTGCGATGGCAGGAAGTCATTCGCCACGGAGAACAGAATGATTTATTGCTCGCTCCGCTTGCCCCACGGGGCGATGAGCAAGATCCCCTGCATGGCTACCTGGGAAGAATGGAGCATCAACGGGATTTGCAGGAACTACGCAGGTTGTTGTATGTGGCGGCGACCAGGGCGAGAGAGAAGTTGCATCTGTTGGGTCATGCCAGGGTGTTAAAAAACGGTGATGTGAAGGCTGATGCGGGAAGCCTGCTGTCATTGTTCTGGCATTATGCCCAGGGGCAGTTCGAGGGCCTGGAGGAATCCGCGAACGACATGGATCACGCTCTGGCGAGTAAGCCCCTGCGGCGACTGGTCGCGGACTGGAAAGCGCCCGAGCCTGGCAAACCTGAGTATCTTTTTCCTGAGCGTGAGAACGCAATTCGTTCCGATGATCCCAGGGTGGAATACGATTGGGCATCCGAGTCGATACGATTGACAGGAACCGTCGTTCACCGATGGTTGCAACGCTTCGTTGAGGATGGCGAGGGAGCCTGGACTCCAGAGCGAATCTCGCGAGATCGGACTGCTATCCATTCTGCATTGAGATCTCTGGGGATGCCGGAGGATCGATTGCCGGTGGCCACCACCCGAGCAGTGGAAGCGTTGCTCGGCACCCTGAATGACAGCAAGGGACGATGGATCTTATTCGGAGATCATCGTGAGGCATGGGCAGAGCTAGCCCTGACCGGTGTCAGTGATGGATCACCAGTCAATGTCATCATGGATCGGGTGTTCGTGGACGAGGGGGGCACTCTCTGGATCGTGGACTACAAGAGTAGTCGCCATGAGGGCTCAGGATTGGAGGCCTTCCTTGACAGAGAACAGGAGCGCTATGCAAGTCAGCTCAGACGCTACGCAACAGTGATTAATGCCTGGCGCCCGGGGATGCCGGTCAAGCTGGCCTTGTATTTCCCGTTGATGGGCGCCTGGCGAGAATTATAGTTCCGACGCGTTTAGAGCTTGCCTCTATAACGCAGGGGATAACCACCATCCGGTTGCTGTTCACCGATAAGCGGAAGCATGCTTTTCAGGTCATCGGGCGTTTCAGCCTTGGCCCGTACCATCGAGTCCATGACAAAGGAGCGATCGCTGTTTAATGTTAGCAGGCCGTCCACCTGAAGTGCTCCCGAGCGAGTTTCAATTACGCCCTTGACCGAACCGTCTTCGCCCTGCTCACCGTCGAACGTTACGCTGAATGTACCCAGCGGAGTGGGCTTGGGAATATTTTGAACCAGGTTGCCCACCGCCAGTACACCCTTGAGCAGGGTGGGCCATTCATTCTCAAAAATAGCTTCTTCGAAGATCAGGCTAACCCGGCCATCCAGCATGCCGGGCGGGAAATCCGTTGTGATGTAGCCAAGGGGCATACTGCCTTTCACACTGTCCAGGTATATCGAGCCGCCAACGCTGATTGCTGCATTCCCACTTATCGAACCATCGGGTAATTGTGACTTGAACTTCAACCCCAGGCGCCCGGTTAGCAGTTGGGATGGCTTCACTTCCCATTCCAGTTCTCCGGCTGCAGCGTTGTTCAAGACCAGTTGTCGCGCAGAGCCGTTCCACAATGTTCCGGAAAGTCCGTCCAGGGAAATATTACCCGGTAAAAAGATTGAAACCAGCCTTGCGGGTGTGGTTGCTATGAGCCCCACTACGAACCCGATTGCAACGAGTAATAACAATCGCCGCAGATTCATGACTTACCTCGCTTGAGGACCAGGCTGGCCTGTACACGGCCCGGTTCAGTCATTGTTTCGAATGCGGCGTTATCAATCTCGATACCATAGTTACTGTGTAACAATCCCAGCCATGCCATGATTTGGTTGAACGATGCATTTTCGAAACGTACCCTTATCTCGTCATCGCTGACAGGTTGATTCCGTTTGAGAGCGGTTGCCAGTCCGGTTTCCCGGGTGCTGCGATCGACGATAACAACCAGAGATTCGTTTGCAGACGGCAGGGTTGCAGTAAGCCTCGAACGGTCGCCCATCTGGGTGGCCGTGCTACGTAAATCCGCGAGTAATACTGACTTTTCCGCGACTCGTTGACGCGCTTCATCGGCGCTCTGGAACAATGGCTTGAGTCCCAACCAAAAAACCAGGAAGGCTACGAGAAGGATTGAGCCTGTCAGGATAAACAGCCGTTCACGGGGTTGCAGGGTACTCCACCAATCTCTCATGATCCGCTCCTCGCAATGGCAATACGACCTTCTACGCCATCATCTCGAGGGTTGGCGGACTGAATGTTTATCTGGAAATTACCGGACTCTTCCATCTCTCTTTCAAGCCTGTCCAGGGTTGTTACGTCCGGTACCTTGATCTGTAATTCCAGAACCTGGTTGCGGTAACTGGCCGCCTCAACACGGGTGTCCTGCAATTTTGGAAGGATGCCTCCCAGGGCGATCACCGTATCCAGAAATTGACTGGAGCTACCGCTGGGGCCTCCCCGCAAACTTTGTCTAAGTTGGTCGAGTTGCTTGCGGGGATCACTGATCTTTGCGTTGCCTGGAAAGACCTGTTGCAAGGTGACCGCCAGTGCGGCATCCAGATCGGATTCCACCGAAGACAGCCTCCAGAGGCTGATTGCCTGCGCCAGGCTCACCGTGATCAGCAACGACGCCGCGAGCAGGGAGGGAACGCGCCACGGCTTCAGGGCGCGTTGCCAGTCAGACTTTGGTGTATAGGCCCCTTGCAAGAAATTGATAACATTCTTGCCCTGGATGCCTGCAGCCAACTGGGGCAGCGTGCCGTCCGCCATTTGACGAAACTCGGCTTCTGGGTAATTCACCTGAGTGTTTTGAATCCAGCCTTGGTCCTGGGCTACCTGGGCGTCCAGATAAAACATGACGGAAATAGGTACATTGGGTTTGTCTTTGCTTTTTTCAGGTTGTTCGGCTTCGAGGGATCCTGCCAGGACGGCATCAAGCATGTCTCTGGCGATAGCAATAAATTCCCCGCTGGGAAGTCGCAGCATAGCCTGGTCAGTTTCCACGATTACGCTGATCGCTCCGGGTATGTCTGGACAACCCTGTAGCTCGCTAAAGACGGCGTTAGGTTTAATGCCGTATTCTTCGAGGCCCTTCAGCGCCTTCTCGAATGTTGCCAGGGATACGGCGGCCACCGGGACATTTCCGTCACTGCGACGAGGCCCGACAGCGAAATGCATTTGGGAAATATCTTCTGCCAGCACATCCTCGAGAGCGAATGGCGCAATCTGCAATTGCTTGGAGATTCCTTTCACCGGAATACTCGCCGTGGTCATGACCGTCTCCTGACCGGGCAGCAGAACGATGACCTTGCGATCCTCTGTCTGGGGGGGCAGCGCCGAGAGTGGGCCGTGTTGCTCTGCTTCGAGTAACAGGCCCTCGGGCCCGGTTACAAGCCAACTGGCTTCCTGGTCAGGTGAGTGGCCTAAACGAATAATCAGTGTTGATGCCATGGACTAAATACTGCCGAAGGTTCTTAACAGGGGCCTAACTTGGCCGGCGGGGTCTCGGAATAAAAGACTGTACATGGTGAGGCTGTACGTGCCAATAGTGACTCTTACAGTCAAACGGAAATAATCGCTGGAAAGTGTAAGGGTTTGTAAGGCATCTTCTTCCACGATTGTCTGGAATGCCTGCAGATCAGGGAACCCTTCTTCCGCCGCTTCTGCGGCGAGGCTCTCCGCCTGGAAAATATCCATGGTTTCGGAAAGCGACTGCAGCACCGGCGGTGGCGCCGTGTTCGCGTTAATTTGTGTGCCCTGGGGCAGAGTACTGACGTAGGGCATGAGTTTTCGAAATACCTCATCGTCCACACCCTGGACCGCCTGTAATTCGGTCAGGGCCGTGATGTAGGTATTTGGCGTTCGGTACGGAATATCTGATCCAGTGTAGTAATCGTCCTCGGCGCCATCGGGAAAGCCACTCTGGGTGTCCGGGTCAATCCAGTCACCCATGATGCCAGCCAGGCGTGGGTCAATCTGCAATGCCACCAACAGTCTCTGAAACTGGGCAAGCTGTTCAGGAACGACCTTGCCGTCGGGTCCTACCAGGTTGTTAAGGTTGAAACGCCCTTGCATGTCCTCCAGCAGGCCCTGCACCAGGAAGCCTTCAGCCGGGACCGGGGGCAACTGCATTGCCCATTCTTCGCCCAGGTGGTCGGTGCTTGAGTTATTCAGGTCGTCACGAAGGATTTCGGCTGCCCAGGATTCCGCAGCCAGCGCCAGTTGTCTGGATTGTTGCGTGGTGAGAAGGCTTTGCGCGCGACGCTGATCAAGCTTGAGATTAAATGTAAGGGTAACCGCCACCAGCGTGGCCATGGCCACCAGCATCAGGCCGATAATCAACGCCATGCCTCGCTGGTGCCTCATCCGCGAACCTCCAGCAAGCGCACCAGGCGCCCGAACCCATTCACGTCTATGGTTATTTCCACTGCCAGTGGTCGTTCCCGGATTCCGCCGACTCCGGTCACGCCAGGAACCGGCCACTGGGAAACCCATTCGCGAGCACCAGTAAGGAAGCGGACTTCAAACCGGCTTACCCCGGTTAGTATCACCGAATCCAACGGCTCTATAGCCAGGGTGGCATCGAGTACCAGCCAGTGCCGCCGTATCAGACGGTCTTCGTCCAGAAAGTAGGCGACCCTTTCCTGGGTAGACCGAGCCATAGCCAGGGGGTTGGACCAGCCACCCCGGGTCAACTCCATTCCGTATTGCTGGCTCATGTCGCCCAGAAACGCGGCCCGGTAATTGTCGCCCAGCGGCTCGCGTACCGGGCGAGGGGCGGATTGAAGCAAGTCTTGCTCCATCCTGCGCATGGCCATCTGTAATTCGCTAAGACGAGTGGAGGCCGCTTCGGCACTCAGGGCGTTGAACTGAAATTGTCGAAATCCCCCATAAGCCATCAGGGTGAAGAAACCCATGATGACCAGGACCACCATCAATTCGATCAGTGTGAAGCCTCTGGAATTACTGCTCACTGGGTGCTCCGGCCCAACGACTGTCAATCTCGGATGAAGGTATGGGTACGCCAATAAAGCCGCTCAGTGAAACCAGAGTTCCCTCGGGCTCCAGGTCGCTGGAGACCTCGATATCCACTCGAAGAAGGTTGGCCACTCCGGTCTCGGAAACCTTTTGCCGCCACAGCCATTGTACGTCCCCCATCTCAGACTCGCCGGTAGTCTCTTCTACCTTCGGTGTCGTGCCGGCAAGGCGTAATTCGGTGAGGCGGTTCTCTGCCACCCAGGAAGCTATGATCTTGTCGCGGAGATAGGAAGCGTTATAGACGTTCTGATTCACCGAGAGGATAGCGGCGCCCATGCCAACGGCGACTATCACCACCGCGACCATCACCTCCACCAGGGTGAAGCCGCCACAAAAACGCCTAGCGTTCATCGCTTAACTCCGGGTCCCGGATTAGCTTGCCGGTCATGGTCCCACGTAAGTGTTCCGACTGGTCGGAGAGTTGCAGATGCAATTCCAGGTCAAATGCGGTGTATTCCCCACTGGAAAGAATGGCTATATGAGGAACCAGTCGTTCTTCTTCTTCAGGCAGGTCCAGGGGAATCAGTTGGCCTTCCATGACCAGGTGAAATTGCTGCCCCTCGGGCAACTCCCTGACCCGGAGCTTTTCGTCCAGGCCCTCGTTTTCCCACAGTCCCTTATCGTAATTGTAGGTAAGAAACCGGTATTTGTTATCTTCCAGGAGCAACCCAAAATCGCGGCCCTGCAGTAAGGCCTCGTCGCTCACCAGTTTGATGAGTGCTTCCAGGCGATCCATTTCCCGCCGTGGCCCCCGTGGATCTTCCACCAGGCCAAGCGAGAGGGTCGCGATACCAGCCATAATCCCGATGATGGTGACCACTACCAGAATTTCGACCAGGGTGAATCCTTCCTGCCCGTGTCGGAATTGTGGTCTGTGTTTCATGCTAGGTGGGGATGTCTGACTTGCTTATGACAGATGCCGTGACGAGCGTTGCCCGTCACTCCATCCAGTTGCCGATGTCGGCGGCAACGCCTTCACCGCCAGTTTGTCCATCTGCGCCCATGGACCAGACATCGACCTCACCCTGGGTGCCTGGATACAGGTACTGGTAAGGATTGCCCCATGGATCATTGGGCAATTTTTTCAAGTATCCGCCCAGGCGCCAATTGCGAATCGAGGGGTCCGCGGGCTGGGTGACCAGCGCTTGGAGTCCCTGTTGGGCGGTGGGGTAGTTGTAGTTATCCAGCCGGTACATGTCCAGGGCGCTTTCGATTCCCCGTATGTCCTGCTTGGCGGCGGTTATACGCGCGGTATCCACATTACCCAGGATATTCGGCACCACCAGTGCAGCGAGGATGCCAAGAATCACCACCACAACCATGATTTCGATCAAAGTGAAGCCGCGCATGGCGGAAGGAAAATTTGTATGTTTGGAATTCATAATGTTGCTAATCCGAACTGACTTGAAGAGTATAGATACCTGCCGCGAGCCCGGGGGCTTTTGTCTCGGTCCAATGATAACAGACACGGAGGCCAAGTTGCTTCGCAATGGGCACCACCCGTAACGCATTTGTACCTACCCGTCCCCAACTGTTGGCTTTGGTGCTGGCCGGGTTATGCCTGGCCCTGCAAGCGGGAGGCGAAAACGCACAGGAATTATTCCAGTTCCAACGCGAAGGCCTGGCGCAAGGGCAGTTATGGCGGCTTTTCACCGGCCATTTTATTCATCTTGGTTGGCCCCATGCGCTGATGAACCTGGCCGCCCTGGGGTTGCTGGTTTACCTGCTGGCTGACGGCCTGGAGGCTGCGAGCCTCTTGGGATTGATAGTGGCTTCTTCGCTGGCGGTGGATGCCGGATTGTGGTTTCTGCAGCCGGAGCTGGAGTGGTATGTGGGGCTCTCCGGCGTGTTGCATGGATTGTTCGCGGGGCTTTTGATTCTCCAGTGGTTTTGCAGGAGGGAGCGCTACCTCTGGCTCATCCTCCTGCTTTCAGTCAAACTTGCATGGGAAGGCATGACGGGTCCACTACCGATGACGGCGGACCTGGCAGGCGGTCCGGTAATTACAATCGCCCACCTCTATGGAGCGCTGGGTGGCCTACTTGGCGCGATATCGGTGATCCTTGTGATAAACCTCGCAGAGGCTGCGAAAAATAATAGATCTGATTCGACCGACCAATAAGCTTTGCGGCGCGAATTAAAGGAGCAGTAATGGCACTAGCATTTGTATTTCCAGGACAGGGATCCCAGTCGATCGGGATGCTGTCTCAGCTCGCGGAGCAAGACCCCAGCGTTTTGCAGACTTTCGAGGAGGCCTCAGAGGTACTCGGTTATGACCTGTGGCGTCTGATCCAGGATGGCCCGGTGGAAGAGCTTAATGCAACCGAGCGTACCCAGCCCGCGATGCTTGCCGCCGGAGTTGCGGTCTGGCGGGTATGGCGTGAACGCGGCGGCCCTGCGCCAACCGTGATGTCCGGGCACAGCCTGGGTGAGTTCACCGCCCTGGTCTGTGCTGATGCGCTGGATTTTACCGAGGCCGTTGACCTGGTGCGTTTCCGGGGTCAGATCATGCAGGAGGCCGTTCCCGCGGGTGAGGGAGCCATGGCGGCAGTATTAGGCCTGGAAAACGACCAGATCCGCGAGATTTGCTCTGAAGCTGCCATGGGGCAGGTGCTGGAACCGGTGAATTTCAATGCCCCCGGGCAGATCGTGATCGCCGGAAATGCGGCCGCGGTGGAACGGGCGCTATCCTTGTGCAAGGAAAAGGGCGCCAAGCGGGCTATCCCGTTACCGGTGAGTGTGCCCGCCCACAGCGCTCTGATGCGGCCGGCGGCAAGCCGACTGGAGGAACGCCTGGAGCAGGTGCAGGTGCGCGCTCCGCTGGTGCCAGAAATTTACACGGTGGATGTGAAGACTCACGGAAGCCCTGCGGCAATTCGTAGAGCGCTGGTTCAGCAGTTATATAGTCCGGTGTTGTGGGTGGATACTGTCAGGGCCATGGTTGACCGCCAGGTCAACACCATCGTTGAGTGCGGTCCCGGCAAGGTGCTAACCGGATTGAATCGACGAATCGAGCGGCGCAAGGAAATAGATGTGTTTGCTGCTTTCGATATTGAAACCATTGAAGCTGCCATCACTAGCAGCTGGGAGAGGCTAGATGCCGCAAGGTAAAGTTGCATTGGTTACCGGAGCAAGTCGCGGAATAGGTAAGGCGATTGCCATGGAGTTGGGAGCGCGCGGTGCGATTGTTATCGGTACCGCTACTTCAGCGGCCGGTGCCTCGGCGATCAGCGAATATCTCAAGGAAGCTGGGATTACTGGCAGAGGTGTTGTGCTGGATGTGGCGGAGCAAGCCTCGGTGGACGGCCTGGTCGCAGACATCAATGCTA
>Ga0224507_10000373_pt1 | contig 17564 bp, 12 predicted proteins | sample SF_Jan12_sed_USG_3_FD_170159 | JGI IMG/M metagenome (GOLD analysis project Ga0224507, IMG submission 170159) | Sediment microbial communities from San Francisco Bay, California, United States - SF_Jan12_sed_USGS_13 | ecosystem: Environmental > Aquatic > Marine > Sediment | place: USA... | reverse complement strand
GGCCAGGGAGATGATAAGCTCAGATTCCCTCATGGTCGACGATGGTGATATTCTTTGATTTTCAGTGTGGAGTTGGGAGTGATTTATTCTTTAACTTCTCACTCCCATAACCTGAACCTCCAAACTCTCAACTCCAAACTTCAAACTTTCAACTTCAACCTCAGGACTTAATGGGCTCCGGCCTGCCGATAAAATATCCCTGAATAGCGTCAAGATTAAGTTCCTGCAGGAGGTTGAACTGCTCTTCGTTTTCCACCCCTTCTGCAATGACCAGGATATCAAGGCTGTGGGCAACGCCTGTCAGCGATCCGATAAAGAAATGGCTGTCACTGTCCTTGGTCTTCAGTTCATCAGTATATGCCCTGTCAATTTTCACATAGTCCGGCCGCAAAGATTTCAGATAACCGAAATTTGAAAAACCCTGTCCGAAATGATCAAGCCCGTACCCGTGTCCCATATCCTGGACTTGAGCGCCGAAACTCCGGATAAGGTCCAAGTGCTGCACAGCGCTGAATTCGGCGAATTCAAAACTCAACCTTGGTGCGTTTGCCGGGAGTTTTTTCAGGGAATTCAGGACCCAGTTCCTGAACTTTTCATCCTTGAGGGATGCCGGCGAAACATTCACGGCCAGATGATCTACCCCCAGCGCTTCAACAGTTGTCTGCATCGCCTTCTCCAGAACAATACGGTCCAGTGACGAGACCAGGCCAAGCCGCTCGGCCAGAGGCATAAACATGCCGGCACTGAGCATCTTCCCGGATTCCTCCAGAATTCTGGAAAAAACTTCCAGGTGGAATACCTTGCTTCGATCATCACATTTTACCGTTGGCTGGGCAAAAAGGATAATGCTGCCTTCTTCCAGGGCTTTCAGCAGGATATCCTTCCATCGCTGCTGCCCCCGGGCCGCTGCGTCCGAGCCCTCAGCTTGCTGGTTGACCACCCACCTGTTTTTTCCTTCCAGTTGGGCGGCCCGAAGCGCAGTGTCCGCACCTGAAAGAAGCTGACCGAAATTCGTTGACCGATTGTAAATAATACCTCCCACATGGCCTACATTATCAGACAGGACAAGTCCCTCGACTGCTATCTGTAACAACCCCTTGACAATATCTTCTGCAATCCGCCGGGCATCTTCTGTACTGACATCCGGCAGGAATATCCCGAAATCTCCACCTGTCAGGCGCGCAAGGGCCCGATTGGCAACCAGGCGGGTTACATCCTGCAGCAGGCGGCTCATTTTCTGAAGAATTTCATCACCGGCCTGAAATCCCTTTTCCTTATTTATCTCCTGCAGATCTTTTATCTGCACCAGCAGAAAAGCACCTTTTACCGCACTATCTCCCCTGTCAAGCCTGGTCGATACCTGCCCCTCCAGGTATCGCCTGTTACCCAGACCGGTCAGGGAATCGTGGTAGGCATTTTTTCGGAGGCGTTCCGCGACCCTTGCCTGCTCATCGAACATATCCTTGACCTTGTAGGTCATTCTGTTCATGGCCTCAACGACCCTGCGCAGTTCACGTGTCCTGGGAACTTTTTCCTGGATTTCGTATTGCCGTTTGCATAGCGCTTCGGCCTGATGTTCTACCCGCTCCAGAGGTTTGAGCAGAAGCCGCAATCCAAGCCCCCCGCCGACAAGAACGATAATTCCCATGGCCCCGAACCATAACGTTGTCCGGACAACAGTCTCCCAGAGGGTTTTGTAGGCATAACCCGGATGGCTTTCCACGATAACCTCACCGGCCTGGGTCCAGCCTGACAGGACAATCGCTGTCGCCCGAGGTGTCTTGAGGGGAACGAGCTTGATAAACCATTGCGGAACACCTTCAATTTTGACCTTCAGGGTCCTGTCAACCAACACGTTCTGCTCAATATCCACCAGCCTGACTATGCGGTAATATCCGCGATCAAAGACAGCATTGAACATGGTCTCCACTGCAGCCATATCATTTTCCTGAATATGCGGTGAAATTGACAGGCCAAGCGAGGTGGCCGTATCCTGGGCATGTGACTCCAGCTGGTCAAGAAGAAATGTCCGGGTGGAATTGAGTTTAGCGGCCCAAGTGCCTGCAAATAAGAGAAAGAAAAGAATAAGCGTAAAGAAGAGGAGTTGCCGATAAAGTGTCATGTTCATTCCCCCTGTCAGATGAGGCCATTAGGCATTCTTTCGAGAAGATTCTTCCATTGTCCAAGCCGTTCACTTGAACCAACCATTTTTCCCTTGCCGCGTTGCTTGGCAATCCAGAGACTGGTACCGTTAAAACTGTATACCGGCAGCAGATCGTTTCGCTGCGATGCCGGTTTGATCAGCTTGTTCAGGTTGTCCAGAACAAGAGGTTCAGCACCGGGTTTTTCATAATAGGTTATAACCATATGTGCCTGGTTCAGCTTTAGTGCTTTGACATAGGTCATATTCAGTTTTTCCTCCGAAACACCCATTATTTTCAGGGTAAAATACTTGCCGATGGAGAAGTCTTCGCAATCCCCTCCGTCACTGGCCAGCAGTTCAATGGGTGTTGCCCAGTAATCCTTTTGCTTCCAGTGGATAATATCATCGACAAACTGCAGCTGGTTGAAAAAAGAATTCACTTTTTCCAGTTTTTCCATATCAGTCGTACTTTGGTCTTCCCGGATGAGTTTGACCCATGCCTCAAGCCGTTTTCTTGCACCGGGGCCATATTCTTTTTCAGCCTGAGACAGGGTTTGTTCATCAAGAGTAAAGGTTCCACGGGTGAATACCGGGACAGCGGCTGCCAGCAGGAGCAGGATGATGCCGATGTACAAAAAATACCTTTTCCGTTCAAGAAGAGGCCGGCCTGAAAACAAGGTTGTCTTTATCCTCTTAACGGCGGACGTATCCATAAGCAATTCTGAATGCCGGCATTATAGAACTGAAAACTGCTCTGAAAAAAAATATCATGATATGCCGTGCTTTGACAGGAGCGACAGGATAAACAGTTGACACTGAGATGCGCAAACAAAATGGCCCGGAAAGCTCATCGTCTCTTTCCGGGCCACGACATTCTCAGTTGAAAAGTGGTGCAGCTGCAACACCGATAACCAGTTCGGTATAATCAGCTCTGATCTGCTCCCTGTGCCTGCTGATCCCCATTCTCCTCATCCACCATAGCTTCTTCAGGCCATTGCAGATCAAGGGACATAACCAGCTTGCCCATGCTGTTCATAATCCGGTATTTCGAATAAACACCGTCGTATTCAGCATCGACGAAATCCTTCTTTGCATCTATGCGCTCTGCCTCGGAATCAAGGACATCAAGCAGGGTGCGCTGACCGATATTCCATTGCTTGGTGTAGGCATCTGCCGTCGCGGCAGCACTCGCAACTCGCTCTCTCAGATATTCGATACGATCCTGAACCGACTTGTATGCCATCCATGAAAGACGTATGCTTTCCACAATCTGACGGTTAGTGTTGTTCCTGGTTTCCAGGGCTTCACTGACCAGATGCTTGGTTTCAGCCTTGCGGGCCTGGTCCCTGAACCCATGAAACAGGTTATAGCGCAGGCGGAGCATGGCAATAAAATCATCCTGTTTTTCATAACTGTAGCTTGATTCTTCAGCCCAGTTTTTATCTACTTCAATATCAACTATCGGCCAGTAAGGAGCCTGGGCAACCTTTTCCTGTGATTTGCGGGCATCAAGGTCCGCCATTGCCCCTTTCATGGCCGGATGAGAATTAATCGCCAACTGTTCAGCTTCTTCTAAAGAAACAGGCATGAATGAATCGGGCGGTTCCGGTTTAGCCAGATTTTCCGGCAGGTGGCCGACAACAGCGAGATAATTTGTCTGGGCATCGATCAGGTTGGTCTCGGTGACGACAACATTTGATTTGGCAAGACTAAGGCGGCTGCTTACCTGTTCTATATCTGATTTACGATCCAGTCCGGATTCACTTCTCAGTTTTATCTGGTCGGCAACACGCTCGTGAATAGCCAGATTATCCTTGGCGAGATCATGCAATTCCTGTTTCCGCAGAACCTGGAGATACACCTCGGCTGTCCTGAGCGCCGTATTATCAGAAATTGACCGAATTCTGTATGCCTGTGATTGAACCCTGGATTCCTGACGGGCAACCTCGTTCTTCGTGGCCAGTCCGGTAAATACATTCTGCCGCAAACTCAGGGTAAGCTCCTTGGGATCGAAGGTGCCTTCCACCGGTTCTTCGGCATCCAGGTAACCAATACCCCCCACTACGTCAAAGGTCGGATAATATGCTGAAAATGCCTGCCTGACCTCCTGGTCACGGGCAAGGCGGTTGTAGGCCCCGGCCCGGATATCAGGATTTGTATCGATGGTGTACTTTACTGCTTCCTGCAGGCTTTCAGCCTGCGAAACACCCCCCCAGGCGAGGACTCCTATAGCAGTTGCAACTATACAGAGAATACGAGCTTTGCCGAACATACCTTTCCTCCCTCCTAAAATTGATTCAAACGGAAAAATATAATTTATAAAATTAAATATAGTGTATTATCTCATTATTAAATACCCCGGTCAATATTTTTTGTTTTTTATCATCACTATAGCAATTGATTCATAGGATAAAACAATCTGATTATTACAAATTGTAATACCTTGTGGCATAAGTTGTACGATTAGGTTAATGTATTTTTACTATGAAAAAAAAATCGGATTTGCAGAAATTATCAACCAACCTGCAAAACGTTTTTGGCGGCAAAAACTGGCAAATCCTGTGGCAGACACATAAACTCGTTGAGCATTGGCCGGAGGTGGCTGGGAAAACAATTGCCTCAAAATCTATGCCGGCCTATATCCGTAAGAATGTATTGTGGATATATGTTCACGATTCAATATGGATGCAGCATCTTCATGCCCAGAAAACCCTGCTACTGGAAAAGGTGAGAGGTTTTCACAACAGCTGGGTCATTGAGGATATCCGCTGGCTTCTGCAGCAGTCTGAAAATAAGGCCCGTACGGTCACAAGCGATATCCGTCGTACGTCAGAAATTGACCCGGAAGAACAGAAAGACTTTGAAAAAATAGCCGCATCAGTGGAAAATGAACAGTGCCGTAACGCCCTATGCAGATTATGGCAGATATACCATAAAAACAGATGATTTTAATTTTCATTGATACTCGATTCAATATCGATAATTATTTGAACCACCATGATACATTCAATTCTTGAACTGATCGGCAACACCCCGCTTGTTCACGTCAACAGGCTTAATCCTGTTAAAGGTGTCGTCATTCTTGCCAAGCTGGAGTCCTTTAACCCCGGTGGATCCGTTAAGGACCGCATAGCATTGTCCATGATCGAAGCAGGTGAGGAAAGTGGAGAACTGAACAAGGACAAAATCGTTCTGGAGGCAACGAGCGGCAACACCGGAATAGGACTGGCCATGGTTTGTGCGGCCAAAGGGTACCGATGCCGGCTCGTCATGCCTGAATCAGCCAGCGTCGAACGGCGGCAGATTATGCAGTCATACGGCGCCGAGATTATTCTAACCCCGGCAAAACGCAGCACCGATGGAGCCATTGAGAAGGCATATGCCATGGGCCGTGAACATCCGGAACTGTATTTTATGACCGACCAGTTCAACAGTGATGCCAACTGGCAGGCACACTTTCGCCATACAGCTCCGGAAATCTGGCAACAGACCGACGGCAAAGTGACTGATATAATTTCAACACTTGGCACTTCCGGTACGGCAATGGGAATCAGCAAGTGGTTTAAGGAAAATCATCCCCATGTCTGCGTTACTGCTGTCGAGCCCTATTACGATCATAAAATTCAGGGCCTGAAAAACATGAAAGAATCATACAAGCCGGGAATTTTTAACAAATCGCTGCCCACCCGGATTGTGAATGTCGCAGACGAGGACGCCTACCGTACTGCCCGGCAACTGGCAAGAGAAGAGGGCATTTTTGTCGGTATGAGTTCCGGGGCCGCAATGTTCGTTGCCCTGCAGAGAGCCCGGGAAATGGACCAGGGGCTGATAGTTACTATCCTGCCGGACGGAGGAGAAAGATACCTGAGCACCTCTCTCTTTGTGCGAAAAGCACAGCACGAATCAGCGACCCCTTCCTTGCGGCTCTACAATACCATGACCAGAAAAAAGGAAGACTTCCGTCCTATCCACAAAAACCGGGTGACCTGTTATGCCTGCGGACCTACCGCATATCAGTCACCAAATATGGGGCACTGCCGCAGACTCGTGGTCGCCGATATGATTACGCGTTTTCTTGGTGTCAAGGGCTTTGAAGTTAAGTCCTACATGAATTTTACGGACCTTGACGACAACACCATCGCCGGTGCGGACAAGGCCGACATCCCTTTGCACGAATTTACCAGGCATTACATCGATGAATTTATGGATGCAATCGACATCCTCGACCTGAAAAAAGCAACCGGTTATCCCAAGGCATCGGAACATGTCGGCGACATGATTGAAATAAGCCATGAACTCATTCACAAGGGCTTTGCCTATGAAAAACATGGTTCTATTTATTTCGATATTTCCAAATTCAAGCCTTATGGACGTCTTTCCGGCGTGGATCTCAAAAAAATCAGGACCGGCAAGACTGTCGATCTGGATAACTACGAAAAAGACAATCCCCGGGATTTTACCCTGCTTAAACGTTCAACGCTGGATGAGTTGAAGAGGGGGATATTTTATGAAACAGACTGGGGAAACGTACGGCCGGGATGGCATATAGAATGTTCCGCCATGTCGACCCGTTACCTTGGCGAAACCATTGATATCCACACTGCAAGCCAGAACCTCATGTTTCCGCATCATGAAAATGAGATTGCTATCGCTGAAGCACTGACCGGCAAACCCCTGGCCAACTACTGGCTCCACTCCGGCATGCTGCTCCACAAGGGGAAAAAAATGTCGGAAGAAGCAGGAAATATTGTCACTCTCCGGGATGTTATTGAAATGGGGTATACGGGCCGGGAAATACGTTTTATGCTTCTCGGGGTACATTATCGCAAACCCCTCATTTTTTCTTTTAAAAGGCTGGACGCAGCACGCAGGACCCTGATGCGGATCGACGAGTTCACACGCAAACTGCTGTGTCTTCCGCCGGACCTGCCTCATCCCGATGTGGCAATTTTTGTTTCCGATTTTGAACAGAATTTTCATGAAGCAATGAGCGATGATTTTAATATTTCCGGCGCAATCGGCTCCCTGTTTAATTTCATAAAAAAATTAAATCCTGTTCTGCAAACCGGTAGTCTGGAAAGGGAACAGAAAAACATAATTATGCAATCCTTGCGGAAAATTAACTGTGTTCTCGGTATTCTGCGCCTCGAGCAGTGTCCCCTGGCCCCTGAAATTGACAAGATGATCAAGCAACGTGAAAAAGCCCGTCAGCTGAAAGACTGGAATGCTGCCGATGACGTCCGTGATGAACTCCTGAAAAAGGGTATTACTATTCGTGATACCGCGACAGGCACGGTCTGGGAAAAAATTAATTAACTCCTGGAATAAACCCTTTTCAAGCCAATATCACGGTTGATTTCTCAGCGAATTCCCGTTATAAATTGCTCTGTTAAATCTCAGGACTGCGCGCCAGTAGCTCAGTTGGACAGAGCAGGAGCCTTCTAAGCTCAAGGTCGGGGGTTCGAATCCCTCCTGGCGTACCAGATATTAAGAAGGTGTTATGGTCAGTGCGACCTAACATCTTCTTTTTTCATGATCTTTCTATTCACCCCTTTCCCACTTCTCTCGAATAATTTATAATCTGAAATATATTTATTCATTATGGAGAGTCCTATTAACAGCAAATCCCGCCGTACGATCTATTTCCTGCTCTCTGTCCTGTGCATCCTCGTCCTGGCTGGTTCCGTCCTCTGGTGGTCACTGAAAAAAGGGGTTGAATTTGACCGGTTATCCTTTGCATCAACTCAAATCACACAGCTCTCCCTGCAGTTGGATCATGGCCTGATCATTCATGCCGGGCAGATCGATATAACTGACGGCGGTACTACCAACGAAGAAGCTTCTCTTGAATCCTGGATTCCACAGATAAAAAAATGGGGATACCTGATCCAGGAAATTATGATCTACCAACTCAATTACCAGAACCATTCTGTCGCCGTTTCCTACCGTGAGGGAAATTTCGAGATCAGCGGAAAGGAATTTTCTCTTGAAGCCCGAGTTACCTATGATAGGGGTGCTTTTTACTTTGACATCAGCAGGCTTGAAATAAAGCCATATACGATTATCTTCGCCGGCAAGGCTTCCTATGTCCGCAAAGATGAACGCTTCCTCTTTGCCGGAATTTTTGAAAGTCCGTGGGGAAACGGTGAATTGAAAATGATGGAGAAAAAAAGGACGGTTGAGGCGGAAATAAGAACCGATGAATTCACCGACCTCACTGCCTTCTTACAACAGTTTCCGCTGGATGAGGATGTACTTGACTGGCTCTCAGATAATATTTCCGCCCGCACTTATCAGATCAATCAACTCCACGTGCAGTTTCAACTGAATAAACTTCATGAAATAGGACCTGACAACATCCGCGGCACCGCGACAGCTGATGCAGTCGCCGTTAAATTTCACCCTGACCTGCCCCCTGTGCAATGTGACAGGGCCAAGATTACTTTCAGGAACGACCGCCTCTCTTTTGCTCTCGAGAACCCGAAATATGAAGGAAAAAGTCTTGAGGGCAGCAGTGTGTACATTGATAACGTAATCAAACCTCATTCGACGCTGTCTGTTAATATCAAGACGGAAAGTCAGCTGGATAATACTCTTTTGTCCCTGCTGGAAAAATATGACATCAAGCTGCCATTCCATCAACTTTCCGGACTGACCCGGGGTGAAGTCAATCTCCTGTTCGATCTGCCCGAATTCACCCTCAAGACCACCGGCAGCTTTGTCACTGGTGCCGGTGCATGGAGTTGGGCGGATGTTCCTCTGCAAACCCAAAAGGTGTCGGTACAGTTAACAGACAGCAGGATTACCATCCATAACGCGGAAATATCGTACAGTGATATTCTACGCTCCCGGCTTTCCGGTCTCGTTGATATTTCTTCCGGGCATGCCAGTTTAGAAAACGAAATCGAGCAGTTGAACCTGAACGCGAGAAAGACGGACATACTGCAGGCTGCGCAAATGAAGCTCCCCCTCGAAATTGACTTCAGTCACGAATCAACTGTGATAGACCTTGAACAAATCAAAACCGCCATTACACTGAGCAACGAGGGAACAACAGTTGACATCGACAGTCTTGAAGCTGTAAGACCCCTTGTTCCAATCCTCCAGAATTTGCCATTTTCCGAAGGGAATGTTCACCTTTCCTTCAATGATCTATCGTTTATCTCATTTAGCGGGGAATTAGATATCCCGGGTTCAATTCTGTCACTTGAAGATAAACCGGTGACCCTGTTCACGTTTCAAGGTACCCGAACCCCGGAAAAAACATTGGCATCTGTGAACGATGACAGAATTTTGATAAACATATCTGACCGGGTGAAAGTTACCCTGAATGAATATCTGCCCATGATTGCCATCAACAACATGAGCTTTGACGAAAAAATACCGTCTTTGCCTTTACCCCTGGAAATTACCGGTCCTGAAATACTGCTGAAGGTGAAAGACATGCAGGTACCCACCCGGGACTTCGAATATAGGGTCACAGGTTCTGATATGGTTTTTACTGCCGTCCTTGAGAAAGGCCGTTTCCTGTTTGAATCAACAGAGAAGAAAAAAATTCTTGTCGGCAACGGACTTGATGCGGGGTTGGCAGAAAAATTTATCCGTTTTACCGATCTTTCAGAGGGGCTCATCAATGTCAATCTTGAAGGAGATGCTGAAGGCTATAACGGTTACCTCGAATTCAGCAATGTCGTTATCAGGGAATATCTGCTTATGAACAATATTCTCGCCTTTCTCAATTCAATACCGGCTCTGGCAACTTTGTCCGAACCGGGCTTTGACCATGACGGATATCGAGTAAAGGATGGAATCGTTCATTTTGACCTGCAGGATGAACTGCTGACCATACGTCAACTGCGTACGGACGGAACAACGGTAAATTGCGAAGCGCAGGGCTGGATTGACTTTGACGATAGAACTATAAAGCTGAATATGGAGCTTATCACCTTCAAGGACTACAGCAGGATTATCGACTTGTTGCCGTGGGCAGGTTATGCCTTTCTCGGTGAGGACGGTTCTCTCAGCACCTCACTGAAAATTGACGGTTCACTGGACAACCCCACTATAACAACGTATCTGGCAAGGGATATCTTAATGACGCCGGTCAATGTCATCAGGCGTACCATTGAGTGGCCATTTAAGATCTTCCGCTATATGGGAGAAGATGCGCCCGAACCACCGGAGTGGGTGATTCCGACTCCGATGGTTCCTGAATAACCTGGGTTAGCATCCTTCAACAGCTTTCTTTTTTGTTTTGATATGACAGCCGGTACACTTTGTCGGCCCATTCTTTCCCTCATATCCCTCTTTATGACATGTCTGGCACCTGGCATGAAAGACATCCTTTGCTTTCTGCAGATTTTTATCGGAATGCCCACTGTTATGACATGAAATACAGATAAGCCCGGACGGATCTCCCAGAGTCGCGATTGAATCGGCATTGAGCGGTTTATGCTCTCGATCATGGTGACAGACCCCGCATTCAAGCCCAAGTCCGAGATGAACCTTATGTGCAAATCTGGCTGGCTTTTTCCCTTCAATGACCAGTTCATCTTCCGGTGCCTTTAATGAGTCATCGGCAATGACCGTTCCGGTCCAGCATCCAATTGCGATTATTACGAATAATACAGCTCCCATTCCTAGCAATTTATTTCTCATTTTTTCCTCCCTGTGTTCATTCTTGAACTTTTATTGGTTTTTTCCAGAGCGCCCTGCTAACCCGGATTTTTCACCAGCGATCTACTGCGAAGCCGTTAAGCACTGCGTCTGTTACGTCGGAGTAATCCTCCGGCCGCTTACCTACGCTTAAAAAACATTCTCAACATACTGGAGGTAAGCGTAGACTCCGGGTATGCCTGCGAGTATTTTTTTACGCGTGCCTTGTATCCACAGCACTTTCTTTCCAGTTTCTCGCGACGATCTTGGCGAGAAATCCGGGCTAAGGTCTTTCCTTTGTAAACACAGTAGGCCAAAAAACTTCTGCTGCATAGCCGACATCAGGTGATGTCGGCCCGACATCGAGGAATATCGGGGCATTGAGAAACGATCCTGTAACATCTATTATCCGTTTTGGCTCTCCCAAAAGGCAAAAAAGAGACGCCCCATTCCTTTTCTGGTTTGAACCAAAGAGCTAGAATGGGTATACACAAAAGAACATTTTTATTTTTAGCCTGCGCACGGATTCAGGGAAAAAGTTGTTTGATGGATCACAATAAAACCAACGCTTCAGCTGCACCATTACCCGGCGGTGTCCCTATTGTCCGGATCAATGGAGGGCAGATAAAAAAAATCCGGGAAGAAAAAGGCCTTACTCAACTCTACCTTTCGGAAGTGGTCGGTGTTACCACAGATACGATCTCCCGCTGGGAAAACCGACGCTACCCCTCAATCAAGCTTGAAAATGCCAGGAAATTGGCCCAGGCACTGGAGATTGAACTCGATGAAATCCTGGAGGGAAAAGAAAGCGCCCCTCCAGAGCAAAACCATGATTTGCATGTCAGGAAAAAGAAAACGGTCCCGCCCGGATTCCGTATTAAACTTTCTGCTGCCATAGTACTGGCACTTATCATTACAGGATTTGCATACTGGTATTTTTTCCCTCCCGAAAAAACCTCACCCATTGTTTCCGCTCTGCGCATACTCCCTCCGCACGTACCTCCTGGGCAGGTTTTTCCGGTGCTTATCCGGGTACAAAACCCTGCAGGAGCTTCTATCGCCCTGATACTGAAAGAATCAATTCCGCCCGGAACGGATGTTGAAACCGGAGTACCCTCTTTCACAACATTTGACCCCAAAAACAACGAATTGAAATGGATCAGTCGAACCGAAAATAAACAGGCCGTCTTTGCGTACATTGCCCGAGCACCAGGAGAAGTTCAAGATGATAGCCAGCTGTTATTCCATGGATCAGTCACCCTCAAAAAGGCAACACACAAACCTGAGAAAATTCTGGGGAATTCGGCAATATCCATATCGTCCCACCATTGGGCGGATACAAACAAGGACGGGATGATTGACGACGAAGAAATCCTTGCTGTATATGATCTCTACAGCGAAATCCAGGGGCTTCGTTTCAACCGGGACCTGATAGACGATATCTGGGCGGGCAGCAGCTATCGATGGGATGCAAAAACAGGGAAATATAAAGTCCTGGAATGATTTTCACCTGATAAGGAGGAATGAGAGCAATGAAAGGTGACAGGTACCACTCAGCCATACTTTTCCCGGCAGTTAAAAAATTGTCCCGGGTAATGATTTTCTGCCTGGCATTTATTCCGCTAGCCGGACTGGCCTCACCACTGGTTACAGCAACCTATCAACATGCCGACGGCAGTGAACTGTCAGTTAAAATTGAGGTAGGTTCACCTCCTCCCGCTTCACTTATACTTATCCAGAAATTACCGCCCGGCACCAACATACTGCATTCCCAGCCGCCCGCGCAAAAAATCAACCCGGCAAAAGGGGAGGCAAAATGGCTTTTCCGTAAGTTGAAACCGGGAACGTTGACGGTTTCCTTCTCACTGGACCGGCAGGTGAAGACTGCAGAGGTTTCAGGGCAGATCCGCTTTAAATCATCCGGAAGTGAAGAAATGGAGAGCCTGCCTGTCAGCAAGCCCTGAGTATATCACTAGTCTCAAAAATACTTATACAGACTCGTTTTCCTGGCGAAGATACTTGTCGATATCCACCTCATCAATCTGTTCAGGATCGAGGTATTCCCGGGCATACTGAAGGTACACTCCGCTCCTCAGAAAAAGTTCAAAGAGGTCGGGGTCAATATGGTGATCCTGTTTAAAGAAATGCATAATTTTAATGGATTCGCTCAATTTCTTGGCTTTCTTGTATGGCCGGTCCGAGGCTGTCAAAGCCTCAAAAATATCTGCAATTGCCATCATCCTGGCTGTCAGTGACATCTGCTCGCTGGTCAGCTGCCGCGGATAACCCTTGCCGTCAAGGGTTTCATGATGTCCCCCGGCAAGTTCCGGAACCTGCTTAAGATGTTTCGGGTAAGGCAGTTTTTTAAGCATAGTGATTGTCTGGACCATATGATCATTGATCTTGAAACGCTCTTCTGCGGTAAGGGTACCACGCTCGATCTTGAGGTTATATAATTCACCCTTGTTATATCGATACTCAGGAACATCAAGTTTAAACCCCCATGGATTGTCTGCAGGCATTCGCTCATTTTCATTTCGTTCTATTAGATGATCCTGCCGGTCGGCCAGAATAAATTCTTCAACAGGCAGGGTCGGTTTCGGTTCTCTTGCTTTACGGTTCTCCTCATCCCAGGAAATACCTATCCGGTCATCAAGCGTTCTGATCCACTTCCGGGCAGCTATTTCCTCCAGCCGGGTAATTTTTTCAGGAGCCATGAACTCTCCGCCAAGATTACACTCTGCTATAAAGGCAAAATCATCGTCAATTGCCTGCCATTCCTTTTCCAGGGCAGCGTGTAACTGAGGTTGGTCACCACCTTCGGCAACCCGCTCCCAATACCTGATCTCCGCATCCCTTTTCAACACCTCAAAACGGGTCCGGATTTCATGGATACGGTCATAGATCGTTTCCAGTTTGGTTGCTTTGTCAACCACATATTCCGGTGTAGTGACCTTGCCGCAGTCGTGCAGCCATCCTGCCAGATGCACTGCCTCCCATCCATCATCATCCAGCTGATAATCATTAAAGAGACCATTGTCTTCGCAAGCTGCCCTGGCAATCATCTTGGTTAAAACCGGTACCCGCTGACAGTGCCCACCGGTATAAGGCGATTTGGCATCAATGGCACCGGCCAGGAGATGCATAAAAGAATCCATCAGCCGCTTCTGCATCTCAAAGAGTTGCCTGCTTTCCAGGGACACCGCTGCAAATCCTGAAAAGGTCCGGACAAAGTCCAGACGATCCTCCCAGGATTTCTTTTTCACTTTGCTCTCTGTCACCCTGTTCATCAGGCATAACAGGCCAATTACCTCCTCCTGCCTGTTTTGCAGAGGCAATGCCGTCAACATCAATTTATCTTCCGCAAACAACCTGAGAAGCTCGCCCATATTTTCATTCTGCTCGGTGGTAAGCAGGAAATGAAGGATAACTTTTCCATGAACTGCCTTGACCAACTCACTCTCAGAATCAAGAGAAAGGATTGGCAAGTCCCTGACATCTATTAGTCCAAGGGACTGCTCAAAAAGGACTCCGGGTTTAAGGGTTTTTGTATCTTCATCTACCAGGAACGTAAGAACGCCACCGGCCTGACTTACGCTCATGGTTTCCCGGGTAATCTGCTCGAGCATGGCGTCAAAATTCTGCTCGTCAGCCAATGACTTAACCAGAGATAGAAACCTGCTGATCGTGTTTTTCATCAGGTCCATAGAAAGAGCCAGTTCATCAACTTCCTTGATTCTTGAACGGATCGTAATCGGCTTTACAAAATCAAACCTGCTGATGAGCATTGCCTCCCTGGCGAGTGCTTTCATGGCCTTTGAAATCATCGCGGCAACCAGAGATGCGACAGAGACAGAAAGCAGAAGAATTACCAAAGTGGCCAACAGGGAACGTCTGACCATATTTATCGCATCGGCCAACAATTCTCGGCTTGGAGAAACCATGACCAGCGTCTGATCACGGCCCTCGATGCCGCTGACGTTAAACGTCCTTACATCTCCCAGCCATTCTTCCTTGTTGTAACGAAACTGAAGAGAACCGGGCTTCAGCAGCTTATTCCTATTGACAAAGTCAAGGACACCACTTTTCAACTCAGAGATATCCGCTATTTTGAAACGGTTGTTGTCAAATTGAATAATTATATTATCAGGGTTGATATAGCCTAGGACTAAACCATTCGGGGCAATAAGAGCTATTTCGGAACTCGGGGTAAGCTGATGCTTGTTCAATGTTTCGGAGATCTGCTGCAGGGTAACGTCGGCAGCAATAACCGCATCTGCCTTGGGCGGCTTATATGCGACTGTTGTCCCGATCTCTTTTAAAAAATAGAACAGATAGGGTTCTACACCGGCAATATGACTAGAGTTGATCGCTTTCTTATACCAGGACCTCCGGCGAGGATCATATTCCGTTTCTTCGGGATCGTTCCGTAATATTTCCTGTAACGTCTCATCATAATAAATTCTGACAAGCAGCCTCTGTCCGCTCACCGGATCGGTGTTTATATGATCTATCAAGTACGCGGCATTTTCAGGTGCCTGAAAAAGAGCGCGAACCCGATCGGATGAAACCGGCCGAATTATAAAATAGTCACCATTTGCATAACCAACCTGTAAGCCGGACAACTCAGGTCGATTCCGCAGGGCCGTACTCAAGACGCCCAGTTCGTGCAATCTTGCATCAAGGGTTGACGCCTGCATAACCGGTGTCGTGGAAAGCAGACGTACAGTCTGAAATACGGAACTGTAGGTCTGTTTTAAATCCCCTGAAACCTCACGCGCAACCTGATCGTAATCACGATCAGCAGCCATAAGGACAATTTTCTTCGTGGCGCGGTAATTGTGCCAGGTAAGGATCCCGCCGACACCGAGTATCAGCAGGATAAAAAGCGAGTTTATGGTGAGATAGAAAGATGAGCGGAATTTTTTTCTCCCGGATTCATCGGACACCCAGTTTCCCTCCTCCCATTAATTGAACATACCAAATGAAGATCAAATTGCTGCAATAAAGTCCGTCAGTCAGGATTACCGGACCTTAACCTGCAACGCATTCCGGGTAATGTTTATTTCTGATACCAGGTGCCATCCTGTTTCTGTATCCAGTGACCGGTCTGAGAGTTACTGATGATGGTTGCCGCCACCTTTCTGGAAACCTGCTCGACAGTAGCCCCTTCCTTCTGCGCAATCATTTGATTGACCGTTCGGCGGTCCGCATTTTCAGTATTTGCAACACTTGCGGCATTACCTGCTGCCTGCCTGACATGCAGATAACCATCCACGCCCTCACCAATTGCCCCGCTTTGTTTCAGCGCATCGATGGTGGGTTTTCTCTGCAGCATCCTGGCCTTGATGGCTTGCATATCTTCAGCCCAGGCAGAAGTACACAATACAATGAACATAACCAGACAAAAAATCGGTGTAAAATATTTTACTTTGGGCAGCATATCGACCTCCTCAATAACTGTTACGAGATTTTTTCCCAAGGTTATTTTCCGTAAATATCGCCGTAAAAATCTTCGACAGCTTTCTCGACACGTACATTGACATCAACGGTAATATGGATGGGTTTGATTTCCACTGGTTTCACTTCAACTTCATGATGGGTGCAGCCCAGGAAAACAAGGGGGCAAAAAAAACAGAACAGCAAAAGGACAAAGATCGACTTCAAGGTGCACCTCCAGTTACTTGATGTTGCGAAGGATGGGTTGAATTTGTTTATTATACCGCAAAAGTTCATTTAAGGGCACATTGAAATTGACATCCAGCCTTATCGGCTGATCAATTCCGCCGACCTCTCCTTCAGCCAATCTGACGAAAACATTCGCTTTGGTGTCAAAACGGTACGGCATTCTTTCCGCTGGCTTGCCGTCGATCTGCAGCTGCAGCTGCAGATTCTCCTCCTGTGAAGAAACCAGGAGTTTGGCCCAATTATACTGAAAATCACTCAGGGCAGCGCCGGCAAAAAGGATGGGAGAAAATTGGGGAACATCCTGCGGAATACCTGCGGTCAGGTGTTCGCTTTGTAAAATCTTCAGGGTTCCTGTTTCGCCTGGCGTTGAAAAAAGAAATCCGTCATCCACATAAAAGTTTCCTTGTTCATACAAAAGAGGAATCCGGCCGCTTACCTTTCCTCTTCCCTGTGCCCGGGCGAGCCCCAGTTGCGTGAGAACTCCCGCTAAATCCAACCTGTCACACAGCAGAGCCACTTCAACATCAGGCTGTTTTTTTTGCAGGCGGAAGGAACTGGTAAAAATCCGCCCGCCGCTCCAACCGGCGGATATTTTTTCGACAAACAGGGAATCCGGCGACTCCAGACGAAAACTGCTTTTTATATCAGTTACCAGCAGTTTTTTACTGGTAATCCTGTTTATTGAAAGTTTCTGCTGGGAAGATGTATGGAGGGCGGGAAAATCGGGAAAATCAATTGTAAAATTTATTCCCTCTGCAATCGTCTGGATCTTCGGAATATCGAGATTTCCGTCATGGAGGACCAGAGAAAGAAATCCGGCAGTCCTGTCCTGATATAGGGTTACCTGTCCCTTCATGTTCAGCTGACCGGTGCCTGAAAAAAAATCCAGGGCAGGAAAAAGAGGACTGAAATTCTCGGTAGAAATGCGGGTATCCTCAATGAAAAATGTAATCCCTGCAAAAGAATTTATTTTATCTGGAATGTGCAGAGCACCGTTGAAAGCAATCAGGCCGTCCGGGATGAGATTGCTGTTCAGTTTTCCGTTTATTTCAATTTTATCGGAACCCTGATGAAGCGT
>Ga0224507_10000369_pt1 | contig 17647 bp, 15 predicted proteins | sample SF_Jan12_sed_USG_3_FD_170159 | JGI IMG/M metagenome (GOLD analysis project Ga0224507, IMG submission 170159) | Sediment microbial communities from San Francisco Bay, California, United States - SF_Jan12_sed_USGS_13 | ecosystem: Environmental > Aquatic > Marine > Sediment | place: USA... | reverse complement strand
TTCGGCGAGACTTTGTGCGGAAAATCGGATTTGCCGCCTACGCTCCAGTTGAGCCAGCATTGCAGCTGGTGTGTTAAACGTCTCCTTAGCCGAGAGTATCGGTCGCTCGGGGTCGAGCCTGCACAGCTCATAACGTTCCTCGATCTCGGCCCAGGATCGCTCCAGCACGGACGCGAGGGCGTGCGGTGCGAGCACGACGCAGCCCTCGGGCAAGTAATCGCTCAGGCTGGCGGTCGTGTCGAAGAAGAGCGGCAGGTAATATTCGATACCGCCGTGCGCGATGCCCTCCGAGACTTCCCGATAAACGCGAGACTTTGCCGGTTGCCCCTCGAAACGCTCCCGATAGCGCTCGCGAAAGGCGCGTATGGAATCGGCATCCAGCGGTACTTCCCTGGCAGGTAATAAATCAACCGCATCGACGAGGTCCGCCGACAGTTGGGACTCGGGTGAGAAGTACCGCAAGGTTTCGACGTCATCGTCGAAGAAGTCGATACGGATCGGTCGCGACGACCCCATTGGGAACACATCGATCAGCGATCCACGGACGGCAAATTCGCCATGTTCGCTGACCTGCGGCAGCCGCAGGTAACCGGCGGCCGTCAGCGAATCAATAAAAGTGCCACGAGGCAGCGTCTGCCCGGTATACAGCGATAGCGAGCGAGCCGCGACGTAATCAAGCGGTGGGAGTCGTTGCAGCAAAACCGGCGCTGACGCGACGATGATTCCGGATTTCATGTCCCGCAGCGCTGCAAGAACAGACAGACGTTCAGAAATGATGTCCTGGTGTGGCGAAAAGCTGTCCCATGGCAGGGTTTCCCATTCGACGAAATGGCGCACATCGACCGCGTCACCGGCAAAGAACCGAATTTCGGCTTCGAGCTGATCAGCCTGCCGTGGATCATCGGCGAGCACCAGCAGCGGACCGTCAAAATAGCTGGCGAGCTCGGCGGCAGCCAGTGCCGCACTGGCACCAATCAGGCGGCCCCAGCCACAACTATGCCCGGGCTGCGGAATCTGCAGCGTTGCGGGTGTCAGTAGATTGTTGTGGGCCACAAGCGTCGTCATCGGATCGGCGGCCCGGGATTATCACATAAAAAAGCGCCCGGGCAGTTGCCTGCCCGGGCGCTGCAGACATTTCTTAGCTTGACGGAGCGCGTTTGACGACGGCGTGAATGACGCGGTCGTACTCGAAAAACACGACGAAGCCCTGGTACTCCCAGCGCGATATTGGCGGGTCGCCGACAGGCGCCTGTTTGGATTGCGGCGCGCCGTATTTGGATTCGACACTCGCTGCGGTCATACCGCGGGTCGGTCGGGCAGAGCCCGCATCCGGTGCCATGCCTTCCATCTCCAGCGTCTGGGCAGCGCTCGTGCCGAGCGCACCGAAGAACAGAGCGAAAACAGTCAATATCCGCAGTTTGGCCATCACAGCTTCTCCTTCAATTGCTTGCGACTATATCACTCTAAGTGATACCAAAAAACAGTTGATTTCAAAGGTTTTATCACTTTGTCCGAAACTGTGAATCTCGTCACGATTTGGCATTCGGCAAGAGCCTGCCACGGCGAGCGACCAGCTTCGGACACGGCATGGGGTATGCGCTCTCGCTTAACCTCACTCGCCATCCCTGGCTCGCTCAGATCGTTCTACGCTTGCTTTGGCGCCCTGCGTCGCGGCGCTACGCACGACGCTCGAGCGCATGCAGCGATGGCATGCCGCTGGGTCTTCCGTCAGGCGGGATACGGCGGTGTCGATGTGGTTTAATTCACCGCGATGATCAACCCCGTCGAACTCTTCGTTGGGCTTCGTTACCTGCGTGCGAAGCGCCGTACCCGATTTGTTTCCTTCATCACGCTGATCTCGCTGCTGGGTATCGCCCTGGGAGTCGCGGCCCTGATCGTGATTCTCTCCGTCATGAACGGCTTCGAGGGCGAACTCCGCTCGAGGCTGCTGAGCATGTCGGCGCATGGTTACGTAACCGGCCCGAACCGCATCACAGAGGATTGGCGCGGGCTGCTCCGCGAGGTTGCCGCTGAACCGGGCATTGCAGCGGCGGCGCCGTTTGTGCAGATGGAGGGCATGATCCAATCCGGACGAGACCTCCGCGCCGTGCTTGTACACGGTGTTGATCCGGCGTTCGAGCAGGTCCTGTCTGGTGACACGATCAATCTTATCGAGGGCACGCTTGACGTACTGCAGCCCAATGCTCGCAGCATTATTCTCGGGCGCCTGCTCGCGCTCGATCTCGGCGTGCGAATCGGTGACGGCGTCGTTCTGCTCATTCCACGACCGGTCGGGGACGGCACGTTGGAGCCAGTACTGGAGCGATTTGTGCTTCGCGGGGTGTTCGAGGCCGGGCTGCAGGACCATGATGATCTGCTCGCGCTCGTCAATGCGCGGGATGCGGCCGGGATTCTCGGACTTGGTGACGAGACGACGGCGATTCGGTTTCGGGCAGACGATGTCATGGCGGCGCCGGCGATCGCAAAAAGATTGCGTGGACGCCTCGGCGATGGCGTCATAAGCAGTGACTGGACCATCGAGAACGCCAGCTACTTTCGGGCGATCCGGCTCGAGAAGATGATGATGTCCCTGATTCTGTCGCTCATCATCGGCGTCGCCGCATTCAATATCGTTGCAAGCCTGGTCATGGTCGTAACTGATAAGACCAATGACATTGCCGTCCTGCGCACGCTCGGCATGCGATCAGTTGGCGTGGTGCGCGTGTTCTTCGTGCAGGGTGCCGTAATCGGCTGGGCCGGCGTCTTCATTGGCGTGCTTCTGGGTGTCGTCGTCGCGATCAACGTACCGGTCATCGTCCCGGCGTTGGAGCAGCTGCTGGGCTTTCAGATCATGCCGGGTGACGTCTACTACGTGACACGAATCCCGTCCGAACTCGAAACCGCCGATGTCGTCACGATAGCCATCTCCGCCTTCGTCCTGACATCGCTTGCGACGTTGTACCCCGCGCGCCGCGCCGCGCTGGTGAATCCCGCCGTGGCACTACGCTATGAGTAGTGCGATGAGCCGGAGCTTCGAATTCTGGATTGGCAGTCGCTACGTGCGTTCGCGCAGCAGCAATCGATTCGTGTCGCTGATATCCGCGATCTCGATGCTGGGCATCGCCATTGCCGTGTCCGTACTGATCCTCGTGCTATCAGTCGTCAACGGTTTCGAACGTGAGCTACAGGATCGACTGCTGGCCATGACAGCCCACGCGAGCATCGAGGACATCGACGGCAAAATGGCCGACTGGCAGACGTTGTCGGCGGCCGCGGTGGAGAATCCCAGAGTCCGTGCGACGGCGCCTTTCATCGATGGTCAGGCGCTGCTCGTTTTCGGCGAGCAATTGAGTGGCGCCGAACTTCGCGGAATCGATCCGCTTGCCGAAGATGCTGTATCGGGCGTTGGTAGCACGATGCTGGAAGGCGACCTTGACAGCCTCGAAACAGGTTCATTCAACGTCGTTCTCGGCGTGGAACTTGCGCAGACGCTGCAGGCAGGTATTGGCGACAAAGTCACCGTGACGCTCGCTGAAGGTATCGTTACGCCGGCGGGCGTGGTGCCGCGCACCAAGCGCTTCGTCGTCAGTGGCATCTACCGTGTCGGCATGTACGAGTTCGATCGGCGATTGGCGTTCATCAATCTTGCGGACGCACAGAAGCTGTATCGCAAGAAGAATACGGTTACCGGTGTCCGGCTGGCGGTCACTGACATTTTTTCGGCGCCCACCATTGTCCGGGAAGTTGCGCTCGAACACGGGTCACTCGTGCTTGTCAGTGACTGGACGCGGCGTCACGTGAATTTCTTTCGCTCTATTCAAATAACGAAATCGATCCTATTCGTCATATTGCTGCTCGTCATCGCGGTCGCGGCATTCAATATCGTATCGACGCTGGTTATGGTCGTAAAAGACAAGCAGGCGGATATCGCGATTTTGCGTACAATCGGCGCTCGACGTTTCAGCGTGCTGAAGATTTTTATTACGCAGGGCAGTGTGATTGGCATTGTGGGTACAGTCGCCGGCGTGGTGTTTGGTATTCTGCTCGCCCTGAACCTGGAGACAATTGTGGCCAGTCTCGAAGCTGTCTTCGGCATCAAGTTCCTCGCCGCCGATGTGTATTTCATCAGCGACCTGCCTGCCGAACTGCGTGCGGCAGACGTGATGCGCGTGGCGACAATAGCCATCGTGCTGGCCCTCGCTTCCACGATCTACCCGGCGTGGGTCGCGGCCCGGACAGCCCCCGCCGAGGCGCTCAGATATGACTGATACAGCGCATACGGTGCTGCAATGCCGCGGTGTCGTGCGCCATTTCAGCGAGGGTGGCTCGCGGCTCGAGGTGCTCAGTGGCGTCGACCTTGAGGTAAAAGCGGCCGAACGCGTTGCGATTATCGGCGCGTCGGGCTCGGGCAAGACGACTCTCCTGCAGATCATGGGCGGGCTCGATGATCCGAATGCGGGCGAAGTTCTTGTCGACGGCCAGCCGATGCACAACGGGTCTGAGCTATCGAAGGGCGAACTGCGCAATCGTTACATTGGCTTTGTCTATCAGTTTCATCATTTATTGCCTGAATTCACGGCCGCAGAAAATGTCGCGATGCCGCTATTGATTCGTCGCGAACCGAAAGCTGCTGCGCTCGAAAAAGCCGGACAACTACTGGCGCGCGTAGGGCTTGGTGAGCGACTCACGCACAAACCCGGAGAGTTGTCGGGCGGCGAGCGCCAGCGTGCGGCAGTCGCACGGGCTCTGATTACCCGGCCGCAACTCGTATTGGCTGATGAACCGACCGGCAATCTGGATGCCGGCAATGGCGAGCACGTGTTGAGTCTGATGCTCGAGCTGAACCAGGAACTCCGCACCAGCCTCGTTATCGTCACCCACGACCACTCGATCGCGAACCGAATGGATCGCATACTCGTGCTCGAAAACGGGAAATTGCGGAATCAATAACGCCGCGGCCTACGGCCTTCGACTTTTGCGTTTCTTCGTTTTGTAATCGTGAACGGAATAGCGCCACAAGCCGTCCAGGACAATGTAACCGGCAAGGGATGCGAGCGAGCCTACTAATACGCAGCCCAGGAGCAGCGGCTGCCAAACGGATCCGAACACACTCGTTACCCAGTCAATCGATAGCTCGAACGTGAACGGTCCGGGTTCGATCGACAGCAGGAACGCACCCACCCTGTAGGCGAAATAGAATAACGGGCCGGCCGTTACGGGATTGACGACGAAGGTGGTAACAGCAGCCACTGGGATATTGACGCGCAAGGCAAGGGCGGCGAGTGCTGCTATTACGAAATGCGGCGGGAATGGCAGGCAGCCGACGAACAGACCCAGAGAAAACGCTGGTACGACGGTCTTGCGACGTATCCCCCACAAACGCTGATCGTGCAAGAGATGCTCAAACGGCGTCATGAACCACTTACGGCTCAATTCATGGCGTTTAAAGCCGAATTTCCTAAAAAACCGCCTTGGCATTCCTTGCGTGTTCCGCTTCGATAAGGGTTGACTGACTAAAGCCCGAGAGGCCGCAATGACTCGAGCCTGCCTGTCTCTTTTGGCAGGCGTTTACGCGCTGCAGCTTAGCAGCTTTGTGCCTGACTCCGACCTGTTCGCGGTTGGATTAGTTGCATGCTTCGCCGGTCTCGCATCGGGCCGACCCCGTGTTGTGCTATTCGTTGCGGCTGGCATCGCGATCTTCCTGGTCGCTGCTTTTGACGTCATAAACTCGCGAATACAGCCGCAGTTCGTCGGGGATAGCATCGTTACCCGGGTCAGGATTGCTGACTTTCCGCAGCGTCATAGTTTGAACGTCAGTCTCGTCATTGAGACCATCGGCAATCCTCGCGTACCGCGTCGCGTGCGGGTTAGCTGGCACAAGCCGCCCGCCGTTATTCGCTTTGGCGACATTTGGCAGCTGGAGTTACGGCTCCGGCGTCCGCGGGGGAGTAGCAACCCCGGCACCTTCGATTACGAGGCATGGCTCTTCAGGGACGGTGTCGGCGCGATAGGCTATGTTGTAGGTGGTCGCCGCAACGTCCTGCTCCGCTCCGCTGAATTGCGCATGACGGAGCGGTTGCGGCAACGGGTCGTCGACCGCTTGACGATGCTGATTACCGACACAGACCGAGCAGCTGTGCTGGCTGCTATATCGGTCGGTGCGCGACATCTGATATCGCCCGAGCAATGGCGACGCTATGCGCTGACGGGCACGAGCCACCTGATGGCGATCTCGGGCCTGCACGTCGGGCTGGCGGCGGCCGGCGGCTATTTTCTGGTGTCACTTTTTGCTGCCGTGTCATGTCGGCGCCGCAACCAGCACGTTGTCGCGACAATTGCTGCTGCGGTCATCGCGGCCGGCTACGCCGTGTTGTCGGGCCTGGCGGTCCCGGCACAGAGGGCGAGCCTCATGATCTCGCTGGCGGCGATCGCGATTCTGATGCGTCGGCAGGTCATGCCGGTTGCCCTCGTCGCGACGGTCTGCGTGTGCATCGTCCTGGTGTCTCCACTGGCTACTCTGGCGCCTGGTTTCAAACTTTCGTTCGCAGCGGTACTTGTCCTGATCTGGCTGGCGCGCCGGTACCGCACAAAATCCGAAACCAGGCGCCCGCAATGGCCATGGCAGGTGCTGCGACAACTCGCTGCGGTGCAGGCCATGCTGCTGTTTGGCTTACTGCCCCTGACGGTCGCGTTATTCAACCGCATCGCATTCGCAGCACCGCTGGTCAACCTGCTTGCGGTGCCGATTTTCAGCATAGTCACCGTACCGTTCACTCTGACAGGTATCGTGCTTGACGGCGCGCTCCGACCGGCAGGCGACAAAGCGCTATTCGCAGCGGCTTTCAGCCTCGACGTCATAGAGCTGCTGATTACGGCGGCAGCGCGGATTCCGGGGGCGGATTTCACAACGCCGCGCATCGCGGGTCCGGCTTGGATCTACGTTGTCCTGCCACTCGCATGGGTGGTTCTTCCACCGGGTTGGCCCTGCCGCAGAATTGCGTATCTGGCCGTTGTCGCGCTGGCCCTTTATCAGCCGCCGCGACCAGCAGCAGGTTGCGCGGATATCGATGTTCTCGACATCGGTCAGGGGCTTGCAGTTGTCGTTACGACGCGCCGGCACGCGGTCGTATTTGACACTGGCCCGGCATATCGCGGCGGCGGTAGCGCTGCGGCTACTTCACTTCTGCCATTCCTCGGGTATCGGAGCATCAATCGCATCGATAAGCTCGTCATCTCTCACGCGGATCTCGATCACGCTGGCGGGGTCGCGGCGATTCGAGCGAACGTTGACGTACTCGACATACTGACGGGGGAGCCGCTGCCCGGTCTGGAGTCAGCCGCGCGCCGCTGCGTCGCTGGCGATAGCTGGCGCTACGATGGCGTGCAGTTCGATTTCGTACACCCGTCGACCGAACTGAAATATCAGGGTAATGACGCTTCCTGCATCCTGATGATTAGTAGTGGTGAGCATCGACTGTTGCTGACCGGTGATATCGAGGGGCCCGTCGAAGAAGAGCTGATGCGTAACGGCAGCATTTCAAAGGTCGATGCCGTGATCGTTCCACATCACGGCAGCCGAACTTCTTCCAGCCTGCCGTTCGTGCGCGCATTAAGCCCGTCACTGGCAATCGTTTCGGCGAGCTACGGCAATCGCTGGGGGTTTCCGAAGCAAGATGTAGTTGCGCGCTGGCAGGCAGTCGGCGCAAGAGTGCTGGCGACGTCGACGTCAGGTGCGATCGGCATGCGCCTGTGCGCGGCGGGTGGCCTGGTATCAGTGACACGGCAGCGGGCTACGCAGCGTCGAATCTGGCATGAATAAACTGTATATTCCATTTTTCCTCTGAGTCAGCTTGTATGGTTGAGATAGTCAAATCTGGCGGCTGGTTGATGGCGCCCATCATCCTCTGCGCGATCATCGCAATGGGGATCATTCTTGAGCGATTCTGGACGCTGCAGCAGAAGCGCGTCATTCCCGAGGACCTGACCAGCAAAGTGTGGGGCTGGGTCAAGAAAGACCAGCTGGACCAGAAGCAGATTCAGAGCCTGCATCAGGGATCGGCGCTCGGCCAGATTCTTGCCGCGGGGCTCATTAATCGTGATCGCGAACGTTCGGTAATGAAGGACAGCATCGAGGACACGGGTCGTCACGTCGTACACGAACTTGAGCGCTATCTCGAAACGCTCGGCACGATCGCAGCAATCTCACCACTACTCGGCTTGCTGGGGACAGTCATCGGCATGGTCAAGGTCTTCACGGCAATTACGACGCATGGCGTCGGCAATCCGACGGTTCTTGCAGGCGGTATTGCGGAAGCATTGATAACGACGGCGGCCGGTCTGACTGTCGCCATTCCCGCGCTAATCGGGTATCGCTACTACCGCACCCGCGTCGACACTCTGGTCGTCGACATGGAGAAAGAAGCGATCAAGCTTGTTGAGGCCCTGCACCGTCGTCAGGAAAAGAACAGCTGATGAGACTCAGCTTGCGGATCAGAACGCAGCCCGAGGTCAACCTGACGTCGCTGATCGATGTCGTGCTGTTGCTGCTGATTTTTTTCATGGTCTCCACGAGTTTTGTCAAACAATCGCAGATTGCGATCAGTCTTCCACAAGCGGATAGTGCAGCGATCGTCGAGGAGGTGCCGCAGCAGATCGACATCATGATCACCGAGACGGGTACGTTTCTTATCAACAATCGTGAGCTCATCAATAGTCGTGCAGAAACGATCCGCAATGCGCTGCAAAAAGTATCCGGCGGCGACAACACGTTGCCACTGACAATCAGCGCTGACGCCAACGCGAAGCACCAGGATGTCGTTACGGCGATGGATGTGGCGGGCAGGCTCGGTTTTACACAAATCAGTATTGCGACCGTCAACGATCCGGAGGCAGAGTGAGTTCGACCGAACTCGTGCAATTCCGTGACTAAGCGAATCGATCCGAGAGTCCGCGTCGTCTATCGTCGACTGTGGCGCTATGTCGTGCCATACAAGCTGGTTGCCTGCATTGCGGTGATTGGCATGGCATCGACTGCGCTTATCGAGGCGAGTCTGGTGTATTTGCTCGAGCCACTGATGGACGAAGCTCTGGTCGCACAGAATCTCGAAACGGTGCGCTGGATTCCGATCGCTTTTGTCGCAATATTTATCGCACGCGGTGTATCGGGATTCGCCACCGAGCTGTCGCTAGGCTGGATCGGTCGTAACGTTATCAGCTCGTTGCGTCGCGACGTTTTTAGAAAGTTTCTGACGCTACCGACTCGCTTCTTCGAATCGCACAGCACCGGACCATTACTTTCGCGGCTTACATACAACGTCGAGATGGTTGCCGAGTCCGTCACCAACGTTGTCACGATTGCGGTTCGCGATGTCCTGACCGTCATCGCCGCATTCTCCGTCATGATATTGCAAAGCCCGAAGCTTACGCAGTTCGTCGCAATTCTGGTCCCGGTCATTGCATTACTTGTCCGCGTCATGGGCGTTGCGTTTCGCCGCTACAGCAGCCGAATTCAGGATACGGTCGGCGAGGTAACCCAGGTCACAGAGGAGATCGTCACGGGCAATCGTGTCGTAAAAATATTCGGAGGCTACGAATATGAGAAAGACCGTCTCGACGAAGTTGACGAGCGCAACAAGAAGCAAAATCTGAAACTGATTCGCGTGCGCTCGATGGGCGTTGCCGTTACGCAGTCCATATTTGGCCTGGGTGTAGCGGGCGTAATCTACATGGCGGGCAGGGAGTCAGTTGCTGGCAACCTGAGCCCCGGCCAGTTTATTTCGTTCTTCAGCGCAATGATGCTGATGCTGCAGCCGGTCAGGCGGATTACCAACGTCAACGCAACATTGCAGCGCGGCGTGGCGGCGTCTGACAGCTTGTTTACTGTGATTGATGAACCGGATGAACTCGACACCGGTACGGTAGAGATCGGTCGAGCAAAAGGCAGCGTCGAGTTTCGCAACGTCAGTTTTGCCTACAATGATGATACGAAACCGGTGCTCGACGGTATTTCTATCGCGGTTGAACCTGGCCAGACGTTGGCAATTGTTGGCCAGTCGGGCAGCGGCAAGTCCACGCTTGTCAGCCTGCTGCCGCGTTTTTACGATACGGACGCGGGCGAAATATTGCTGGACGACCGTCCGATCCGCGAGTACACGCTGAAAAGTTTGCGGGACAACATCAGTCTGGTCAGTCAGGACGTGATTCTGTTTGACGATACGATCGCCAACAACCTCGCCTATGGCGAGTTACGGCAGTATTCGAACGACCAAATGATGCAAGCGGCAGAAGCCGCGTATGTGCTCGATTTCGCCGACGAAATGCCCGATGGACTCGAGACCTGGGTGGGGGACCGCGGCGTGCTGCTCTCGGGCGGCCAACGGCAGCGCATTGCGATCGGTCGCGCACTGCTGAAAAACGCGCCGGTGTTGATTCTCGACGAGGCGACATCATCTCTGGACACGCAGTCGGAGCGACGCATTCAGGATGCGCTTAACAAGCTGATGAAGAACCGTACGACGCTCGTCATCGCACATCGCTTGTCGACGGTGGAACGGGCAGATCGCATTATCGTTCTCGATCGCGGGCGTATCGTCGAAGTCGGTACGCACAGCGAATTGCTGGCCCACGATGGTCAGTATGCTGCGCTCTATCACATGCAGTTTTCCGAGGAGTAGTGGAGGGGCGGTATGTACAAGTGGTTGCACCGTGTTTGGTATGAAGGGGCCCCGTTCTATCAGCTACTGCTGCCGTTCAGCGGTCTTTACTGGTTGCTGATAACACTGCGACGCGGCCTTTACAGCATCGGCATGCTCGGTCGTCACCGTGCCGCTGTGCCGGTCATCGTAGTCGGCAATATTACGGCGGGTGGCACCGGCAAGACACCGGTTACGATTTGGCTGGCTCGCGAATTGCGGGAGCGGGGCCTCTCGCCTGGCATTGTCAGTCGTGGCTACGGCGGCAGCAAGTCGTCGACATCCATGCGGGTTGACGCAGCAAGCGATCCCGATGTTGTCGGTGATGAACCGGTGTTGCTTGCGAAAAAAGCCGAGTGCCCCGTTGTTGTCGACGCAAATCGCGCCCGCGCGGCACAGATGCTTGTGGACGACGGCGTCAGCGTGATCATTGCGGATGACGGCCTGCAGCATTATCGCCTCAAACGAAACTATGAGATTTGCGTAATCGATGGATCGCGCGGGCTTGGCAATCGCCGGCTGCTTCCGGCCGGACCCCTAAGGGAAACGATCGATCGTCTTAATAAAGTCGACCAGGTGCTGATCAACGGACGCATGCGTGCATCGACCGATGCGACAACAGTTATTGAACAGAATGCGATCGGTTTTGAGTTGGTCGCACGAGAGGTTCGCCGTCTAAATGGCTCGTTGACGCGACCGATCCGGGGCTTTTCCGGTACGACCGTGCATGCCGTTGCCGCGATCGGCAATCCGACTCGTTTCTTCGACATGCTGCGATCACATGGTATCCAGGTCATTGAGCATGCACTGCCTGACCATGCGAAACTCGACATCAAAGACCTGCGGTATGGCGATGCCTTCGAGATTCTGATGACCGAGAAAGATGCCGTTAAACTCGAAGGTACGACATCGGATAAGTACTGGACTGTACCGGTGGAACTCGAAATCGACCCCGTCCTGGCCGGTCCCTGGCTCGAGCAGATAGAATCACGCCTGCGCAGCGAGATGGCAGTGTGAGCAGTTTCGTCGTCGTCATTCCGTCGCGCTACGAGTCGACCCGGTTGCCAGGCAAACCGCTGCGGGAGATAAACGGCAAGCCGATGCTCGAGCACGTATTCGAGCGCGGTACCGAAAGCAGGGCGAGTGAGGTCGTAATTGCCACCGACGACGAGCGCATCGCGGCAGTCGCTGAAGGATTTGGTGCGCACGTCTGCATGACCAGTGATCAGCACAGGTCGGGCACGGAACGAATCGCCGAAGTCTGCGATTTGATGGGCTGGGATAACGATGCAATCGTCGTCAATCTGCAAGGTGACGAGCCGGCAATGCCCGCAGCTCTGATTGACCAGTGCGCAGCGCTGCTCGACGATAGCACCGTGGATATCGCGACGCTGGCGTCGCCAATCGCGACACGGCAGGACTTTGAGAATCCGAATGTCGTCAAGGTGATTATCGACGATACCGGCAATGCTATTTACTTCAGTCGAACTGCAATACCTTATGCCAGGGAAAAAGAGCAACAGGCCGAAGCGCAACATGCTGCCCTGAAGCATCATGGAATCTACGCGTATCGCTGTGGCATTTTGCGTCGGTTCGTCGCGGCCGAGCCATCGCAACTCGAGGTGTGCGAGCAGCTCGAGCAACTGCGCGCGTTATCACTTGGCATGACAATCCGGGTGGCGATTCCGTCCGAAAAGCCGGGTGCTGGCGTCGATACGGAACAGGATCTGGAAGCCGCCGCCGCCGCGCTGGCGAAACAGGCATAATAGACATTGCACTGACTCGCGGCGGTGGCGTGCAAGATTTTCGTTCTGTGGTACTTCAGGATATAGTTTCGCGCATGTGCAAGCACTTTGGAAAGAGGTGGCGTGTCGCCAACGCAGTATTTATCTTGCTGCTGGTCACGGCGCAGACTAGTGCCATTGCGCATTCCTACAAACACGAGTTGGGTACGCGACAAGATGTAACCTGTGTATCTTGTGTGACGGCTAGTCAACTGTCTGCCGCCTGTATTGACAGTGGTGGCATACAGGATATCAAGCCACTCGCGTTGTGCCACGACGTTGGCAGTTGCTTGCCGGGCAGTGCGAATTGCGCGCTTACCGTTCGCCAGCGCGGTCCACCAAATTCACTCTGACTTTTCCCGAACAACAATGCCACGGACGGCATCGATGGCGCAGGCCAGTTGCCTGTAGTCGTATCGCGGCAGCCGAGGTGTGCAGCGCGCCGGCAGCAGAACAGAGTGAACCAAAATGAAAATCAAGTCAGTAGTCGCTTTATTAATCATCGCTGGTGCCTACGCACCGGCCCTCTACGCCGATGACCTGGCGGCCGAAGTCGACGCGCTTCGGGCTCTGCTATTCGAGACTCGGCAGAATTACGAAAAACGTATCAGCGATCTGGAAGCGAGGCTCGCGCGTACCGAGCAAATAGCGAGCAGCGCAAGACGCGACGCAAGTGAAGCTTTCGAGATAGCCGAACAGACCGCTATTGACCAGACGTCCGGAGCCGCGGCAGCGAATACGTTCAACCCCTCGGCTGGTGCGGTGCTTTTCGGGCGCTATGCGATCGTTGATCAGACATGGGAAGAAATACCGGGCTTTTTGCCAGCAGGTGAGATTGGTACAGGCGAATCGGGCTTCAGCCTCGGCGAAGCAGAGATTAATCTGAAAGCGAATATCGATGACAGGTTTTTCGGCAATCTGACGTTCGCACTGGCTGACGAGAGCGGCGAAGTAGACGTCGAACTCGAGGAAGCCTGGGTGCAATCAACAGGGCTGCCCGCAGGACTAGGCGCTACGGGCGGCCGCTTCTTTTCGGCGGCCGGTTACCTGAATCAGTCTCATCGGCACACCGATGACTTTGCGGATCGGCCGTTGCCGTATCAGGCATTCTTTGGCGGTCAGTATCGAGTTGATGGTGTTCAGGTTCGATGGATTGCGCCAACGCCACTGTTGCTCGAACTTGGCGGTGAGCTTAATTGGGGCGGTGGATTTCCGGCAACCGGCAATGCCGAATCCTCACCGGGCGCGCACACGCTGTTCGCAAAAATTGGTGGTGATGTTGGCGCCAGCAACAGTTGGCAAGCGGGTCTCGCCTGGTTGAGCGCCGATGTTATCGAGAGTGGCGACACGGCGACGTTCAGCGGCGACAGCGATATGACCATTTTTGACGTTGTATGGAAGTGGGCACCTAATGGAAATTCGGCGTCGAGGAACTTCAAAATACAGGGAGAGTATTTCAGGCGAGATGAGACCGGCATCTTCGATGGCATCGCTTACGACGGGGAGCAGACAGGGTGGTATCTGCAGAGCGTATGGCAATTTGCGCCGCGATGGCGTGTCGGCGTGCGTCACGACGCCGTCAATGCAGATAACGGACCGTTGCTCGCAGGCACCGAGCTGGAGGACCCGGGACGTCGTTCGAGCCGTGACAGCCTGATGCTTGACTGGTCACCGAGCGAGTTCAGCCGTCTGCGCCTGCAATACACCAACGACCAAGTGCTTAGCGCGACCGATCAGCAATGGTTCCTGCAGTACATCATGAGTATCGGCGCCCACGGCGCCCACGCATTCTAGGAGGAACCCAAGTGAAAAGCATCGCCGCACTTTTTCCGCTGCTGCTCATTCCATTATCGGCGAGTGCCGTCGAAATATTTGCTTGCGAGCCGGAATGGGCTGCGCTTGTTCAGGAACTGGCCGGTGACAAGGCGACGATAACGGTCGCAACCAGCGCGTTTCAGGACCCGCATCGCCTGCAGGCTAAACCGAGCCTGATTGCGGCCATTCGCTCGGCGGACATGGTGATATGCACGGGTGCCGACCTGGAGATCGGTTGGCTGCCGCTGTTGCTGCGACGTGCTGGCAACCCGGGCATCCAGCCAGGCAATCCGGGCAATTTCATGGCGGCAGACTATGTTCGCAAACTCGAGATACCGAAGCTCGTCGATCGGTCGCAGGGGGATATCCACCCGCAGGGTAACCCCCACATTCATCTTGATCCGAGAAACATCCGCCGAATCAGCATTGCTCTGGCACGGCGGTTGATTGACTTAGATCCCGCGAATGCGGCGTACTACGAGACACGGCAGGCTGATTTTCAAAGTCGGTGGAATGAGGCCATCGATGCATGGGAGCAGCGAGCAGAAGCGCTTGCCGGGCTTCGCCTTGTCTCCAATCATCGCAGTTTCAGCTACTTTGCTGCCTGGCTTGACATTGACATCGTTGCGACGCTCGAACCGAAACCAGGCATACCAGCCAGCGGGGCGCAACTTGCCGCGCTGCTCGAACAACTGTCGCCGAATCCACCAGTGGCTGTCATTCGCACACCGTATGCGAACGAGAAACCGTCACGATGGTTGTCGGCACGACTCGAGATTCCAGAACTGACGTTGCCGTATACGGTCAATGGTGCAAACAATGTCACCGATCTGTATGCCTTGTTTGACGAATCGATCACCATGCTGCAGGAACTGCTTCAGTGACGGCCTCGGAACTCAACATAATCGCCCCTGCGTTCCTCGCCAGCCTGCTGGTATTGAGTACTCATGTGCCACTCGGCACTGTAGTTTTGCGTCGCGGCATCATTTTTATCGACCTTGCTATTGCGCAAGTCGCCGGCCTGGGCGTGATTGCGGCTGACGCAATGGGATGGGAAGCAGAAGGTTGGATGGTGCAATTCTCAGCGATTAGTGCCGCACTCATTGCCGCTTTCATCCTGCATCAGACGGACAAACGATTTCCGGAAATTCAGGAAGCGTTGATTGGCGTGGCCTTTGTGCTGGCCGCCACGATCGGTATCCTGCTGCTAGCCGGAAATCCGCATGGTGGTGAACATTTAAAGGAACTTCTGGTCGGTCAAGTGCTGTGGGTTAACGACGAGCAGTTGATATTCGCCGGGATTGTAACGGCACTGATACTGGTCGCCTGGTACTGGATTCGCGATCATTTGCAAGGCTTCGGTTTTTACGGAATATTCGCATTTGCCGTCACGGTATCTGTGCAGCTGGTAGGCATATATATGGTCTTTGCGTGTCTGATCATCCCGGCCCTCGCGACGCGGCGCATACACCGTCGAGGTGTGCGAATGGTAAGCGGTTTTGCGGTTGGTATTGCCGGTTGCTTGATTGGCCTCATACTGACTTTGCGCGCCGACCTGCCGGCCGGTGCCGTTATGGTCATGTGCATGGCCGCCGTAGCACTGATCTTTGCCAGCACGATTAAACGACTTTGATCGCCGTTGTGCCTCTCGGTTTTTTCGTATAACAATTCGGGTCATCTCACGTATAAATAAAGGCATGCAGTCATCTATCGGCAGTCCTGACCTGTGAGAATCCGGTTTTCCTGTATCGCACTGTTCGCACTGGCGTCTATTGGTATCGCGAGCGCCACCGAGCCATATCCGCTATTCCAAACGGACGAGGTGCTCAAGGCCGTTTTGACGGCGCCAATTACTCAGGCGTATGCGCAAAGGCATCAGGACGTTCGCCTCTATTTGCCTGGTCAGTGGACATACGTCGACGCCGACGGTCAGACAAGGCGGCTCGATGTATCCATACGCACGCGCGGGCACTTTCGTCGCGAGTATTGTCAATTTCCGCCGCTGCAGCTGAATTTCAAGAAAAAACAAGTCAAAGGCACATTGTTTGCCGGCCAGGACAAACTCAAGGTAGTTGCGCCGTGCAAGGACAAAGAAAAATATCGGCAATATGTCGTGCTAGAGTATCTGGCCTACAAAACGGTCGAAATAATAACCGAACACAGCTTTAAAACGCGTTTGATTCGGCTCAGCTATGTCGACAGTGACGACAAGCTAGACTCGTGGACAGACCTGGTTTTCGTCATTGAGGATGACGCCGATCTGGCGCAACGCGTGGGTCTCGACAGGCTGTATTTGCCATCGGTCGAGTATAGCGAGTTAGACCATCCGAAAACGGCACTGGTACAGTTGGCGCAATTCCTGATTGCGAACAACGATTACTCGGTGCTGCAGGGGTCGCGCGATCAAAACTGCTGCCACAACGTACAAGTGCTGGGGCTGGCCGACTCGATGACCGGACGCATTCCGGTGCCCTTTGATTTCGACATGTCAGGTTTGGTCAATACAGAATACGCGGCGCCCCCGAGTCAGGTGCCGATCAGAGACGTGCGCGATCGCTATTTCAACGGGCTTTGTCAGCCGCGTGAGATTCTCGACGATGCCATAACGCACGTACGATCGAAACGCGAAGAAATAATCGCATTATTCGAGAATTCGACAGAACTCGACGCAGACAACAAGTCGAAATCATTGAAGTACGTTGATGAATTCTTTGCAATACTGGATGACCCGCAGCTCGTCGAGCGCGAGATAATTGCGCCTTGTCGTGGCGAGAACCTGCTTAAGCGGATGCTCGAAGCGTCTAAAGACTCGACATAGGGTCGACGGGATTCGACTTGGCCTGTTTTTCCTGCGTTCGGGCGGCCTTTTTGCTTTGCCTGGCAATTTTCTGTCGCACGGCATATTGGGATTCGAGCCCGTCGCCAAAAGCGCACACCAGGATCGCGGCGTAATTGAAGAACACGGTCAGAACAACCGCAATCTCGATCGACTTGATACCTGCCGAGATGCCGACGCCTATCGAAGCAAGTATGAATAATGTGTCGAACGTATCGCTGAGCGCCCTGCGAAACCGAACGCCGGCGACGATCCCGGCAAGGCTGAACGCCAGTGCGAGACTGTGCTGCACCATTGTGACGACTCCCGCGACGACAGCGGGTAGTACCAGCGTTGTGGTATCGATCGAGTGATCATAGACACTGTCCGCATGAATCGACTTGTATACCCAGGAAACCGGCAGCATGAGCAGCAGTGTGGCCAGCATCGCATAGAGCAGCGCCAGCGCCCCACGCAGCCAGGGTGGCGGCAAAGCCGATTGCACCCGCCGGGTTTCTGTCACGATCTCCTTGATTTCCTCG
>Ga0224507_10000368_pt1 | contig 17655 bp, 14 predicted proteins | sample SF_Jan12_sed_USG_3_FD_170159 | JGI IMG/M metagenome (GOLD analysis project Ga0224507, IMG submission 170159) | Sediment microbial communities from San Francisco Bay, California, United States - SF_Jan12_sed_USGS_13 | ecosystem: Environmental > Aquatic > Marine > Sediment | place: USA... | reverse complement strand
TTGGGCAACCGGTATGGACGGTGTTTTCATTAAATGTAAACAGGGCTCCTGAGGTTTATTGTTATTTGGTCGAGCATACAAAAGGCACCGCTTAGAGCAGTGCCTTTTGTATTGATACTAGCTGGTTAAAGCAGTAAGTTATTTTTTAGGAGCTCTTGCCATGGCAATGGTTCCTGTGCGAACGATTTCCTTGATACCTATGGGACTTAGCATATCGATAATTGCGTTGATTTTGGTTTCTGGTCCGGTGAGTTCCACAGCATAGGTGGTGGGGCTGACATCCACAACTTTTCCTCGAAAGATGTCGATGATTCGGAGGACTTCGGCTCGAGTACTCGCTTCGGCTTTTACGCGGATCAATACCATCTCTCGCTCGACGAATTCACCTTCACTTATGTCGGTGACTTTGATAACGTCGATGAGTTTGTGGAGTTGTTTAGTAATCTGCTCGATTATTAGATCGTTTCCTCGGGTGGTCAGGGTGAGGCAGGATGTTTTAGAATCCTGGGTTTCTGCCACGCAAAGGCTTTCAATGTTAAAGCCCCGGCCACTGAAGAGGCCTGTTACCCGAGAGAGCGCGCCGGGTTTGTTTTGGAGTAAGACGGAAATAGTATGTTTCATTGAACCCTTCCTATGAGGACTGAAATCATATGGTGATGGGGCCGGTGAAGGCCCTATCTTCATTTTTGCCTGAATCGAAAATGTGGTCTTATACCAGTAACATTTCCGTAGTGGCCTTACCGGCCGGTACCATGGGAAATACGCCTTCTTCACGGCTGATTGCGAAGTCCATGATAACTAGTTTGTCTGTGGCAAGGGCCTCTTTAATAACCGGCACAACTTCGCTTTTGGTTTTGGCGCGTAGCCCCACCGCGTTGTAGGCTTTGGCAAGCTCGACAAAGTCGGGGGTGACCTCCATGATGGTCGCAGAATAGCGGCGATCATAAAACAGTTCCTGCCACTGACGAACCATACCGAGGTAGTTGTTGTTAAGAATAGCAACCTTGACCGGTGCTCCCCATTGCTGAGCAGTGGCCAATTCTTGGATATTCATTTGGATTGATCCGTCGCCAGCGATGTCGATAACCGTTGCATCTGGAAACGCGAGTTTGGCACCAATGGCGGCTGGTAAGCCGTATCCCATGGTTCCTAGTCCACCGGAAGTGAGAAGGCGACGGGGCTTGTTAAATTTGTAAAACTGAGCGGCCCACATCTGATTTTGTCCGACCTCAGTGGAGATAATAGCATCGCCACCGGTGAGTTCGCTAAGTTTCTCAACCACGTATTGGGGTTTGATGATATCGCCTTCTTCGTGGTAAGTCAGAGGATGTTTGGTCTGCCATTCGTCTACTTGAGCCAGCCATTTAGCATGTTTCTCACGGGAGCTGGTGCGATCAAGCTTACCGTAATCCTCGAACCATTTGTTCATGGCTGATAGAGCGTACTTGCAATCGGCCACAATGGGAATATCCACCGCAACGTTTTTGCTTATGGATGATGGGTCTACATCAATGTGGATAATATCTGCATGGGGGGCAAAAGCATCAATTTTGCCGGTTACTCGATCGTCAAACCTAGCACCTACCGCAATGAGGAGGTCACATTTAGCAACCGCCATATTGGAGGTGTAACTCCCGTGCATACCGAGCATGCCCATGGAAAGTTCATGGGTGCCAGGGAAGCCGCCTAAGCCCATAAGAGTCATAGTGACCGGAATGGAGAGTTTTTCTGCCAGCTCGGTGAGCTCTTTATGGGAATCAGATAGAATAACTCCACCGCCGACATAGAGAACAGGGCGTTTGGCTTTAACTATGGACTTGCAGGCTTTTTCTATCTGGCCGGGGTGTGGTTTGATGTGCGGCTGATAGGTCTGCATTTGGATAGGTTTCTTTTTTGGATAGTTGATCATAGATGCAACTACGTCCTTGGGCAGATCCACTAGGACCGGGCCGGGGCGTCCGGAGCTGGCGATGTAAAAGGCTTCTCGTAGGGTTGCAACGAGTTCGTCGGGATCATTGACCAGGTAGTTATGCTTGGTACATGGTCTAGTGATGCCTACGATATCAACTTCTTGAAAAGCGTCATTGCCGATGAGTGCTCTGGGTACCTGGCCGGTGAGTACGACCATGGGAATAGAGTCAAGATAGGCGGTGGCGATACCTGTAACGCCGTTGGTCGCGCCGGGCCCGGATGTGAGAAGGGCAACCCCGGTTTTACCGGTGGCCTTGGCGTAACCGTCTGCCGCATGTACCGCCCCTTGCTCATGGCGTACGAGGATATGCTTAACATCGGAATCAAGTAGTTCGTCATATAGATCGATGACTGCGCCGCCGGGGAAACCAAAAATGGTTTCGACGCCTTCTTCTTGCAGGCATTTGATGATGGCCTGTGCTCCTGTCATCTTTTTCATTGGATATCCCTTTTTTTAGAATTAGACGATGGGATCGTCTGTTGACAATAATCACAATATAAGTAATACAATCTCAGGAAGAATCTCTAAGTATATTATTGTTAAAAAATGCTGTCAAGCAGGAAAGAGAGGATGTTTAACGGCTTGAGAATATATTTTAAATTAAATGTCTCGTGTTGTTTTGGTTATGTAATAGCCTAAGTCCTCAAGGTTTAATCTGCTGAGAGACTATTTTTTAATGGGGATTTGAAACATTTTCCCGATTTTAAATTTGGTTTTTTTTTTGTTTGGAAATAGCTGAATAACAGGTATGTTTGAACATCGTTTTTTAGTAATTTTAGCTGGGCAAATATCGAAATTTTATTTTTTTCAATTTAAATTAATAGATCGGGGCTGGAGAAAGTCTGGATGAACGTCAAATATAATTTTTTTAAAAAACAAAGATTGACCTATTTAGTAGTAATCTTTTTTTTGTGCATTACTTTTAATTTATCTTTACCTGGTAACGATGAAGCTTATCAGGTGTTCGCTTCGCAAGGTTCTGTGAAGTTAACTAAGGCTTCTAGTTTCAATTCGTTGGGAGAATTGACTGTTGGTTTAGTCAGCAAGATGACAGATGATCTTAGAAATAAGACAATATATTTTGATCGTACTAATATAGTAGACATCAGAACGACTAATGCCTCGCCTTTCTCAGTCCATCTGGCATCAGAGATGGATGTTGCTCTTACTTCTGTTTTTACAATGGTTAAGGAGCCTGTTCAAGCTGATTTTATTCTTCGGGTTTCTTATCAACGAAATGTTGAAGTGGTACGGGTCTTTTGTAATTATTTTGATGTTAAAAAGTTTGTTACTAAAACAGTTTATCAATCCATTGGAATAAATAATTTGCCCGACGATTCTTTTGAGGAAAATTTGCGTAGTAAAGCTTATAAACTTGCTGCTGGAATTATCAACGAAGATGTAAAAAAGAGATTATATGTTCAGCCTATTCGAGAGGCTGTTGATGGTTATGTGAGTGAGTTTTCAGTTACTTTCGGTTTGCTGCTTAAAAGTGAGATTGCCAGGTTGTATACTCATTTGGAATTGGTTGATGAGACAATTGTCAGTGTAAATTTGGATCCTGAAGCTGTTGTTAAGCGAACAGCTGAGGATGTTGAGCTGGAATTGATTAATGCCGTTTTGGCTGATGCTGATTCAATTATGTGCGGTGAATATTTCGTTAGTGGTGATAAGATTATTCTCACCTTATTCATAAAAGATTTGGAGGGACGTATCCTAAATTCGGTGAGTGAGGAGATGGAAAAGATCCTTGTACCCAATCTTCTTGTGGATAATACTTCCCACGCTTTGGCTGATTATGCAGATAAATCTTCCGAGAGTGATGGTGGTGAGAAGATGGTCAAGATATCGTCCACTAAAGGTGGGGATAATCCGGTTTATCATAGTAAAGAGAAAATGACTTTTTATCTGCAAGTTGATCAGCCACTTTATATTTATCTCTATGATATTGATTCGATGGGTCATGTTTCCCGACTTTTTCCTCTTGTGGAGGAGCAGGAGGAAAAACCTTTTCAGGTAGGCAAGCTCTATATTTATCCTAAAAAAGAAGATGGGATTGAATTGGAAGTGAATCCGCCGTTCGGTAAGGATATTGTGAAGGTTTTTGCTAGCAGTAAACCTCTTCCTTTACCAGAACTAGATGAAAGCACGCCTCTTTTGGGTTATACTAAAGGAATGCGGGCTATTAAAGTGAAACGTAAAGAAATTCAGGGTGAATTGGCCACTACCAGAACCATTCACCCTAAAGATTTAGTGGATTATTATAGAGGGGTTGCCGCTAAGAAGAAGGTTGATTTATTTGAAAATTCAATTTTTATCGAAACAAAAGAATAGGTTCTCATTTCAATCTTATCGTCTGTAGCTGGTCATAGGGGTGGCAATTAGCCAACTTTATGAGCCCTGAGATTGTTAATATTGGACGAAGCTTAAACCAAGGCTGAGCGTGGAGCGACATCGCGCGAAGATCTTGTAACCACATTTGGTATATGATATTGTTTGCGCCGGGATTTTTCCCGGCGCAATTTTTTATTATAGCGCACTTTTAGTCAGTTACGAATAGTTAGGCGGTGTTGAGAAATCAATCGCATTATAGATATTTAATAAGCTGGAAAACATTGTCATGGATAATAAGCAACAAAGCAAATACGACCTTCCCAAAGCATATGAGTTCGATGAAGTTGAGAAACGTTGGTATGAAAATTGGCGTGAACACAACACTTTCAGCGCTAAAATGGAAGAGGGGAAGGATTCTTTTTCCATAGTTATTCCACCTCCCAATGTTACTGGTGTTCTTCATATTGGTCATGCGTTAAATAATACCCTGCAGGATATTCTAATCCGCTATCATCGGATGAAAGGGGACAATACTCTGTGGGTACCCGGTACCGATCATGCTGGTATTGCCACTCAAAACGTGGTGGAGAGGCAATTAGCCACGGAAAACAGTTCCCGTCATGAATTGGGGCGGGAAAAATTTATCGAACGAGTTTGGAAGTGGCGAGAGGAAAAGGGCGGCACCATTATCAACCAGCTCAAAAGAATGGGTTCTTCCTGTGATTGGGATCGGGAACGTTTCACCATGGATGAGGGCTTGTCTAAAGCGGTGCGGGAAGTATTTGTCAAACTCTATAACGAGGGGCTTATATATAAGGGTGATTATATCGTCAACTGGTGTCCCCGTTGTTTGACCGCATTGTCTGATGATGAGGTTGAGCACGACCCCACCGACGGTAAACTTTATCACATTCGTTATCCCTTTGCTGATGGTTCCGGTCATGTGGTAGTGGCTACCACCCGTCCTGAAACCATGCTTGGTGATACCGGTGTTGCTGTTCATCCCAAGGATGAGCGCTATACCGGACTTCAGGATATAGGCGTACGCCTTCCCCTATCAGATCGAACAATACCGGTGGTCCTGGATCATCATGTTCAGCGGGAGTTTGGAACCGGTGCCTTGAAGGTAACCCCGGCCCATGATCGGGATGATTATGAGATAGGTTTGCGTCATAATTTGGAACGACTCAAGGTGATGGATAATCATGGGATTATGAATGAAGCTGCCGGGTCCTATCAGGGGCTGGATCGTTTCGAGTGTCGTAAAAAAATTGTTGCTGATTTGGAGGCCCAGGGTTTTCTCGATAAAATTGAGGATTATCAACATTCAGTTGGTAAGTGTTATCGTTGTGCCACGGTGGTGGAGCCCACAACATCCAAGCAGTGGTTTGTTTCGGTGCGTCCCTTGGCCGATAGGGCGGTAAAAGCGGTTGAAGAAGGGCGGATTAATATCTATCCCAAGACCTGGAATAAAAGTTTCTATAGCTGGATGGATAATATTCGTGATTGGTGTATTTCCAGGCAGATTTGGTGGGGACATCAGATCCCGGCCTGGATTTGTCAAGATTGCGGTGAGATTACGGTGGCCTTGGAAGATCCAGAGTGTTGTTGCAAGTGTAGCTCTACTGCCTTGGATCGGGAAACCGATGTGCTCGATACTTGGTTTTCTTCCGCCTTGTGGCCATTTTCTACTTTGGGATGGCCGGAGAATACCAAGGAACTTGAGTTCTTCTATCCCACTTCAGTATTGATCACTAGCTTTGATATACTCTTTTTTTGGGTGGCTCGAATGATGATGATGGGTCTTCATCTTCGTGATGAGGTTCCTTTTCGGGATGTGTATCTCCATGCCCTGGTTCGTGATAAGCACGGCAAAAAGATGTCTAAATCAACTGGTAACGTAATAGATCCGTTGGAAATGATCGATCAATACGGGACTGATGCCTTCCGTTTCACTCTTACCGCTTTTGCTGCTCAAGGGCGGGAAATCAAGATGGATGAGGAGCGAATTGAAGGGTATCGCCATTTTATCAATAAATTGTGGAATGCGGCTCGTTTTGCCCAAATGCATATTAAAGAGTGTGATCCAGCCATAACTTCGGTGACCGATAATGCTGCTGAGCTGGAATTACATCATCGTTGGATCCTTCATCGCAGCGATGAGGTGATCTGCGAAGTACGTAAGGCTCTAGACGAATATAACTTTAATGAGATTGCCTCGGCTATTTATCAGTTTACTTGGCGAGAAGTGTGTGACTGGTATCTGGAATGGATTAAGTCTGAACTTTTCGGTAAGGATGAGGTAGCGCGGGACAATGCCCGTGGCACCCTGCTTCGTGTTTTGGAAACCCTGCTTAAGCTCCTTCATCCCATTGCACCCTTTGTGACTGAAGAGATTTGGAGTCAGTTGCCGGGTGAGAGGGGAACCATTATGTTGGAATCCTTTCCGGTTGAGCGGCCAGATTGGCGTGATGCCAATGGCGCAACTGAAATGAAATTTCTCATGGATCTTATTTCTGGCGTTCGAACCATTCGTAGTGAGGCCGGTTTGCATCCCACTGCTAAAATAAATGTGGGGATTATTTGCGCCGATGAGCAACAACGGACCTTGATTGAATCATTTAGGGGTTCGATTCTTTCCATGACTCGCTCTGAGAATTTGGATCTACTTGCTGAGGGAACCATTCCAAATGATGCAGGTCATTGTTTGGTGGATAGTGTTGAGGTATTTGTCCCTATGAAAGGGCTCATTGATGTGGAAGGTGAACTGGAAAAACTTGCCAAAGACCGCATTAAACTAGAAAAAGAATTACAAAAAATTGTTGGTAAGCTAAAAAACCAGAAGTTTCTCGCCAATGCTCCCCAAGAGATAGTAGAAAAAGAAAAAGGCAAGGAAACTGAGATTTCTGAGAAGTTAACCAAAAATCAGGAGGCAAGTGCTCGCTTGCAAAAACTTCAGTAATGAATTTGTTGGTACTTGATAATCTGCTTCGAGGTTTTCTGGCTGAGGATATTGGTCGGGGAGATGTGACCAGCGAAGCGGTTTTTTCTGAAACCGAACATGGTTCCGCCGTATTTCGAGCTAAGGAATCTTTAGTAGCGGCGGGCATGGACAAGGTAGCTGGTCGAGTGTTTCATTTGCTGGATGAGCGGGTGGAGCTTGAGCAAACCGTTAGTGATGGAACATCGGTGGAAGCCGGAACTGTTTTATTGCGAGTAAACGGGCCAGTACGTGCTTTGTTGACCGCAGAGCGAACGGCACTTAATCTGGTGCAACGTTTATGTGGTATAGCCTCTATGACCGCCGCTTTTGTTGAGGCTGCCAGGGGGACAAATGCTCGTATCTGTGATACTAGGAAGACCACTCCTGGTTTGCGGATGCTGGAAAAGTATGCTGTATTAGCGGGGGGGGGTGCAAATCATCGCTTTAATTTGGCTGATGGAGTGATGATTAAGGATAATCATATTGAGGCTTGCGGTTCCATTGCCGAAGCTGTGTGTCGGGTGAGGATGGCCGTACCCCATACCCTTCGTATCGAGGTGGAGACTGAAAATATGGCTCATGTCCGGCAATGTATCGAGAATAATGTAGATATTATTATGCTCGATAATATGGATACCGCTACCATGCGTGAAGCTGTTGGGTACATAGATGGTCGTGCTCTGGTAGAGGCGTCCGGTAATATGAGCTTGGAGCGTATCGCTGAAGTGGCCGCTACCGGGGTAGATCTTATTTCGGTTGGTGCTTTGACTCATTCGGCCGGATCCCGTGATATATCCATGGATTGGTTGTCGAAAGGATGAGACGTTTATTTGTGAGTTGTCAAATCCCCTCTAATGTGAGAGAACGCCTGGCGTTGATGAGCTGCGGTCTTGCTGGAGCGCGTTGGGTAGAGTCTGAACAGCTCCATTTGACTCTTCGATTTATCGGCGATGTGGATAAACAACAACAAGTAAATATTGAAGATGCCTTGGCTGAAATAGAGGCTGTTCCATTTAGTATGCAATTAGAAGGAATTGGTTTTTTTCCGCTTCGGGGACGACCTCGGGTTTTGTGGGTGGGAGTTGCCGAAAATCCTCATTTGCTTCAACTGCAAAAACGTATTGAATCGGCGGTGGTGCGTAGTGGCTGTGTGGCAGAAGGGCGTAAATTTCATCCTCATCTCACTTTGGCCCGGCTCAAGGATAGCCCAAAGAATTGGATTGGTCGCTTTCTTGAGCAAAATGCACTCTATGTGAGTGAAAAATTCATGGTGGATCAGTTCCAGCTCTATTCCTCCATTTTGGGGAGAAGCGGGGCGAAGCATTTTGTGGAACGTAGCTTCTCTTTAGGAGCTTGACGAGCTCCAGGGTGATACGCTCCCTTTGCTTTGCCAAAATGAATAAGTTCATATTATCTATTTTATCCTTTTTTTTTATTCTTCCCGGATATGCCTTCAGCGCCATTTCCTCAGAATCAAGTTTCTTATACAATAAAGATGAGTTGGTTTCTTTGTTTACAGTTTCTCCAGACCTGATGCTACGCTATTCTGAACCTGAGGGTGAGGGTGGAAGTTTTGGGTTTGATAGCTGGTCAGGGTTTGATCTTAACGCAGCATCATATAAAAAAAATAATCAATACTCTAAGTTGTTCAGCGAGAGTGGATATTTGCTTGCTGTGGCAACAGCAGTGATCGGCGGACTTTACTTTGTTCCTGAAGATATCAGTGGTTGGAAAAACGGCTCCAGGAATATCAACTATGGAGGCCTGACCGGGCGGTATTGGGATAATATTAGTAATGGCCCGGTAATGGATGATGATAATCCATTTATCAATTATATAGGTCATCCCTATGTTGGGGCGGCCTATTATGTGCGGGCCAGGCATGAGGATTATAGTGCACCGGCTGCTCTATCCTATTCGTTTTTCATGTCCACCTTTGTTTACGAGTACGGGGTGGAGGCATTTTTTGAAAAACCTTCCTATCAGGATATTATTATCACTCCGATTTTCGGGGCCATTCTTGGCGAAATATCTTTGAGTTTGGATAAACAGATAAAGCTTAATGGTGGAAAACTTTTTGATTCTATATTGTTGGGTGGTGTAGCCTCCTTTCTTATTGATCCTCTGGAGTACATTATCAAGCCGAGTAAAAGTTATCTCCATGATCGTTTTGATCTGAGGGTGGAGAACAGCGTTTTTTATTCTTCTCTACGCAATGACGATCCCTTCTTTGTTGAAAATGATAGGATGCAATCGGAACGAGTTTTTGGGGTGCGAATCAAAATAACTAGGAACTATCATTGATTCCTAATCTGTTTCCTTGGTTGATGTATTAGTTGTCCTCCGACCCTGTTTGTGGATAGCTGGCATTATGGCCTGTAACTAACTGATTTTGAATTTTGAATATAATCTTTGGAAAAGGCCGGAGGAATATTGAATTTTTTTAGTTCCTGGTCACAGGGCTTTTAATTAATTGACTTAATAGATTATTTACTTGGTTTTTAACTCGCCAGTATCCTTTCTACTTGTCGCCCGGCTTTTTCGAAAATATCTGGGGAAAATACTTTTTCTTCTTTATTTCGAGAAGATGAAAGTGGAAAGTAGAGTGCTTGAATGAGGAAAAATATCCATACCGCCAAGGCTGTTCCTCCTGGAGTGTGGGAGGTCAGGGTGGTGGCAGCGGTTGCTGCTCCGAAGCAAAGTACGATTTCCAGGATAACCCCTCTGAGGAGATGGTTGGGGAAACAAATTGAGCTACGGATCCAACTCAGTGCAAGTAAGTGGATGGGAAGAACTAGTAGTAATCCGCCCCAGGGGGTAACTAAAGTAGCCAGAAAGGAAGTTAATAGTGGTAGAAATAGTTGTCCTAATTTATTTCCGCTCCATTTTACAAGAAGATAACCGTAACCAGCGGTCATCACCCAGCCGTAGAAGTGGTAAAATTTAGAGTAGGGCGTTATGGGATATGCAAAGGAAAGTGTAAAAAGGCAGACTGCACCCATGGCGGCATATATAATAGTGCTTCTTACTGGAGCTCCGTTTAGTTTCATTAGACTTCTCCTTGTGTTGAAGCTTTATATTGTTGTTTGTATTTTATTAGGTCTAGGTCTATTTCTTCGTCTGTGAGTTCACCGCTTGTGTTCTGATTATGGCTAGTTAGATCGGAGATTGTGCCATTGCGCCTGTCTTGTTCCTTATTTAATAGGAAGCTGACGGTTTTTTGGTTCAGTTCTTGAAACTGTATTTTTTGTTTTTCGAGAACCGCCCTCAATGTTTCAATTTCTTGCTGTAGCTTTTCCAACAGATGGGTTGATTCTTCCACTGTTTTATCGGTTAAGCGTATTTTCTTTATCAGCATGCGGCTGATATCGTCTTTGTCCTTTTTAATTGCAATTTTTAAATCATCTTCCAAGCTCGCTTGGTCACGTTTCGTTTTTTCAAGTTCTAAACGAAATCTCCGGTGTTCGGTAACTAATCCGGTATGTCGAGCATCTTTTCGATGTAATTCTTCTTCCATTTCCCTGAGGTGTTGTTTGAGGAGGAGTTCTTTATCTTCCAGTTCGTCCATAACTCCATTGATGTCAGCTTTCCATATTCGTACTATTCTGGTGAGTATTCCCATTATGTTCTCCTTGAGGCAGGATTGTTCAGGTCGATTTATTGGCTGTTAATCCGGCTTGGTTGCCAATATGTATTATGTTGTTACATGCTACATTTTTATGTCACGACGACCTTCATAGCTCTGGTGTTGCATGGTTTTAGAAGCTTTTTTCTGCTTCCTTGATATTGCTGCCGGAGCTCCGCTGAATGTGTCTTCTACCTGTTCGGTTAGGGAGGCAAGCTCTTCTTCTGCTTCTGCCGCCACTTTATGACTCACTGTACGGTTTACCTTGTCGTTTTTAATTTTATATTCACTGAGATAACGAAGGGCTGTTTCTTTTTTGCCGTCTTTGACCTCCTTGGCCACTTGGCCTCGCAGTTTGTTCATATCATCTTGCATGACTTTATCACGCCAGGCTTCTTTGTTGACGGAGGCTAAAGCTTCCTTTTCGTTGTCCACGCAACTGACGAGTAAGGGTTGGTCCAAAGAAATTATTTGATTAGTATTTTGATGTTGGTAGTTGACCGTGATCCCATTAATTGCATAGTCGGCGGGGTTAGAGGCAGAAACTTGAAAGGTTAGAAATAATCTACGGTTAGTGCCGGGTAATATGCTACCTGGTCGAAAAATTGTTTCTCCTTGCTGGTGCTCCAAGGGATATCCAGAACCATCTATGAGGGTAATGTCTTTGACCGTGGGCACATGTACCTCGATGTTGACTGCGGAGGCGATCCCGGTGCTAAGTAGTTCTTGCTCAAAGGTGTTGGCGAAGGCCAAAGGGTTTTCAAGGAAATGATAGGATCCTCCTCCGTGGTCGGCCAATGTGGTCATAAGATATTCATTGAAATCAAGCCCGACTCCCACTGTGGACAAAGAAGCTTCCAACCGGATGGCTTCATGGGCCAGTTTGGCAAGTTCATCAGGTTGGGTGATGCCTTGGTTAGCCATTCCGTCTGATATGAGTATTAACTTGGTATTGTTTTCATATATGTTACCGGAGGCTTGTTTGATGCCTTCCCGTAGCCCAGCTCCCAGATTAGTACCGCCACCTGCGTGAAGATTGTTAATCGCCTGATGGATAATAGATTTATTAGCTTTGGTTACTGGTTGTAAGGGGAAATCGGTGTGTACCGAATCAGAATACGATATTAATCCAATTTGATCACCGGGGATGAGTCTTGTTGTTATTTCCTTTATTGCCGTTTTGGCTTGGTTGATTTTATTTCCTTGCATAGATCCGCTTCTATCCATGACTATAATAAAATTAACCCCGTTCCTGTTTGTTGTGGTGGGGTCTGGTTTATCTTGATTAGCAGAGAGGGTGAGTACTACCCCAACCTTTCGATCACCATTGAAGGAGATTTTTTTTTGGGTTAGCTCACCGCTGACGGATAGAGGTGCAGCAGTAGGATTAGTGGAAACTGGGTTGGGAGGAGGATTAATTTTTGAGTAGGCCAGGGCCGTAATCGTGATCGCGATAAGTAGTGTGATGTAAAGAATTGATTTTTTATGTGTAGTTTGCATGGAAGCTCCTAAGGGTTGGAAATATGGTGATAGCTTTTCTTTCCATTTAAGAATAGGTCATGCTTGTTAAGTGTACAATGCAAAGAAATGCAAACTGTTAGGTGGTAATTTTTACAAAACTTTTACATTCGTTAAGAGGAATTAACAGGTAATAAGCTGTTATTTTAATGATAAATAATTTAGTTATAAGATATATTTAAAGGCAAGGAGTTGGGGGGGGAGTATGGAGATAGTATTGTATGGTTTAGGCTTGTAAAGGTCGGGTGCCTGGGAAAACCGAAAGCCACCCTTGCAAATCCTTAAGTCAACTACATTGAAAGGGTGGGTGTCTTCCTTCTATTTCTGAGGAGGGTATTCGGAGAGATAGAAGGAAGAAGATGGGGTGGATAGTTTTATTCGCTATGGGTAAGAGTTGGGAAAACTAAGTACCTTTGCACTAATGGTTTTATCTATCTGGGGCCGTCTGTAGCTTTGTTGGGGTAGTTTTGGTCTTGCATGGGTTTGTCGCCTTCGTCAATATACCAAGCATCAATGGGTAACTTATATTCTTGAAGGAGGGCATTGAGACGAATCCAGTGACGATAATCTTTGGACTTGTCAAGCACTAGAACGATCCCTCCTTTTTTACCTGTTTGGAGGCTATAGTGAAGTGCGAACCCAACAGCTTGGGTCCAGTTGCCTCCGAAATCAACCCGAACGGCATGGGTATCGGTAAGGCAATCACAGGTCATTCGGTCGGGCATGGGTACATTGGTTTGGCCATTTTTTTCAGCGCACCAGGTGTCTCGGTACCAGCGTCTGTCTTTTGTTTCCTCCCCTTGGCATATTGCGGTGAAAAAGAGTGTAGTGCAGAATATGGCACAAATTATTTTCATCATATGGCGGACCCCCATGAAAAAAGGTTACGACCGTCTTGACCCATTAAGTGGCACGATTTAAACAGTATTATCTGTATAGATCGAGTCTGGGTCGGGTCGTTGGAATAGGTATTTCTTTATTTCAAATGATAGCTCAAAGGGCCGATACAGTCACCAGTTTTAATATATTATTACGTTTTAGTGACTGTAGGGTCGCCTGAGTGGATCATTTTTATGAAATTATAAAATAATAAAAGAAATTCTTTTTGTACCGTATGGAGGAAAAGAGTAGCTTGGTTTACAAGATAATCATTATCTGGTGATTTCAAATGAGATGAATTGGGCAAATGGTTGTCATGGTAAGTCCAATTTTTTAAATCATCGGGGTGGGCTGCATGATTATCAAATTGAACACCGATAATGTGTGGTCTGTTTTTGAGAGAAAAAGCTTCCACCAGGCTGTCGCGTGAAGTTGCCAATACGGTGATTTGGCGGGGAAGAGGTGGTATAATCACATGGCCATGTGACTTGAAAAGGGTCAATGGCCCTTTGAGGTCACGAAATAGAGGGTGTTGTTTGCCTTCACTGGTAAGGTGTCCTTCAATAAATCCATAGCTAGGTTGAAAGTTAGGTCCTATTCTAGCGTTGAGGGAATGGGCTAGTAATTGATGTCCAAGGCGAAAACCGAGGCAAGGGCGATTAAGGGAAAGCCATGCTTTGATAAATGATTTTTCTTCTCGAAGAAAAGGGTAGTCAGATTCTTCCTCTATATTTGGGGAGCCGCCGAGAATAATTAATCCGTCAAAGGGGTTGGGGTCTGGGATAGCGGTTTGCCAACAGTGGACGATGTGCAGATCTATGGAAAGTTGCTCGGCAGCTGAGAGTAGAAGGCGGCCGGGTCCTTCCCCGTTCGTCTGTTGAAGCACGAGAATATGAAGACCCATCGTGATTCCTCCGGGAAATAAGAACGACGACTCCATTATATTTTCATGGAGTCGTCGTTGGGATTAGAGGTGGAATTGTTAGTTCCGTTTGCTGGACCTCTATGGTTTGCTTTTTGTTTAGTTGGTTACCTGAAAGTCATTATAGGCGTGAGCAGCGTGTTCGCTGATGTCCACTCCGATCATTTCTTCCTCTTTGCTGACTCTTAATCCAATGGTAGCATCTACAACTTTAAAGAGGATGAAGGCGGTGCCGAATGCCCAGATAAATGCGGAACCGATACCCAAGAGCTGTACTCCAATTACTTTGGCACTTATACCGCCCATGTCGAAAAGTCCTGCCGCTAGGGTGCCCCAAGCGCCGCAGACGCCATGTACGGAAACCGCGCCGACTGGATCGTCGATGTGAATTCTGTCGAGGGTCATGACGGAGAATACAACTATTATTCCAGAGATAAGGCCGATAATAATTGAGCTGCTCGGGTTGACGTTGGCGCAGCCAGCTGTGATTCCAACTAGGCCAGCCAAGGCACCGTTTAAGCTCATGCCGATGTCCGGCTTTTTAAAGATGATCCATGAGGTAATCATGGCTCCCACTGCTCCGGCTGCTGCCGAAAGGTTGGTGTTGACAAATATCATGGCAATGGAAGTATCGCCAGTGGTGGTGGAACCTGGGTTAAATCCGAACCAGCCAAGCCACAAGATAAATACGCCTATGGCAGCCATGGGGATGTTATGACCTGGGATGGCTTTTATCTCGCCTTTAGAGCCATATTTGCCGATTCGGGGTCCGAGTACCATAGCTCCTGCTAAAGCGCACCAGCCGCCGACGGAGTGAACAACGGTGGATCCTGCAAAGTCTATAAATCCTAATCCTTCAAGCCATCCACTGCCGTTGAGGAGGCTGCCCCATGCCCAGGAACCAAAAATGGGATAGATAAATGCGCATACCACTATGGAGTAGACCAGGTAGCCGGTGAATTTGGTTCTTTCTGCAACTGCACCGGAAACGATGGTAGCCGCAGTGGCAGCAAACACACATTGGAACATCCAAAAGGCTAATACCCAAGGGTCGCCTTCAGGTCCACTCCAGCCACTTAGAAAAAAATCAGTAGTGCCGAACCAGCCGGTTTTAGAGGCCCCGAACATGAGTCCAAAACCTACTGCCCAGAAGGCCAGTGAGCCCATGGAAAAATCCAACAGGTTTTTCATCATAATGTTGACGGCGCTTTTTGCTCTGGTGAACCCAGATTCAACCATGGCAAAACCTGCTTGCATGAAGAAAACCAGGGCTGCAGCTATAAGGGTCCACACATAGTTTAGATTGTTCTGGACGGTGGCAATTGCGTCTGCATTGGTTTTTATGGTTATGGCCGGTTCATCTCCGGCCAGCGCCGGTCCGGCTCCAATTAATAATAATATGATAAGTGAAGGGGTAATGTATTTTCGCATTTCTATGGTCCTCCCGCAATGGTGAGTTATGGTATCTTTCAGATGGCCTCGTTGTCTATTTCGCCTGTCCTTATTCTTCGGGCTTGTTCAATAGGTAAAACAAATATTTTTCCATCCCCTATCTTGCCGGTTTGAACAGTGCTAGCTATGGTGTCTACTACTTTATCTACCATTTCATCGTTGACCACGGTCTCCACTTTGATTTTTGGTATGAAGTCTACGACATATTCGGCACCACGATATATTTCGGTGTGCCCTTTTTGGCGTCCGTAACCTTTAACTTCCACCACAGTAATCCCTTGTACGCCGATCTCGTTAAGCGCTTCTTTTAAGGCGTCTAGTTTGAATGGCTTGATGATTGCCTCAATTTTTTTCATTATTGTCTCCTTTGTATCCCCAGTGATATTGTTGATGTGTTGATAAGTTATTTACAAGGATTGTGCCAGAGTAGCCTGAGATCATTATTTTAACTTTAGTGATTTAAATCTAGTTAGATAGATTGCGTATCGTATCTTTACGGGCGGGGTTGTGCATGATAATTTTATAACAAATTTGTAAAGGTGGTGCTGGGTCTTGCCCAAATTTGTAAATTTAATTAATTGATGAGAGCGAGAGTGGCCAAAATCCATCTTGAACATTCCAGCTTTTAGATTGACAGGGAGGTTGATGGATTGGTATCTTCGGGTGATCAAATGAATAATTCGTAAGAATAACTGATTGTAGAAAATAGAAAATCTGCTTCCCGCTCGGAAGCTTAACATCTTTGGAGAATTGTAAATGACTATCCGTGAGGACGCCATAGCCGGAAATAAAACCGAGCTATTTGAGATATGTGCACGAAATGAAGGAATGGATGTTGACCAGCTTATGTCCGGGGTAGCCGATGGAACCATCGCCATAACTAAGAATTATCACCATGACTTTGATAAGGTAATTGCTATTGGAAAGGGGACCACCACCAAAATTAATGCTAATTTAGGTGCCTCTAAGGATATGTCCGATCAAGAAGGGGAGCTTGATAAGTTAAGGGTTGCTGTTCGGGCCGGTGCAGACACCATTATGGATTTGAGTATGGGGGGAGATTTGGACGCGGTACGCCGTGGAATTTTGTCCCATTGCCCGGTTCCTCTCGGTACTGTTCCTATTTATCAAGCGGTTTCGGAAACTGTTGAGTTGCATAAAAAGGATATTGTCGATGTTACTGTTGACCAGATGTTTAAAGTCATCGAGAAACAGGCCATAGATGGTGTTGACTTCATGACGATTCATTGCGGTATTAACAGAGATTTGCAACAGAGAATGTTGAAGCAAAAAAGGCTGATGGGAGTGGTAAGCCGGGGTGGTTCATTTCTACTTGAATGGATGAGTCATCATCGTAAGGAAAACCCGTTGTTTGAACATTTTGATGATTTACTGGCCATACTCAAAGAGCATGAAGTTACGTTGAGTCTTGGTGACGGTATCAGGCCCGGTTGTTTAGCTGATGCTACTGACCGTAATCAGGTACAGGAGCTGATTAATCTTGGAGAGCTCACTGAGCGTGCCTGGGATGCTGGAGTACAGGTGATTATTGAGGGTCCTGGTCATATGCCTCTTGATCAGATTACAGCCAATGTATTGCTGCAGAAAAAAATGTGCAAAGGCGCGCCTTTTTATGTACTGGGTCCGCTAGTTACCGACATAGCGCCAGGTTATGATCACATTACCGGCGCCATTGGTGGAGCCATAGCCGGAGCTGCCGGTGCTGATTATCTTTGTTACGTAACCCCGGCAGAGCATCTTAAATTACCTGACATTGATGATGTGCACCAGGGAGTGATTGCTTCTAAGATAGCTGCTCACGCCGCTGATATAGCAAAAGGTATTCCTGGTGCCATAGAGAAAGATCATCAGATGGCCGAGCGGAGAAATAAGCTTGATTGGAAAGGACAGATTGATATGTCATTGGATCCTGAAAAAGCGGCTCTATTTCGGGAAAAGGGTTCTAATTA
>Ga0224507_10000366_pt1 | contig 17711 bp, 15 predicted proteins | sample SF_Jan12_sed_USG_3_FD_170159 | JGI IMG/M metagenome (GOLD analysis project Ga0224507, IMG submission 170159) | Sediment microbial communities from San Francisco Bay, California, United States - SF_Jan12_sed_USGS_13 | ecosystem: Environmental > Aquatic > Marine > Sediment | place: USA... | reverse complement strand
CGATATCCTGGGCCTCACCGATATCCTGGGCCTCACCGATATCCTGGGCCTCACCGATATCCTGGGCCTCACCGATATCCTGGGCCTCACCGATATCCTGGGCCTCACCCGAGTATTCAACTTCGTAGCCCAGCTGCTGCTGTTCTTTTTCGTCGGTAAGCTTTTCGAGCGCATCAAAGGTACGCATGCACTGGCCACAACGAACCCTGCCCCGGGCAAGGGCCAGGTCTTCCGGGGTAACCCGGAATGCGGTGTCGCAATGTGTGCAGCGTGTCAGCATATTAAGTCGTGAATGCGGGATCCTGGTCGGCCGGGAGTCAATATGATGCCCGAAGCAGAAAACAAAATCCCGCGCTCGGAGCTTTTCCTCTTTATCCCTTCACAGTGCAGCAAAGGCGCACCCAATCTCCCTTGCGGGTTTCGATGATTTCTTCACAGCCCTGTGCATAGGCTTCCTGAACCATGGTTGATTGTTCCGCCAGGATTCCTGACAGGATCATATCTCCGCCGGGACGACAAATTCCGAGTAATTGCTCAGCCAGGTTTACCAGCGGACCCGCCAGTATATTGGCCAGCACGATGTCATATTCCCCGGCACCCAACTGGTTTGGATCCGGGAAGGATAGATTCTCTTCCACGCGGTTTCGCCGGGCATTCTCCAGGCTGGCCTCCAGGGCCTGGGGATCGATATCCACCCCATGTGCCGATGTCGCGCCAAGTTTCAGGGCCGCTACAGCCAGAATGCCTGAGCCGCAGCCGAAATCCATTACCCGCTTGCCGCCCACCTGGGCGCCACCCAGCCACTCCAGGCACAGGGCAGTTGTCTCGTGGGTGCCGGTTCCGAACGCCAGACCCGGATCCAGGTAGACCACCGTGGCATTTTCCTCAGGGACTTCTTGCCCATGAGGGCAAACCCAGAGGCCATGCCCGAAATCCATGGGATGAAAGTCTTTCATCCATTCCCGCTCCCATGCCCTGTCTTCCAGCTGTTCCATGCTGTGAACGGGTAAGGGGGTCTCGAGTTGCGCCTGCAGTGCGTCCACCACTGATTGCTCGCTGACGTCTTCGGGGAACAAGGCGGTGAATCGGGTGCTGGGCCATAACGGAGTTTCCCCCGGGGCCGGCTCCAGCACCGGGGTGTCCTGGGCATCGGTGAGTGTGACGGACAGGGCGCCGGCATCGAACAGGGCACTTTCCATCTGTTCGGGGTCCAGCTGGCCGAGTTCAATCCTGAATTGGCTCCAGGGCATGGTTAAAGGCCCAGCCTTTTCTCCAGGTAGTGAATATCTGTCCCGCCTGCCTTGAACGCACCATGCTGGAAAATTTCCCGGTGAAGCGGAATGTTGGTCTTGATGCCTTCAATCACCATCTCTGTCAGTGCATTGGTCATACGGGCAATGGCTATGCCGCGATTCTCACCGTAACTGATGACCTTGCCGATCATGGAGTCATAGTAAGGAGGCACCTTGTAACCGGAGTAGATGTGGCTGTCGATACGGATTCCGGGGCCACCAGGCGGATGCCAGAGCGTGATGGTGCCCGGTGAAGGCATAAAGGTTTTCGCATCCTCGGCATTGATCCGGCATTCGATGGCATGTCCGGTAAAGGTCACATCTTCCTGTTTGATGGACAGTTTCTTGCCAGAGGCGATTTCTAACTGCGCCCGGACCACGTCGATTCCGGTAATCATCTCTGTTACCGGGTGTTCCACCTGCAGGCGCGTGTTCATTTCGATGAAATAGAATTCTCCGTCCTGGTAGAGGAATTCGAACGTTCCCGCTCCCCGGTAATTCATCTCCAGGCAGGCTTTCACACAGCGCTCGCCCATCTCCAGGCGTTGTTGATCGGTGATTCCCGGTGCCGGTGCTTCCTCGACTACCTTCTGGTGTCTTCTCTGCATTGAGCAGTCACGTTCACCCAGGTGAATGGCATTACCCTGGCCATCAGCCAGGACCTGGAATTCAATATGGCGGGGCCGCTCCAGAAACTTTTCCATGTAGACAACGTCGTTGTTGAACGCTGCCAGGGCTTCTGACTTGGTAAGGGTGATGGCATTGAGCAGTGACGCTTCTGTGTGCACCACTCGCATGCCCTTTCCGCCGCCCCCACCCGAGGCCTTGATGATGATCGGATAGCCCAGGGACTTACCCATCTTGAGGTTTTCCTGTATGTCGTCGCCAAGGGGGCCATCGGATCCCGGGACGCAGGGCACGCCTGCCGCCTTCATGGTACGAATGGCCGACACCTTGTCGCCCATAAGGCGAATGGTCTCAGGCCTGGGGCCGACAAATATAAAACCGCTGTTTTCAACCCGCTCTGCGAAATCGGCATTTTCTGACAGGAAGCCGTAGCCCGGGTGAATGGCCATGGCATCGGTGACTTCGGCGGCGCTGATGATGGCGGGCATGTTCAGGTAGCTGTCCGTGGATCTCGGAGGACCAATACAGACCGTTTCATCAGCCAGTAGGACGTGCTTCAGAGAACTGTCTGCGCTCGAGTGAACCGCCACGGTCTTGATGCCCATTTCCTTGCAGGCTCGCAAGATGCGCAGGGCAATTTCCCCGCGATTGGCGATGATGACTTTATCGATCATGGTCATGCCTATTTTGACAGTTACTCGATGATGAACAAGGGCTGGCCGTATTCCACCGGATCGCCATTTTCCACGAGGATGGACACAATGGTGCCGCTGGTGTCGGCCTCGATCTGGTTCATCATCTTCATTGCTTCGATGATGCAAAGCGTATCGCCGGTTTCAACTCGCGAGCCTATGGAGACAAATGTTTTGGCTCCCGGTGTCGGCGAGGAATAATAGGTGCCGACCATAGGCGCGGTGACCCGGTGACCCGCCTTGGGAGGTTCGGCGGCGACTGCGGGGGCTCCGGCGGCAGCCGGGGCTGCTGCAACAGGCGCGCTTGCCATCGCCGGCGCCATCACCGGGGCCGGCTGGACGGTTGTTGAGTAGCGGCTGATGCGCACTGACTCTTCACCCTCGGTGATTTCAATTTCTGCGATACCGGATTCATCCAGTAGCTCAATGAGTTTTTTTACTTTGCGGATATCCATAATTAGAGAACCTTTTCTGGATCAGGCCTGTGCGTTTCTGTTATTGGGAGGCGTTTTCGATCGCGGCGCTGAGGGCTAGCTCATAGCCACGCACGCCAAAGCCCACGATTACTCCGCTGGCCACATCTGAAAGGTAGGTGTGGTGGCGGAATGTTTCGCGGGCGAAAATGTTGCTTATGTGTATTTCTATGAACGGCACCCCTGTGGCCAGCAAGGCATCCCTCAAGGCGATGCTGCTGTGGCCAAGGGCCGCGGGGTTAATTACGATTCCGGCCAGTCTTTCCTCGCTCGCCTGTTGAATCCTTTCGACCAACTCGTATTCGGCGTTGCTCTGAAAGCAGTCCAGGGTGTGGCCGTGGCGTGCGGCTTGCTCGATCAGCGAGGCTTCAACCTCCCCAAGGGTGGTTGAGCCATAGATTTCCGGCTCACGTTTGCCGAGCAGGTTCAGGTTGGGTCCGTTGATCAGGAGGAATCTGGCCATAAAATGTTGCGCCGCATTATTTTCTGGTGATTTCCAAGGAGTTTACATCTTTTGGCTGCAAGATCGAATCTTTTTATCCATCTTAACGATTGATGGCGGATAGTGATCAGCAAGCGGAATTTCGCCGCTACCGGAATAATTGACGGCTGTACTGGAGAAGTTACGCCTGGTTTGGGTGGTGATCTTCGGCTCGGACACCGAGATTTACCCGGCTCATGTCGCCTTGTGCCTGGGCAAGTACACGGGGGTCCATGACCCGGCGCCAGAGAAAAGGCACATAGGCCAGCAAAAACATGCCGAAGTAACCGGAGGGCAGGGTGGGCACATTGTCAAAATGCCTCAGAGACTGGTACCGGCGATTGGCGCAGGCGTGGTGATCCGAGTGCCGTTCCAGGTGGAACAGGACCAGGTTGGAAAATATGTGGTTTGCGTTCCAGGAGTGGTGAGGCTGGCAGCGTTCGTAATTCCCGTTATCCTTTTTCGCGCGTAGCAGGCCATAGTGCTCAATGTAATTGGCGCTGGTCAGCTGCCACCATCCAATAGCCGCCTGTACCAGCAGAAAAGGCAGCATGGCCAGGCCGAAGACAGCCACCAGGCTGCCATACAGCAGCACGCTCAAGGCATAGGACTGCAATATTTGATTGCGCCAACTCCAGGGGGAGAGGCCCATACGTTGTAGCCGGCGACTCTCCAGCCTCCAGGGCCGGCGAATGGCGCCGGGAATTTCCCTCAGGGCGAAGCGGTATATGCTTTCGCCAAAGCGGGCGCTGGCGCAGTCCTCGGGTGTGGCCACCTGGCTGTGGTGACCGGCATTATGTTCAACGGTAAAGTGGCCATACACCGGGACGGCCAATACGATTTTCGCCAGGTTGATTTCCAGCGCCGTGTTCTTGTGACCCAGTTCGTGGCCGGTATTGATGGCCAGGCCGCTAAGCAGGCCTGTAGACAGGGTGACTGCCAGCACGCTGCTCCATGACAGGTCATGGGTCGCTACCATCCAGACGCCGGCCACCAGTCCGACATAGTGCAAGGGCACGGCGACATAAGTCAGTGCTCGGTAGTACGGATCGGATTCCAGTTCAGGAACAAGGGTTTCGGGGGGGTTGCTCTCGTCTTCGCCCAATAACCAGTCCAATGCGGGCACCATGACGTACAGGACGAAAATAGGAAGCCACAGCAGCCACTGGTTCCCGGTGCTCAAGTAGCCGGCCGCGCAGACCATGGGCAACAGGGGCAGGGCAATCGAAAGGGGCCATAGGTAACGCTTTTTGTCCGTGTAGGTAGCACTTTCGCCAGATGGCAACTGGTAGACAAAGGATTTCATGGGCCCGCTCTCAATCTGGAATCAGTACAACTGACAGCCATTTTGGAGTGACAGGGCCACAGGCAAAAGCGTATAAAGTGACTTGCGATGGTCATAAAGTGACAAGTGCTGATGACGGATGCCCCCTGGGAGACGGGCTTGCTGGTCCCGCCAACCTACCTGAATGTGATCCTGCGTGACCTTGAGCCCGCCCTGGCGAAGCGGGTACTGGATGAGGCAGGCCTGCCTGAGCGCTGGATGGCCGGTTCCGCGGAGGCCGTGCCGATAGCGCTGATGCAGGCGGCCGTCACCAGCCTGCGAGGCATAATCGGTGAGCATTGGCACCTGAAAATGATCCATAGGCTTAACCTGTTTGCACATGGCTCGTTAGGCATGGCAGCGGTGACCTGCCCCGATATGGGTTCGGCAATCTCTATTCTTGAACGCTATGTCACGGTTCGGGCGCCTTTTGTCAGGCTGGAGCTAAGGCTGGATCCGGATCGCTGCGTGCTGCGCCTGGTGGACGAAGCCGGCCTGGGCGAGCCCTGGCGAGACTTGCTGGAAATCGTGATGCTGGGAATCCAGTCATTGCTGGAGCAGGTTCATGGTTCTCCGCTGCGCGAAATGCAAATGCACTTTGCATTGCCGGCCCCGCCCTATGACTCGTTGCTGGAGGAGCGGGTACAGGGCCAGGTGATCTACGGTTCCCGATGGCACGAAATGGTGATTCCCCGTTCCTGGCTTGAGAAAACCAGCCCCATGCACGACCTGGCCATGCACCGTTCGGCCCTGTCCAGGCTGGAAGCCGAGTTTGCCGCGGTGGCCGATCGGCACAGTGTAACGGGCATGGTCAGGCAGCTGCTTTGCGCTGCGCCCGAGCACCCTCCCAGCCTGGGGGAGATTGCGCGCGGTCAGTTCATCACGTCACGAACCTTGATCCGCAGGCTGAAGAGCGAGGGCAGTTCCTATCAGAAAATCCTGCAGGAAGTTCGCCTGCGCCAGGCCATCAAACTGTTGTCGGCGCCGGATTTCACCGTAAAGCAAATTTCCTACATGCTGGGTTACAAGGACCCCTCAAATTTCGGCCGCGCCTTCGCGCTCTGGACGGGTCAGTCGCCAGGCGAATTTCGCAAGAGCCTGGGGTCCGATTAGCAGTCCTGCCTTGACGCGTGAAAATCTAAAAACGCGGCGTAGTGAGGCTGAAATGCCCGTAAAAAAAGCCCCGGCGGCCGCAGTCGCCGGGGCTTTTTTTGAACCCGCTTGTTACCAGATTTTCACACGGTCTTCCGGTGCGAGATACATGCCGTCGCCTTCCTTGGTGTCGAAGGCTTTCTGGAATTCATCGATGTTTCTGACAGTTCCGTTGGCACGGAATTCGCCGGGTGAATGCGGATCAATCTTGATCAGGCGTACCGCTTCTTCATCGCGAATAATGGTGCGCCAGACCTGTGACCAGCCCATGAAGAAGCGTTGGTCGCCGGTGAGTCCGTCGATAACCGGAGAGGGCTTGCCGTCCAGTGACAACTTGTAGGCACGGTACGCCATGGTCAGGCCTGCCAGGTCACCAATGTTCTCGCCAAGGGTCAGGGCGCCGTTCACGAACTGGCCTTCCACCTGGCTGAAACTGTTGTATTGATCGATAAGTTTTTGAGCCCTTAGGGTGAATTCCTCATTGTCTTTTTCGGTCCACCAGTCGCGCAGGTTTCCGTCACCGTCATACATGCGCCCCTTGTCGTCAAAGCCGTGACTGAACTCATGACCAATGACCGCACCGATGGCGCCATAGTTGGTGGCGTCATCAGCGTCTTCATTGAAGAAGGGGGGGCGCAGGATGGCAGCGGGAAAAACGATCTCGTTCATCACGGGGTTGTAGTAGGCGTTCACGGTTTGGGGCGTCATGAACCATTCACCGCGGTCAATGGGGCCACCAAGTTTGGACATCTGGAATTCGTGCTCGAATTCGGCGCTGCGGGCCAGGTTGCCCAGCAGGTCGTCAGCGCGAATCTCCAGGGCGCTGTAATCACGCCACTTCTCGGGATAGCCGATTTTTGGGGTGAACTTGGCAAGCTTGTCCTGGGCCTGGAGGCGGGTTTCCTGCCCCATCCACTCCAGCTTATCGATGGACTGGCGGAATGCTTCGCGCAAGTCGCTGATCATCTCGTCCATGCGGACCTTGGAGGCGGGCTGGTAATGCTCGGCCACGAACAGCTGGCCAACCAGTTCGCCCAGGGTGTCGTTGGTGGCTTCAACAGCGCGTTTCCAGCGCGCCCGGTTTTCCTCGGTACCGCTGAGGGTGCGTCCAAAGAAATCGAAGTTAAGGTCTGCGAATTCGCTGGACAGGTACGGGGCGGCGCTATCGACGGTCTTGTAGGTGAGGTAGGTCTTCCAGTCATCCAGACTGGTATTTTCCATGGCGTCGCTCAGCGCCGCCAGGAAGTCCGGCTGGTAAACGATGAATCGCTCTTCTGATCCAAAGCCCACGGCGTCTGCGAATGCTTTCCAGTCGATGCCCGGGAAGGCGACCTTGGCTTCAGCGAAGGTGTAGGGGTTGTAAGTGGCCACCGGATCACGGTTCTTCACGCGCTCCCAGTGTGCCTGGGCGAACGCGGTTTCCAGGGCAAGAATGGTTTGGGTCTTTTCTGCCGCATCTTCGATGCCTGCCATTGCCTGCAACGCGGTAACGTATTCGGCGTACTTTTCACGCTTGTCCTTGAACTGGTCTTCCAGGTAGTAGGAGCGATCGGGCATGCCCAGGCCGGACTGATAAATATAGGTGGCGTAGCGGGTCGAGTCTTTCTTGTCCTGGTTAACGAACACGGCCATGACATTGGAAATGGCCGAACGCTGCATATGGGCCAGGTGACTGATCAACGCTTCCTGGCTGTCGATGGCTGCAATGGCGTCTAGCTCGCCTTTCAGGGGAGTCAGGCCTGCGGCGTTTACCGCTGCCTCGTCCATGAAGCTGTTGTAGAAATCACCAATCTTGCGAGCCGATGTGCCGGGCTCGGCCTGGGTGGAGGCCGCCTGCTCTACCAGGGATTTTACGTCGGCCTCGGCGCGGTCGCGCAGTTGATTGAAGGCGCTGTAACGAGCCTTGTCCGAAGGCATCTTGGTTTCAGTCAGCCAGATTCCGCTCACGTGACGATAGATATCGTCCTGGGGGCGTACATTGTGATCGATAAAAACCGGGTCGATGCCGGTACCCAGGGCCACTTCCGCAGCCTGGGCTGCATTGGCTACTGAGCTGTCTTCGTGCTGGGTGCATCCAGCGGCGCTGATCAGGGCTGCGATGGCGAGAAGGAGTTTCCAATGTCTCATTAGATCGGTTTCCTTGTAAAAATGATGGCGGCACGTTACCCAATGGGGGATGGTGCAGTCAATGATTTACCTGTTTGTGACAGCAATTTAGAAGCGTTCCAACGGGTGAGGGATTCCGGCTGCAGCTTGGGCTATAGTGTCCGGTGAGCCATGTGTTGGCTGGAAATCTGTTAACTGGAGGCGCTTTCAGTGAGTTATAGCAGCGACAATATTTTTGCCATGATACTCAGAGGCGAGATTCCGGCAGCGAAGGTCTACGAAGATGAACATACTCTCGCGTTCATGGATGTGATGCCCCAGGCTGACGGGCATACGCTGGTGATTCCCAAGGTGGAGGCGGAGAATTTTTTCGATATACCCGATGAGTCACTTGGACATTTGATTGTCACCACCCGGCGTGTGGCGCGGGCAGTGCAGGCGGCTTTTGAGCCCGACGGCATGATGATTACTCAGCTCAATGGTCCTGCCGCCGGACAGTCGGTATTCCACATACATTTCCATATTATTCCCCGGTTCGCGGGCCAGGACTTAAGGTCGCACGGTCGTGGTATGGCGGATTCGGACTTGCTCCAGGAGCATGCGGCACGCATCAGGGCCGCCCTTTCGGAATAAAACAGGGAGTGAAAAGAATGTTTCGAGGCCCCTTGATGGCCGGCCTGATGAGCAGGCTGGGCCGTTTGCGCTTTCCCTACCTGTTCGGACTGACCGCGCTGGTTTTCCTCGGTGATGTGTTGCTGCCGGACTTGATACCGTTCGTGGATGAGATATTACTGGGTCTGTTAACGATCCTGTTTGGCGCATGGCGCAAGAAGCGCCATGAAACCCCGCCAGGAGATGAAGGTCCGACCGCCGGGAACGCCTAGGTCCCCGTATCCTGTACGCCGGCCATGCCGTGGGCAATCACCCGTCTCGCCATTGCCGGGTCAATCTCGCCGGTGCGCACCCGGGCGACCGTATTGAAGATCAGTTCAGCCTGGGGGCGGTGAACCTCGCCGATTTGCACGTGCAGGACATTGCCCTGGTGGTCGGTAAACGCAGTGAATGGCATTGCCATGAATTCCACACCGAACCCTTCTGCGGCATCGATGGCGTCCTGGTCACCGATCATCACCGGATAGTTCACCGGCATCTGTTCAAGGTAGCCAAGAACATCTTCCCGCAGGTCTACCGCGATACCGATGATCTGCACGTCATCGCCTGCATATTCGATTTGCAATTCTTTCAGCAACGGCATTTCCCTGCGACAGGGCGCACACCAGGTCGCCCAGAAGTTTACGACCATGGCCTTGCCGTCCCACTCGGTGATTGAGCGCATGACGCCGGCGGTATCTGCCAGGCTGAATTCGGGCCGGGTCTGCACGCTTCTTACCGTGTTCAAGGACGGTGCGGGCTTGGCCGGAGCCTGGGTGGCGGCGACTGATGGAACCTGGGGTGCCGATTCGGCGCCAGTCTTGGCCGCGTTGTAGAGGTATGTCGAGATACCGGCGATAAGGCCGATGACCGCAAACACAGCAGCAATAGCTTGTTTCATAAAAATAGTTTCGCTAGCGGCTCTTTAGCGCCGCTTTAATGTGTGGAGCAAATTCTGTCGCGGGCACATAACCCACGACCCGGTAGTTCTTGCGTTCCTGTCCATCGGCACCGAAGAACGCGATGGTTGGCGGTCCGAAAATTTCGAAATGCTGAAGCAGGGCCTGGTCTTCGTCATCGTTGGCGGTGACATCGGCCTGCAGCATAACCACGTTCTGCAACTGGGCTTTTACCGAGGGGTCGGGGAAAGTATACCTCTCCATTTCCTTGCAGGAGACACACCAGTCGGCATAGAAATCCAGCAATACCGGTTGGCCTGCCGCAGATGCCATGGCGACTTCTCGTTGCAGGTCCTGAAGGGTCTTGATGCGTTTGAACGGAATCTCCTCGTGCACCGCGGATTGTCCGGCGCCCAGGCCCAGGCCTTTCACCGGCTGCAGAGGATCGGTGTTGCCACCGGCCAGGCCGGCAAGAATCAACAGGCCCCATGCCAGCAGCATGAGTCCGAAGCCGGCGCCAAATGCGCGGATCACGGTATTGCCCAGGGGGCTCCTCGCATAGCTGAACAGGAATGCGCCGAAGGCCATGGACAGGGCCGACCAGAGCAACATCAACGTCCATGCTGGCAACACCCGGTCGAGCATCCACAAGGCAACGCCCAGCAGCAGGAAGCCAAAGAAAGATTTGACCCCCTCCATCCAGGCACCCGCCTTGGGCAGGAGTTTTCCGGCAGAGGCGCCGAATACGATCAGCGGAGCGCCCATGCCCATGCTCAGGGCAAACAAGGCCGCCCCACCGCGGAACATGTCACCCGCCTGGCCAATCACTGCCAGGGCGGCGACCAGGGGCGGGGCCACGCAGGCGGAGACGATCAGCGCGGAGAGGGCGCCCATGACCACCGTGCCCAGGTATGACCCTCCCTGCCGGTTGCTGGCCATGGAGAGCCGGGTCTGCAGGGAAGAGGGCAGTTGCAGTTCATAGAGTCCGAACATGGCCAGGGCCAGGGCTACGAACAGGCCGCTGAACAGGACGATGATCCAGGGCTGCTGGAACACCGTCTGGGCCTGCTGCCCCACGGCGGCAAATGCGACCCCCGCAATAGTGTAGGTCAGGGCCATGCCGGCCACGTAAGCGATGGACAGCGACAGCGCCTTGCGGGTGGTTACCTCTCCTCCCTGGCCGACAATAATCCCCGACAGGATCGGGATCATGGGTAGCACACAAGGGGTAAACGCCAGTAGCAGACCCAGGCCGAAGAAAGTGGCCAGGACCAGGGTCAGGTTGCCGTCCCGGATCAGTCCTGCCAGGCGATCCTGCTCAGAAACCATGGGTGCGTCAGCCGACCCGGCGGCGGAGAGCAATTCTTCGGAGGCGGGAATGTCGATAAGCAGCCGCCTGGAGGCCGGCGGATAACAGATTCCGTCTTCGGCACAACCCTGGTAGCCCAGGGTCAGCTCCACGGTCATTCGCTCCTGGACGCTACGTTGAAACGGCAGGATGATCTGGGCTTGCTCGTAATACACTTCGGTTTCACCGAAGAATTCGTCGGTCTTGATTTTTCCAACCGGGAACTCGGGGAAGCCCAACTGGATGTCTGTGCTGCCGACCGTGACCGTCAGCTTGTCCTTGTACAAGTAGTAGCCCGGCGCGATGATCCAGGTCACCGCCGCGGTGTTGTTGTCCAGGATTGATACGTTGGATTGAAATGCTTCGTCCGGAGACAGGAAGGGCTGGCCACTGCCGCCCGGCTCTGAAAGCCAGTCGGTCAGTACCTTGCTGCTACCGCTGGATTGTCCGGCGGAGGGCTGGGAGGCGGCTGAGCCAGGCAGGATTACCGTGGAGGTCCAGTCTTGCGGCGGATAGCACATACCCATGTCGGCGCAGCCCTGGGAGCGCATGCTCAGTTCAACGCTCTTCAGACCGGCCGGGGCGGTGTAGGGGATACGGATGGCCTGCTTGCCACGGTAGATTTCCTGATCGCCGAAGAATTCGTCGTAGTGATTCTCGCCCACAGGATAAATTGGGTCCGACAGTTCCAGCCCCGGAGTTTTTGCCGTGAACCTGAATCGATTTCGGTACAGGTAATACTCAGGCTGGATATCAAGGTGAACGGTGATTTCTCGCGCGTCGGCATCCACCGTGTAGGGGTAGGCCAATTCCGGTCTGAGTGGATCTGCGCTAGCTGCCCATAACAGGGGGATCAGCAGCAGAGCCGTTAAGTGCTTGAATTTCATAGCTTCAATCGATTTTTTGCGTGGCAGACGTTCAGCGTGAACCAGAATCCTCACCGGCTGGGCCGACGCTGTCAATAATCCATTCCACGTATCCGGCAAGTCCTGAAGTAACTGGGACCGCCAGCACTTCCGGAAGTTCATAGGGGTGGAGCTCGAGAATCCTCTTTTCCAGGGCAGGGTAGACCTGGTCAGAGGTCTTTAAAATCAGCTGAACCTCCGAGTCCGTATGGACTTTTCCCTTCCACATATAGGTGGAAGACATGGCCGGAATCCGGTTGGCGCAGGCCGCAAGGCGTTCATCTATCAGGATATTGGCGATTTGGGCCGCGGTCGTGTCTTCGGGGCAGGTGCAGTACACCAGCAGGGCAGTTGGCATGTCTCTAGCTTCCTTGCGTGGAGCAGATGGAATAGCGTCCCTACAGGATACTCGGGCTGTTTTTCGATGTCATTGAAAATAAAACCATTTTCCAGCCCTTGAAAAATCCAAATCCGCCGCTATTATTAGCACTCACTCGGGAGGAGTGCTAATACTCTTCCCCGCGAATTACCTAATCTCGGACTGGGAAGCCCCAGTTCTGAAGGAGACTCACCAATGAAGATTCGTCCCTTACATGATCGCGTGATCATCAAACGCAAGGAAGAGGAACGTACCTCTCCCGGCGGTATCGTGATTCCTGATTCAGCCACCGAGAAGCCTATCAAGGGTGAAGTGATAGCTGTTGGTCACGGCAAGATTCTTGAGAACGGCGAAGTGCGTTCCCTGGATGTCAAAGTCGGCGATTCAGTGCTTTTCGGTAAGTACAGCGGCACGGAAGTAAAGGTCGACGGCGAAGAGCTGCTGGTCATGCGTGAAGAAGACATCATGGCCGTAATCGAAGGCTAAGCAAGTTTCCCGTTACGCAAATCAACAGAATTACGAATTTAGAGGTTTTGTACCATGAGTGTTAAAGAAGTTAAATTTGGCGATGACGCGCGTCAACTGATGATGCGCGGCGTTAACGTACTGGCCAATGCGGTCAAGGTGACCCTGGGTCCCAAGGGTCGTAATGTGGTCCTGGACAAGAGCTTTGGCGCCCCCACCGTCACCAAGGACGGCGTGAGCGTGGCCAAGGAAATCGAACTGAAAGACAAGTTCGAGAACATGGGCGCACAGATGGTGAAGGAAGTTGCTTCACAGACGTCCGACATTGCCGGTGATGGCACCACCACCGCCACCGTGCTGGCCCAGGCTATTTTGCGTGAAGGTCTCAAGTCTGTCGCTGCGGGCATGAACCCGATGGACCTGAAGCGCGGTATCGACAAGGCCACCATTGGCATTGTTGAAGAGCTGAAGAGCCTGTCCAAGCCCTGTGAAGATGACAAGGCCATTGCCCAGGTAGGCTCTATTTCCGCCAACTCTGACGTGTCCATCGGCAGCATCATTGCCGAGGCCATGCAGAAAGTGGGTAAAGAAGGCGTGATCACCGTGGAAGAAGGCTCCGCCCTGGAAAACGCCCTGGACGTAGTCGAGGGTATGCAGTTTGATCGCGGTTACCTGTCTCCGTACTTCATCAATCAGCAGCAGAGCCAGAGCGTGGAAATGGATGACGCCTTGATCCTGCTGCATGACAAGAAAATCTCCAACATTCGCGAGATGCTTCCCCTGCTGGAAGCCGTGGCCAAGTCCGGTCGTCCCCTGGTGATCGTGGCCGAGGACGTGGAAGGCGAAGCGCTGGCCACCCTGGTGGTCAATAACATTCGCGGCATCGTGAAAGTGGCTGCCGTGAAGGCCCCCGGTTTTGGCGACCGTCGCAAGGCGATGCTCGAAGACCTGGCTATCGTCACTGGTGGCACCGTGATTTCCGAGGAAGTAGGCCTGGCTCTTGAGAAAGCGACCCTGGATGACCTGGGCAGCGCCAAGAAGATTCAGATCACCAAGGAAAACACCACCGTTATCGACGGCGGCGGCATTGTTGAAAGCATCAAGGCCCGTGTTGAGCAGATTCGTGCCCAGATCGAAGACGCCACCTCTGACTACGACAAAGAAAAGCTGCAGGAACGTGTGGCGAAGTTGTCCGGCGGTGTGGCCGTGATCAAGGTAGGCGCTGCCACCGAGATCGAGATGAAAGAAAAGAAAGCACGCGTGGAAGATGCGCTGCATGCCACCCGCGCCGCAGTGGAAGAAGGTGTAGTGCCCGGTGGCGGCGTCGCCCTGATTCGTGCCCTGAAGGGTGTCGAAAAGCTCAAGGGCGACAACCACGACCAGGACATGGGTATTGCGATCCTGCGTCGGGCCGTGGAAGAACCCCTGCGCCAGATCGTGCGCAACGCTGGCGAGGACGGTTCAGTTGTCCTGAATGCCGTGCGTGCCAACAAGAAGGTGAACTACGGGTACAACGCGGCTACCGGTGAGTACGGTGACATGATCGAGATGGGTATCCTCGATCCCACCAAGGTCGCACGTACTGCCCTGCAGAACGCGGCTTCCGTGGCCGGTCTGCTGTTGACCACCGAGTGCATGGTGGCCGATGCTCCGGCCGAAGAAGGCGCCGGCGGCATGCCCGATATGGGTGGCATGGGCGGAATGGGCGGCATGGGCGGCATGATGTAATGCTTCCCTAGCTCACGCAGCTTCGCGTAAACCAAGAGCCCCGCCAATCGGCGGGGCTTTTTTTTACCCCCGAGTTTGTCTCCAAAAAGATGTTCATCGGGGTTTGCCCGCAGGCGCGTCCCGTGTCATCTTCGGCTGCATGAGTGACGCGCCGACCATCAGGACTCCGCCAGCGATGCCCGCCGGGTTACAGCCTGAGCTGGAACGGGCCCGGGAGTTGCTGGCCCCGGTTAAGCCTGTCCTGGAGCGTCTCGGCTCAGACCCCTGCCTTGGGGCCGATCTGAACAAAGTGCTGGTTTGCAGCCCGTTTTTCGTGGATTCCTGTCGCCGGGACGACCAGTTGCTCGAGCAACTGATTGATTCACAATCCCTTGTCCGTCCCATAGACCGTTCTGCTCTGCGCGCCGAGTTGGATCAGTTGTTGCGCGATGCTCCGGATGAAGCCTCGGCGATGACGGTCTTGCGCCGTATGCGGCGACGGGAATGGATGCGTCTTGCCTGGCGGGAAATCGCAGGCACCGCCCGGGTGATGGACACCCTGGCTGAACTCACCGACGCTGCCGACATCCTGATCTGCGGAGCAATGGATTTTGCCAACCGAAGCTTGCGCGCACGGCACGGAGTTCCGCGCAGCGCAGACGGTGAAGCCCAGGAGTTGACGATTTTCGGCATGGGGAAACTCGGTGGAGGGGAGTTGAACTATTCCTCGGATATCGACCTGGTATTCGTTTATCCCGAGGCCGGGGAAACCGATGGCGATCGATGTATCAGCAACGAAGCCTATTTCACCCGACTGGGCCAGGCCCTGATTCGATTACTGGACCAGAAAACCCCGGAGGGTTTTGTTTTCCGGGTGGATATGCGCCTTCGCCCTTTCGGGGACAGCGGGCCCCTGGTTTGCACCGAGGCGGCCTTCGAGAATTACCTGCAACAACACGGGCGAGACTGGGAGCGCTATGCCTACGTTAAGGCGCGCGCTTTGACGGGGCAGCGTGCGGGCGAATTATTGAGAACAGAGGTCCTCAGGCCCTTCGTATTTCGCAAGTACCTGGACTATGGCGTATTCGAATCCCTCCGAGGCATGAAAGGCATGATTGAGCGGGAGGTCGAGCGCCGGGAGTTACAGCGCAATGTAAAACTTGGCTCCGGCGGAATCAGGGAAATTGAATTTATCGCCCAGGTGTTCCAGTTGCTGCGCGGAGGCAGTGTGCCGGTGTTGCAGCAGCGAAGTCTGGTTCCGGTACTTGGGCATTTGGTTAGCCTGGGGATGCTGGATAAATCCCTGGGCGAGGGTCTGATCTCCTCCTATGGATTCCTTCGTCGGCTGGAGAACCTGCTCCAGGCCAGGGCGGATGAGCAGACTCATGACCTGCCGGTAAGTGAACTGGAATGTGCCCGCCTGGCGTTGGGTATGGGCTATGAGAACTGGGAGAGCCTTGCCGAGGATGTGGCCTCAAATCGCGCGTTTGTCCAGGCTTGCTTCGAGAAAGTTGTGCTGGCAGGCGAGAGACCGGCGGCAGAGCAGGGGGATGAGCCGCTGGATGGTCTGTGGGACGGCAGCCTGGGAGGCAGGGCGGCCTCGGAATTGCTGGACTCCCTGGGCATTAAACACTCCGAGCAATTGCTGGCCACCCTGGCCGGGTTGAGGGACAGCAATCTTTATCGCCGCTTGGACGAGACTGGTCGTCAGCGGCTGGATACCCTGGTGCCACGGGTGCTTCGGGCGGTAACCGCATTGGATAATCCGGAAAAGGCCCTGGCCAGGGTGGCTGGAGTGTTGCAGTCGGTGGGACGGCGCTCGGCGTACTTTGCGCTATTGAATGAGAACCCCGGCGCACTGGAGCGTCTGGCGCGAATTTGCGGCCACAGCGACATGCTGGCGAATCAGGTCGCCGAGCACCCCTTGTTGCTGGATGAATTGCTGGACCCGAGGATTTTCGAAACGCCGCCTGATCGGGAGCAAATGAATGCTGACCTGGCCCAGCGCCTCCTGAGACTGGATCAGTACGATGAGGAAGCCTACGCGGAGGCCTTGCGTCAGTTCCAGCGGGCGGCGGTGTTTCGCATCGCCCTGGCGGATATGGGCGGCGTATTGCCGTTGATGAAGATCAGCGACCGCTTGACTGACCTGGCCGAGATCATCCTGGACTGCACCCTGTCCCTGGCGTGGAAGCAAATGTGCGCCCGTTATGGGCAGCCGACATTTATTGAAAATGGTGAAACCGGGATTGCAGGGTTTGCCATTGCCGCCTACGGCAAGCTTGGTGGCCTGGAGCTGGGTTATGGCTCCGACCTGGACCTGGTGTTTCTGCATGACTCCCGAGGCGATGCCCAGCTTACCGATGGCCCCCGGAGCATCGCCAACGACGTGTTTTTCGCGCGATTGGCCACACGACTGGTGAATCTGATCAGCATGCCTACGACTTCCGGCGTGCTTTACGAAGTGGACATGCGCTTGCGTCCCAGTGGTAACGCCGGCTTGATGGTAGGCAGTCTCAAGGCCTTCGAGCGTTACCAGGTCCAGGAGGCGTGGACCTGGGAACACCAGGCCCTGCTGCGTTCCCGGGCGGTGGCGGGAAGCGACACAGTGCGCGAGGAATTCGAGAGGATCCGGCGCCTGGTGCTGACCGAGCATGTACGGCGTGAGAATCTGTGCAAGGAAGTCACGGATATGCGCGAGCGTATGCGGGCCGAATTATCCGTTGGCGATGAGTCGCTGTTTGATCTGAAGCAGGACTCGGGCGGTATCGCCGATATCGAATTCCTGGTCCAGTACCTGGTGCTTGCCCATGCAAAGAGTCACCCGCATTTACTAACCTATTCGGACAACATTCGGCAACTGGAAGGTCTGGTGGAGGCGGCGGTCATAAGCCCGGCTGATGCAACCGGCTTGAAGCAGGCATACCTGGCGTTCAGGGGCGCGCTGCACGAGGCAAGTCTGTCTGGACGAAAGGGCACCGTGGATATTGGTATGTTCGCGTCCGAAAGAAAGTTGGTCCAGGATTGCTGGCGACGGCTGATGGTGCCGGCATAGCAGGTACTGCTTTATAATTTCTTTATTGCCAATGCGCACCGATTTCATAAAGAGGAACATCATGGCCCAACAAGGCAAGTCAGAGATCGAGATGGTCCAGCCCAATTCCCGGAATCGCTACGAGGTTACAGAAGCGGATCTTCCGCTGGCCTGTC
>Ga0224507_10000365_pt1 | contig 17729 bp, 13 predicted proteins | sample SF_Jan12_sed_USG_3_FD_170159 | JGI IMG/M metagenome (GOLD analysis project Ga0224507, IMG submission 170159) | Sediment microbial communities from San Francisco Bay, California, United States - SF_Jan12_sed_USGS_13 | ecosystem: Environmental > Aquatic > Marine > Sediment | place: USA... | reverse complement strand
GTTGCGCCACAGGCTTCGCAGTTGTCGCCATATTGATCTTTTGCCCCGCATTTAGGGCATTCGCCCCTGACGTATCGGTCAGGCAGAAACATATTTTTTTCAGGATCGTAGGCCTGTTTGATTTTTTTACTGGCAATATGCCCGGCTTTTTTTAAGCGCAGGTAAATATCTTCTGCTAGTTCTTTATTTTCTACCGAATGCGTTGAGTGAAAATTATCAAATCCAATCAGAAAGTCAGAAAAATCTGCTTGATGTTCTTTGCTAATTTCTTCTATTAATTGCTCTGGTGTAATGCCGCGTTTTTCGGCGTGAAGCATTATGGGAGTACCGTGTGCGTCATCGGCGCAAACGTAGTAACAGGTGTTGCCGCGGAGTTTTTGAAATCTTACCCAAATGTCGGTCTGAATATATTCAACCATATGTCCCATGTGGATTGGACCATTTGCATAGGGTAAGGCACTCGTGACGAGAATTTTTCGCTTATTTTCAGACATATTATTAGGCATAGGGTTGTAAAAGATTCTTGTTTCAAAAACAACGGATTATAGCAGACAATGAATGCGTCTAAAAAGAACGATTTAAAAGTGCCTTTATTGAGTATTGTCTGGCATCGGTTGGTTTTGGGCGGTTTTATAATATATTAGGTATATATTTCATTCGGTTATGGCTTTAATTTTATAATGTGGTTTTATTTTAGGCGAAAAATAGTTATGTTATTGAATAACGTTATGCAAAAAAACAATATTTAGCATAAATAGGTGCGTCGTAGATAAAAAAACAAATCCCGAATTGAGTCTGATAAGATAGCCTGATAAATGCGCGAATATATTTCGAGAAGATAAGAGGATAAATGACGATGAGTAATGTTTCTCAATTGGCGATTGAAACGCAAATTAAAAAATACGTGGATCCGTACCTGGGAAAAGACCTGGTTTCAGTGAACGCGGTCAAGAATATTGCTGTTGATGGAGAAAATATAACCATTGATCTAGAGATGGGGTTTCCAGTTCAGGGATATGAAAGCAGTATCCGGGAAAATATTATAAAGCACGTAAGTAGCATTAGTGGTGCTGAAAATGTAACCATTAATATTGCGAAAAAAGTGGTAAATCACGCTGTTCAGCAGGGCGTGAAACCAATTAAAGGTATTAAAAACATAATCGCTGTCGCGTCTGGTAAGGGTGGTGTTGGTAAATCAACAACCGCTGTTAATCTGGCGTTGGCAATTGCAGGAGACGGCGGAAAAGTCGGGATTATGGATGCTGACATTTATGGCCCGAGTCAGCCACGCATGTTGGGTATTTCTGGAAAGCCTGAATCTAAAGACGGCACAACCATGGAGCCGATGAAGAATTACGGCATTGAAGCTATGTCGATTGGTTTTCTTATTGACGAAGAAACGCCAATGATCTGGCGTGGCCCAATGGTAACCCAGGCATTGGAGCAGTTGATTAATGACACCAGCTGGGGTGATTTAGACTATCTGATTGTCGACTTACCTCCGGGAACCGGTGATATTCAGTTGACCTTGTCTCAAAAAATACCAGTGAGTGGTGCGGTTATTGTTACGACGCCACAGGATATTGCATTACTTGATGCTCGAAAAGGGCTGAAAATGTTTGAAAAAGTAAATGTGCCTGTGCTGGGTGTTGTTGAGAATATGAGCATTCATATTTGTTCTAGTTGCGGTCATGAAGAGCACATTTTTGGATCTGGCGGTGGTGAAAAAATGTCCAAAGATTATGAGGTTGATTTTCTTGGGGCGTTGCCATTGGATATCGGTATTAGAGAGCAGGCCGACAATGGCAGGCCAACAGTAGTGGCTGATCCGGATAGCCGCATTTCAGAAATTTACCGTGAGATATCCCGTCGAGTTACTGCAAAGCTTGCATTGCAGGGCAAGGATTATTCTACAAAGTTTCCGAATATCGTTATTCAAAACTCGTAAGACATTAGGTATTAAATCAAATGAGTATTAAGTCAGATAAATGGATCCGACGCATGTCGGAACAGCACGAAATGATTTCACCTTTTGAAGCAGGGCAGGTGAAAGAGAATGCACAAGGTAAGATGATTTCTTATGGCACGTCCAGTTATGGATATGATGTGCGTTGTGCCGATGAATTTAAAATATTTACAAATATTAACTCAGCAATAGTTGACCCTAAAAACTTTGATAGCAACAGCTTTGTAGATGTGAAGGCGGATGTTTGTATCATTCCACCAAACTCATTCGCGCTTGCTCGCACCGTGGAATATTTCAAAATCCCGCGTAATGTTTTAACGGTTTGTCTCGGTAAATCGACTTACGCTCGTTGTGGGATTATTGTAAATGTAACGCCACTTGAGCCAGAGTGGGAAGGACATGTGACGCTGGAATTTTCTAATACGTCGCCATTACCTGCAAAAATATATGCCAATGAAGGCGTCGCTCAAATGTTGTTTTTTGAGTCAGATGAGGTATGTGAAACATCTTACAAAGATCGTGCGGGGAAATACCAAGGGCAAACTGGGGTTACATTGCCACAAACTTGACGTGTATTTGTGTACGTAAAGCGGGTGGTTGTGTCGCTACAACGCGTGGCATTGGCTTGTGCTAACCGACAAGAATAGTGCCTCAGATAAATAGTATAAAAAACACCTGCTTGGCGCTGAAAATTATTTATAAAATAAGGGGTTGATTGGACTGCTAATTGCCTCCATCTATAAGTGGAGGCGTGAATTAAGTTGCGGGTTTCTGTGAAGTGTGTCACATTAATTCGGTGTGCCTAAGAGTAATATAATCCGATACAGGTATTAATAAGACAGAATTTTCACGTACGTTATTTGAGTGAATAGGAGGATTATTATGGGATTCATGATTGACATGGTTACGGGTAATGTCAGTAATATCACTAATGGTGTGGACTTGGCTATAGTTGAGTCAGCGCCACTGATAAGAGCACCTAAAGGTGATGTTGAACTACCTCCACAAGAACAACTATTGCCGGTGAGCAATGACAGTTCACCTGATACTTATACAATTCCAGGCTCTATTATTAATTGTGAAATAGACCTTCTTATAGAAAAAATGAAGTGAAAAAGCACTGGCTGGCGTGTGTGGAGAAGGTGGTTGTATTTATAACTTGCCCTTTTACATTCAGACCAGCTGGTTTGCTGGTTTTTTTTCGAGACTTATTTAAGAGATCTGAATAATTTTGCCGTCTTTAACCGTATAGGTTCTTCCACCGACATCATCTTGTATATCTTTAGTGTATTGTGAAACATGAATGGATGTACCCGAATAGACCTTTATATCCACAACAACTTTTGCGTTTTTAGCGCGTAATTTTTCTTTGTCTAGTATTGCTTCTTGGGACCTTAACTTTGTGAGCTCGCGTTCAAACTCTTGCTTCGATAAAAGTGCTTTTTTTAGTATGTTTTTGGCTTGTTTGGTTGGATTGTTTTTTGTGTCTTTAAATATCTTTTGAAGTTCGAATAATGATTTTGTCACACGTGAAATTTTGATGCCGATTTGATCTTTTTCTTTTTCTACGTCATTTGCATTGCCCGCTTGAATATATGTTTGCGCCCCTGCACTTGATCCAATGTTCATCGCCTTAACTAGAACGCCTGATGTAATACTGCCGCCGATAATTTGTCCTTTGGACGCGTCTTTTTTGCCGACAATTATCTCGTTGAGTGCGTTGAGGGTCGACTTTATGACCCAATCTTGAATCATTATTTTGTCGCCAGATGAGATACGTGCATTTTCAACAAATTTCGCTGACACCGATCCGAGAGCATCTATTTTAACCAGGTCATCGACAACTGGCACATTATTTTCTGCACGGCCCACCACGGCGCCTTTAATGTCGATGTTGCCACCGGCCTCGATTATTGCATTTTCAACCATTCCATTAATTTTGATATCGCCACTGGCTTTTACTTTCATGCCGGATGCGACATCACCTAACACAATTACGGAACCATCAAATAAAAGATTGCCTGATTTTAAGTCGACACTTTCTACTTGCATGGTTTTCTCAACGTTGACGCCATTTTCGCGGATGATTGGTTGGCCTGTGACGGTAGCAACTAAAGTGTTGATGTCTTCATTCGAGGTTTTCACGCCATCTAGTCCGGCAGCAAATTTTGTGTTTTTTCCTGGCTTTGGGGTAATTGTTTCACCAAATACATTTTTAGAAAGCTGCCCCATAGTTGCGGGGTCTCGCCGCATGAGTTTTTCACCGGGATGAACAACCTGTATCTCTCCTAAGTCACGATAGTCTATGTGTCCGTCTTCTGAAATTTTGGGCGTTCGTGTTTTGATGTTATCAATCAGGCAGGTGAATTTTGCATCTTCCCCATTAACGACAGGTTCACCTTTGGCGATTAGTAGCTCATCGGCTTTGCCTGATATGATTGCCGTCTTTATTGCCTGGGGTAAAAAGCCATATCGGACACCTTTTTCGGCTAATTTTTGCTTAACCATGTCAAGAGTCGCTGGTTTGCCGCCTTCGGGGGGGTGAATAGTGAGATAAGCTGATAATTTATCTTTGGTAATGCAGATATTGACTTCGGCGTCCCTTTTTTCTGCGATGCAAACTTTACCTTCGCTGGCCTTTGAGTTCTCGAAAACCTCTATAATTCGAGTGATTCCTTCCTCGACGCAGTGGAGTTTTTCGTAACCTTCGTCTTTTAGCTTTCGTATTAAAAAGGGCTTGTTAATGGGGGGTGAATTTTCGCCCTTTATCACACGATAAAAGGCATGTAATTTTATTTGGTCGTCATCAAATTTAAATTGTATATCGGGGTTGCTCATATTTTTTTACAAAATTTTATAAGTCACTTTAGAATAATAAGGTAAATATCTATCCGTAAGATTGATCACGCAAGTGTAGGACGCTTATCTTATAACTGTTATCGACAATCAATAAGAGATCTGTAATTTTTAATATAAATGAGGCGTAAACGAAGAAAAACCGGCATTTTCGTGATAATTAAGTGTCAGTAGAATATAATCCCGCAAATATGCAATATATTAAAAAATATGACCTCAGTCCTAGGTGAGTAAGCTGGATTGCAAAGCGCTATTGTCATGATTAACAGACAAAAGTGAAATTCAGATAATATTCAAAAACTGGGCAACTACACATACGTAATAAGGATTGAAAAATATATGTTTGGACGATTTCGAGGGATGTTTTCAAATGATCTAGCAATAGATCTTGGTACCTCAAACACGCTGATTTATGTACGCGGAAAAGGAATTGTGCTTGCGGAGCCATCGGTTGTTGCAATACGGCAAGATCGAGGTGTGGGGGGGCCTAAAAGTATTGCGGCAGTTGGTACTGAAGCAAAGCGTATGTTGGGCAGAACGCCAGCAAATATTGTCGCTATCAGGCCACTCAAAGACGGCGTTATCGCAGATTTCACGATAACCGAAAAAATGTTGCAGCACTTCATTCTTAAAGTACATGAATCACGTTTTCTTCGCCCAAGTCCTCGCGTGCTTGTATGTGTACCATCAGGTTCTACTCAGGTAGAGCGAAGGGCGATAAAGGAGTCTGCTGCAGGTGCTGGCGCACGGGAAATTTTCCTGATCGAAGAGCCAATGGCAGCCGCTATTGGTGCAGGTATGCCTGTTGGTGAGGCTAGTGGTTCCATGGTTGTTGATATTGGTGGTGGTACAACTGAAATAGCGGTTATGTCGTTAAACGGGATCGTTTACTCTGACTCTGTTCGCATTGGTGGTGACCGCTTTGACGAAGCTATTATTGCTTATGTCCGAAGAAACTATGGTACTTTAATTGGTGAAGCAACGGCCGAACGAATTAAGCAGGAAATTGGAAACGCCTATCCCGCTGATGAAGTAAGAGAGATTGAAGTCAGGGGTAGAAACCTTGCTGAAGGTGTGCCTAGGAGTTTTACGTTAAATAGTAATGAGATTCTTGAAACACTGAGCGAGCCATTGGCAGGCATAGTCAGCGCGGCTAAAACTGCGCTTGAGCAAACACCGCCCGAGCTTGGGTCAGATGTCGCTGAAAGAGGGATGGTGTTAACTGGCGGTGGCGCATTGTTAAGAGGAATCGATCGCTTATTGGCAGAAGAAACCGGCTTGCCCGTGATTGTTGCTGATGACCCGTTAACGTGTGTGGCTCGTGGTGGTGGTTTGGCGTTGGAGATGTTAGATACTCATGGTGGTGAGATCTTCGCTCACGAGTAGTAACTTCTAGGCTACACCTGAGTATTTGTCTTTTGCCTCGTACTGGCCTTATTTTCGTACTCAAACGGGCATATATGTTTCCGTTTTCCGTGCGTAAATAAGATCGGTGCGAGCTAAGGCCTAAACGCGACTTTAAAAAATTTCCTTCTGCCTTTCTGTTCAATAAATTTGCTACTCCGCCGCCCTTTCCATTTTGTTATTCGATTTGCTCGTCGTATTCTCTTTTGCAGGCGACTAATCCTTCGGCCAAAGTAGGGTATAAAAGTGAAATTCCGAGTTTATCAAGCATGTATGTCGCATCTATTTTTTTTGACTCTGTTAAATACGATAGCATTTCAGGGGATAATTCATCTTGCGCCTTTGTCCAGCTTATCTCTTGCGGTAGGGTGAGGCTAAATAAACGTGCAGTTTGAATAAAGTAGTCGGTGATAGAGGATGGATTGCCATCTGCGACATTAAATGTGTCGTTTGAATGCTCTGATTGCATGGCGGCAAGGCAAATATTGGCTAGGTCCGCGCCGTGAATTCTATTGGAAGCTGGGGCAATATCTGCTTTTAATACTTTAAGGCCTGCGTCGATTCGGTTTAAAGGCAGTTTTTTAAAATCATATATCCCTGCAACGCGCAAAATCATGTACTCGGTGCTGTGATCATCGCAAAACTGTTTAATAAGTTCTTCGGCGTGTAATCGCCTTTTGGAGCGCGCATTGTGCGGTGCCGCAGTTGTTTGTTCAGTAATCCACTCGCCATTGTGATCACCGTAAACGCCACTTGTGCTGATATAAACAATGCGCTTGGGCGGTGAGCCAGAGTCGAGCGAATCAAGAAAATTTGACATGCGCTGGTCTTTTTCACCCATTGGTGCCGGGGGTGCAAAATAATAAATGTTGGCGTTATTTGTATCGAGCTTACTCAGTGAAGTGGGTTCGTCAAGATTTGCCGGAAATACGCGAACACCAAGGCTCTCTAGATGTTTAATTGATTTACTTGAATGACTGGTGGCGCTGATATTAATGCTTTTTTTCTGGAGCAATTTACTGACTCGTTGTCCGGTATTGCCGCAGCCAATTATCCAAGTATTAATTTTAGTTTTTTTGTTCATGTTTTTATATTAACTTTTTTATGTGGCTGGTTAAATTGTATTTTTTAGTGATAGTGGATTAACATGTGCCCACATAAACAAGCAATAATTTCAGTGGGAAGCAAATGACTTATAAAGTTACGATACAGCCGAGTGGCCATCAGTTTGAAAATGAAGTGGAAGAAACAATTCTGGAGGCGGCTTTACGTCATGGATTTGCTTTTTCATACGGTTGTCGATCCGGATCTTGCGGTGCCTGTTCAGGAAAGGTCGTTAGCGGTGAATTTCATTACGAAGATGATGAAGAGCCCATGGCATTATCAGAGGATGCTAAAAAGAACAGCATGTGTATTTTTTGCCAGGCTATTCCTGATTCTGATTTAGTGCTCGAAGTTAAAGGAATCTCAGCTGTAAAAGATATTGTTGTCAAAACGTTGCCTGCACGTGTCGCTAAAATGGAAAGGCTTGCGCCGGATGTTATGCGTTTGTATTTGAAGCTGCCTATGATAGAGCGCATGCAATTTCTCGCTGGACAATATTTGGACATCTTGCTCAAAGATGGTCGTCGTCGAAGTTTTTCTATTGCAAATGCACCGCATGATGATGAACTGCTTGAATTACACATTCGGAAAATTGATGGTGGTGAATTTACCACCTATGTATTTGATGAGATGGAAGAGAAGGCATTGTTGAGAATTGAAGGACCTTTGGGTACGTTTTTCTTGCGCGAATCTGACCGACCATTAATTTGTATGGCTGGTGGGACGGGATTTGCGCCGTTAAAAGGGATCCTAGAACACGCTTTTGAAGAAGGCTTAAAAAGGCCTATTCATTTGTACTGGGGGGCACGTGACAAGGAGGGTTTATATTTGTCTGAATTAGCTGAATCGTGGGCCTCTAAGTATGAAAACTTCATTTACATACCGGTGTTATCTGAACAAAAAGCGGGGGATAACTGGCAGGGTAGAACAGGCCTTGTGCATGAAGCTGTCGCTGCCGACTTTACAGATTTATCTCAATATGAAATTTACGCCAGTGGCCGACCAGAAATGATAGATGAAGGGCGTAATATTTTTATAGAAAAGGGATTAGATCAGGAAAATTATTACTTCGATGCTTTTACTTTTTCGGAAATTCAATAGTTTATTGTTTTGATTATATAGTTAATAAAAAAGCCGCATTCAATTGAATGCGGCTTTTTTATATAAAGAGCTTTGCAAAGCGTTTTTGCGAAGAGCTTTTGTAGGAACTACTTCTAAAGACGTATCTTATGCTGCACTTGCAGCAATATTTTCTACTGTATTTTTAGCTTCTGCAGCATCTGACTCAAGTAGCGCCATTTCCGATTTCTGAGCTTCTTGCTTAGCTAAAGCATCAGCTTGACGGTTTTTTTTCTTAGCCGTCAAAGCAGCGAGTTCAGGCAAGCCTTTTCCTGACGCTATTTCCAGGCCTTTGCGATAGGCATTTGCTGCGAGCTCAGGCTCATCGATATGCTCCAAAACTTGAGCAAGTGCATGGTATGCTTCTGGCCCACCACCATATTCTACGCTTGTCTCAAGGTAGGATCGTGCTTTACCCCATAACTCACTACGGCTACTTAAGCGGCCCAGTGTTAATAAGAGTGTTGAGTTTTCAGTGTTACCCTTATACCACTTTTCAGCAGCGCTTAACTCACTGTAAGGGTTTGCTGTATAGAGAAGGCCATACAGGTATACCAACTGATTGCTTAAGTGTTGCTTGATGGCGGTTCTGAGTAATGGTTCAGCCTCCTCATGTTGGCCTTCATCAATTAATTTCCTGGCGAGTATTGCTATCAGGTCAGGGTCTCTTTGAAGATTTTTAGGAGCAATGCTCCAGCTGTTACGCACTTCAATAAGGCTATCTGATTCACAGCTTACTCGTAATAACTCAGTATGAACCTGTTTTTCAAGCTCGTTAAAAACAGGAATGCTATAAATCTTGTTACGCTTTAAGTCGTACATGAGTTCAGAAAGTTTATTCCAGTTTTTACTTTCCTGGCATAATTTCGTGAGCAAAATAAGTGCGCGGGTATTTTTAGGGTCTTCTTGACGAATACGAGCCAGTGCACCTTCTGCACGATCAAACTGACGACTATCAATTAAAAGCTCCGCCTGAGTAAGGCGAATTGCTGAATTGGCAGTAGGGTCGGTCGCTTGAGCCATGTCCAGGTATTGGTTCATTCGCTCATTTGCACCTTGAGCCTGTGCCGATTTGGCGGCGGCCAAGTAGTTAACGGCACTTTCTGTTTTTTTAGCATAAGTGAGTAATGCTTTTTCAGATTGGCGCCATTTGCCTTCTGCCTGCGCTAAAAGACCGCGTGTTAGTGCAGTGTTTGCAACGCGGTCGCGACGTCGGTCCTGCCACTTTCGGTAGTTCGACGGTGAATGAATGACTCCACCTATTACGCGAATCAGGTAATAAGAAATAAAAATAATAGCGATACTTGCAACGACGAAAATCGCCATTGATGTTTCAACGCTGTAATTTCTAAACCCCAGTAGCACATACCCTGGATCATCGCGAACAAACAGGGCAAGAGCGATACCGATGCAAAGCATAATAATTGTTTGAATGAGTAGTTTCATTGTTGTCTCTCCGCTTATTCTGCAGCAAGGGTTATAACAGCATTGCCGGTGGTAGCGGCTTGTGCGTTACTTGCTTTGTTTTCCAAACCTGTTATTTCCAGGCGCTTAGATACTTTGCGTAATGTACGAAGTGACGATGAAATGTCAGGTACTTGAAGCACTACTTGTTTGGTTTTTAGGTAATTTAAAGTATCGACAAACTTCTTAGTTGATACTTCTTCAGTGTTAAAGAATTTTTCTGTCCAGTTGATGGCAAGATCCATATTTGCTTTGTAAAGATCCTGGTCGCCACGCAGTAAAACCATTCTTGCCTGTTCTAGTTTTAGCTTTAGGTTTTCATGTAAATGCTGAACTTGTACTGGTGAAAGTAGTGCCTCAACGGGCTTGTCATTATAGTTAACGGCGACCAGTCCTTTGAGAACTTCCATTATTGCAATGGGTAATGCCTCCCAGGTATCAACCTTTAGTGCGTCGTCGGCATTAATGGCGGGCTGATCTTGGTGGACAGGTTGTGTACGTGCACTCAGAGGTAACTGGTCAACTTTAGCCTGTAGACTGGACAGTTGCATTGACACGCCTGCCTGGTCAGGAATTGGCAGTGTTTGTAGTGTGACTAATTCCTGTGCGATGACGTTACGTACTTCATTTAGCGCAGGATCACTCAGTGAGTTAATTCTATTGTCAGCTAATGTTAATGCTTGTATCGATGTTGTAACATCCTGCTCTAGTTGTAAGCGATGACTGGCAACATTTAGCAGGTAATCCGCTTCAGCAATAACCCAGTCTCGAGATGTGTTTCCAATGCGCGAATACAGGCCGTCGATACTGACTTCGAGGGACTGTTGACGTTTTTGAGTTTCTTTGATGTTTTGGTTGGCTTTACCTAGCTCGGCCTGCGCATCAAGAAACCGCTGTTCAGCACCCGCAATTTTAATATTGGTGGCTGTTTCCATATTTTTGGAAACGCCTTCAATCTCAGAAGCCTTATTATATAGTTCGGACTTGATGGCTGCCGATGTTTGGGTAAGCTCTGTCTTGATGGTTGCTTGAGTTGCGCTTACTTCATTTCGAAGAGCCTCCTGACTTCTTTTTAATTCTGATTCAAGCTGCTGTTGAAGTGATGAAATAGTGGATGCAGATTCATTTTTCTCAATCTGAATTTGCTGCCATGTCCAGTATCCGCCGGCACCGGCGCCTACGCTTAGTATAAATGCCGCGCTTGCAAGTAGTGTTGCAAAGCCAGAGCCGGACTTTTGCATGACTGGTGCAGGAATGGGACTTGCGTCGATGGTTTTGTTCGCTTTCTTAGCTTCCGTTTTATTGGTTTCTTGTGTGTTCGGTGCCATGGTCTCTTTCCTATCTTCCTGCTGCATGATGATTGCTTCGTCTGAAGAGGTATCACTTGCTTCGGAATTGGCACTTTGGGTGATTTTATCCGCTTGCAGTATTTCAGACTCATTTGTGTGAGAATTATCAGAATCTCGCGAAGTTTTTTTTCGTTTATTGGTCGCCACGTTTTTTTCCTACCCTTGCTAGCCCTTAAAGTTAAATTTTGCCGCCATTGTCCAGGAGGCTCTCTTTATTGTTTTTTATAATTATTATTCCCGATTCAATTTTACGCACATTGCAGTGCGTGCCATTGGACCAAGGTGTTGACTATTGCTTCATCACTGGCTAGTGAAGAAACAATGGGTCGGTGTTTAAAGCCCAGTTGCATTGCTAAATCAGCTCCCCTATCGCTGATAACGATGACTGGTGACTTCGTAAGCCACTGACGGCCGAGCTGTCCAACCATATCGTACAAGTTGTGTAAGCCTTCATTGCTAGTGGTAACGATAATATTAACTTCGCCACGCGCCCAGTGTTTTAGCAGGGCGGAAACATCGGTTTTGGGTTTGCTTCGTTTATAACATTCAGCGTATTCAACCGTTGCTCCGCGCGATTTCAGGGTTTCGGCAAGTAACTCTCTGCCGCCGTCACCTCTAAAGATGATGATGTTTTTACCTGAAACGTCCTGCATTTCATCCAGCGAAAGTAATGCTTCGCTGTTAAATTTCTTAGAGGGAAAAATATCAGCTATCAGACCCAGCCTGTCAAGTGCTTTAGCACTTGTTTTCCCTACAGCCGCAATTTTTACATTATCAGGCCACTTTTTTCGAGCCCGAACGAGACTAATAGCCTTATTTACCGCATTAGGGCTTATAAAAATAGCGATATCAAATGTGTCCAGCCTGTCAATTTGCGAATAAAATAGCGTTGTATCGTCAATGTCCTCTATTTGAAGCACAGGAAACCGAATTGCTGTGCCACCAAGGCTTTCGATGCTTTGACATAAGTCATCAGCTTGGTGTTCAGGCCGAGTAATCAAAACCCCAACGCCTTTTAGCGGTTTACTGGTTGTCATACACTTCTTTTAATATTTCCTTAGCGCCTCGAGAAAGCAGGTCGTCGGCGAGAACTGTGCCTAGTTCTTCTGCATCTTCTGGTTTGCCGCTAATGTCACCACGAATGATTTCGGTTCCATCGGGGCGTCCGACTAAGCCGCGCAATACAATGACGCCGTGGCCTAACTCTGAATATCCGCCGATTGGAACCTGACACCCACCCTCAAGACGGGCGTTCATTGCGCGTTCTGCACGTACGCGAATTGCGGTATCGTTATGATTGAGTGGTGCAATCAGATCATTGATTCGTTTGTCGTCGATCCGACATTCAATGCCTACCGCACCCTGACCGCATGCAGGTAAGCTGACGAGCGGGTCAATTTCATGTTTGATGCGGTCGTGAAATTCCAAGCGCTTTAGGCCAGCAGCTGCCAGAATTATCGCGTCATATTGGCCATCATCTAGCTTTTTAAGGCGAGTATTAACGTTTCCGCGCAGGCTTAAAATTTCAAGGTCAGGACGATTAGCGCGTAACTGACATTCACGGCGAAGGCTGGAGGTGCCTACACGGGCGCCCTGAGGTAGTTCATCCAGTGAGTTATAAGTGTTTGAGACGAACGCATCGCGTGGGTCTTCTCGTTCACAGATAACAGCAAGGTGAAGGCCCTCAGGGAATTCAACGGGAACATCTTTCATAGAATGGACGGCGAGGTCAGCGTCACCTTGCAGCATGCCGACTTCTAGTTCTTTTACAAACAGGCCTTTACCGCCGATTTTAGCTAAAGGTGTGTCGAGGATTTTGTCTCCCTGAGTGACCATTTTTACTAGTTCAACCTGGAGATCAGGGTTACGTTTAAGGAGTTCGGCTTTAACAAACTCGGCTTGCCAAAGGGCAAGGGGGCTTTTTCGTGTTGCAATTCTGACAATGTTGTCTGACATGATAATCTCTACTAATTTCTGTGGGTTACGTATAATGCGCGCATTGTTTGTTTTTTTGTCGATTCTCTGAACTTTTGTTGTATTTTTCCGCACCTTGTGTGCGTAAAATGCACGCCTATATTAGTGTATAACGCAGAATAAAATGCGCGAATAGACAAATATAGCAAATATGCGCCGGTCTGTGTAACGGCGAAACATATTTCCCATAAAAAATACGCTACACTTAGGTTAATTTTTAATGAATCTACAAACAGGTTATTGTTTTGTAGTGTTTTAATGAAGTAGGTATGGTTTTTAAATGACAGAAAATAAAGCAGTAGTTAAACCTTGGGGTGGTCGTTTTACAGAGCCAACAGATGTCTTTGTCGAGGCTTTTACCGCGTCAGTTGAGTTTGACCAAAGAATGTACAAGCAAGATATCAAAGGCTCGATAGCTCACGCGGCAATGTTATATAAGGTCGGCGTTCTAAGCAGAGAAGAGTGTGATGAGATTGCGTCGGGTCTTCATGAGATTGAGCTAGAGATAGATTCAGGTAAGTTTGAATGGTCTGTTGCACTTGAAGACCTTCATATGAATATCGAGGCTCGCCTTACTCAAAAAATCGGTGATGCAGGCAAAAAATTACATACCGGCCGCTCAAGAAATGACCAGGTTGCCACCGATATGCGTCTTTACCTGCGGGACGAGATTGATGAAATAAATGTTCATCTTAGAAGGCTGCAAGCGACGTTAATTGATCTCGCTGAGCGTGAAGTGGATACAGTTTTGCCAGGTTTTACACATTTGCAGGTGGCTCAACCGGTGAGTTTTGGCCATCACATGCTGGCCTGGTTTGAAAGTCTTGAGCGGGATGCGCAGCGTCTGGCTGATTGCCGTAAACGTGTCAACATTATGCCTTTGGGCGCAGCTGCGCTAGCCGGCACAACGTATCCGATTGATCGACACTACACCGCTAGTTTACTTGGTTTTGAATGCCCTGCTGAAAACTCACTTGATGCGGTTAGTGATCGTGACTTTGTTATTGAGTTTTGTTTTGCTGCCACTTTGACAATGACCCATCTTTCCCGGTTTTCTGAAGAGCTTGTATTGTGGGTCTCACAGCAGTTTGACTTCATTGAAATGGGCGATAGTTTTTGTACCGGCTCCTCAATTATGCCGCAAAAGAAAAACCCAGATGTACCTGAATTAATTCGCGGAAAATCTGGCCGCACCAATGGTAATTTGGTTTGTATGTTGACACTGATGAAATCGCAGCCACTAGCTTACAATAAAGATAATCAGGAAGATAAAGAACCCTTGTTTGACAGTGTCGATACCTTGAAAGCATCGTTGCGTGTTTTTGCTGACATGATGCAAACAGTGAAAGTAAAACGCGAAAATATGCGTGCGGCGACTTTAAAAGGATTTTCAACGGCAACCGATCTGGCTGATTATCTGGTTAAGCAAGGGGTTCCTTTTAGAGATGCGCACGAAATTGTGGGCAAAGCTGTTCGCTATGGAATTGATAATAAAAAAGACTTAGCGGAAATGTCATTGGCAGAGTTGAAAGTATTTTCAGATAAAATTGAAGATGATATTTATAAGGTGTTAACCCCGGAAGGATCTAGTGCAGCAAGGGATCATTTTGGTGGAACTGCGCTTAATCAGGTCAGGCAAGCGATTGTTCGGGCAAGAGATAGAATATTAGAAGTAGCAGAGTAAATTTCAATTGCTCCAACAGCACTTTCAGCAGCACTATAGTGCTGTTGGGAGTGCTGCTGGAATAATTTTTAGAGTAGATTGGCGGCAAATAAATTAGGCGGTTGTTTCTTCACTAAAACTGCTTAAATTATTTTTTGCTTTTCTTAAAAGCAAGCTAGTGTCATCTCCTTTTTCCCATTCCGCGATACCAAATTTGACGTTCACAGAAATCGTAATCTCTGGAGTCTCTGGCAGGCTAAGTTTGCCAAGGCGAGTGTTTATTTTTTCAACCAGAATATTAGCGTCACTTAGCCGTGTCTCGGGTAATATTAACGTAAACTCGTTATCAGCCGTTCGGCCAACTAGATCTACCCATCGCATTTGATCCCTGAGGTAAAAACTAACAGCTGTTAATGCTTGGTCAATGGCTGGTTTTTGTTCGTTGCTGTGAACGTCAAAGCCGTCAACTTGCATGACGATTAATGTAAGTGGATTGTTATAACGCCGACTTCTAGAGACCTGAGGTTCCAGTGATTGTAATAAAGAACGCTTGTTCAGAAGGCCGGTAAGTGTGTCGGCAGTGCTGTTGTTGTCTAGCTGATCCTGAAGGCTACGAACATCAGCCTTTAGTTTCATGATTTCGGTGACATCGACGTAATATCGAATATTGTTTGAGACAGCATCCGTATCAGGTGGTGTATCTAGGCTAATTAGCCATCTGTTTTGTCTGGATACCATATTCGAAACTTTCCACAAATCAGGGTGGTCGGCAAAGCTGTCCAGGTATTGCGAGGAAAGCTCTGCGGAGCTGAGGCCGATAAGTTGGTCGGCAGGCATGGCGAGAAACTCACTCATCACCTGATTGAGCCATTGAATTTTGTCATTGTCGTCATATAAAACAACACCGACAGGAGACATGTTTAAAGCGTGCGCTGTGATTTTTTGATCTAACATGTTGGGATCTCTGATTAAATTGATGCTCAATTTCTTACCCCAGATATCATCTGAATTATCCTTGTCAAAAGTCTAACAAAGTTTCTCGTTATCTGGCGAAGTTATTTTACTCACTATTCTTTATACATTAATGGTGCCAAAAAACAGGGCGCTATAACCGTGCCATTGGAAGCATCTGGTCCGTGAAACCAAAAAATAGCGTCATAAATGTGACGAAAATAAGACCCAATTAGGAAAAAAGAGACAGAAAATAAGATTTTGCTACATAGTACGGATTTTGCAACTAATGCGTTGTAACTTTAAATTTGACCTTTTTATGCCCAACGATAAATTATCCATTAAACATATAAGAAAGCGCTTTTGCCTGCTGAACCAGTCACGTCTTGATAGAACCGAAGAGCTTATGGCGTCGCGTCACAAAGGGTTGGTTAATGTCATACCTCTTTTATTTCACATTAATCACAGTGCTTTGATTGGTTATGTGGATGAAAGCACGCCATCAGGCGTAAGTTCTTATGCGCCTGATGATAAATCAATACTACAAGCTAAGCGGCAATGGCGAGGGTTTGAGTTTAAGCGGCAAGCTCAATGGTCGATTGATATTGAATCGATCTTTTTAATGGGAAGTTGCGGCACTGTCGCTTTTAATAGAAAAAGTGATTTTGATATATGGTTGTGTTATCGGTCGGGTCTGGAACGAACGTTGTTGAAGCGCTTACAAAAAAAAGCCCGCTTGATTGAAAAATGGTTTGATTCGATTGATCTTGAAGTGCATTTTTTTTTGATGAATGCTGAAGGCTTTAAAAACGGAAAGGTGTCAGAGCTATCCAGTGAAAGTAGCGGTACTGCGCAGCACCATATTTTGTTGGATGAGTTCTATCGAACTAGTATTTGGCTGGCAGGTAAAACACCATTCTGGTGGTATGTGGAGCCATCAAAAGAAAGAATTTATGAAAAGCAGCGGTTAAGTTATGAAAAGGCTGGTTTGCTTTCCCCTAATGAATATGTCGATTTTGGTGGGCTTCCGGAAATTCCCAGCGGGGAATTTTTTGGAGCAGCGGTCTGGCAAATTTACAAGGGAATTGATTCACCCTATAAGTCGGTTTTGAAAATATCGCTAATGGAAGCTTACGCAAGTAGCTACCCCAAAAGCAATCCTTTATCTGCGAGCTTTAAGCAAAAAGTTTATGACGACCAGCTAGAGCCTGAAGCTTTAGATCCGTATTTGTTGATGCTGGAAAGAATTGAAGCCTACCTGAAAGGGAAAAATAAAAGTAGTCGATTGGAAGTTGTTCGCAGAAGTTTTTATTTAAAATTAAATATCTCATTAAGTAACCCTAGGGAGGCGGATAATTGGAGAAAGAAAAGGATTCAATCATTGGTTGATTCATGGGGGTGGTCGAATGAGCAGATATTACATCTCGACCAGAAATCCAGGTGGACGCTAGAAGATGTAGTTGAAGAACGAAAGTTATTAGTGATGAATTTAACGGGAAGCTATTCGTTTCTTTCCAGTTTTGCGCGAGAAAATGCAAAAAAACGATTAATTAATCAAAAAGATCTGAGTATTTTAGGCAGGAAACTATATGCAGTGTTTGATCGCAAGCCCGGAAAGATCGAAATATTTAACCGTGGCATTGTGGATGACCTTACTGAGCTGAGTGTCACAATTATGTTGCTTCACGGTAAGGATAAACGTGATCACTGGAGACTGTATCGAGGCAAGGTTGTTGGTGATCAGTTTAAAGATGCATCGCCATTAAAGCATACGTTTAGCTTGGTTGAGCTTATAGTTTGGGCTCACTTTAATCAGCTTTTTTCTAGTTCTACGCAAAAGCTACTGTATGCACCTGGTAGTGATGTAGGTAATTCAGAT
>Ga0224507_10000363_pt1 | contig 17752 bp, 20 predicted proteins | sample SF_Jan12_sed_USG_3_FD_170159 | JGI IMG/M metagenome (GOLD analysis project Ga0224507, IMG submission 170159) | Sediment microbial communities from San Francisco Bay, California, United States - SF_Jan12_sed_USGS_13 | ecosystem: Environmental > Aquatic > Marine > Sediment | place: USA... | reverse complement strand
GGTTTTGACCAACACATGAATCTGCTACTCGACTCTTCAGAGGAAATACCCGCTGAAGGCGATACCAAAAGCCTTGGAAGCATTGTAGTTAGAGGAGACAATGTAGTTATGATTTCACCTCCTCCACCAGTACAGAATTAGGTGATTTGAAATGACAAAAGGCACAACTTCTATGGGTGGTTTTACAAAGAAGAAAGTTCACATTAGATGTAGAAGATGTGGTAACAACTCACTTCACAAACGTCATCATCAATGTGCAAGTTGTGGATTCCCAGAGGCCAAACGCAGAAAGTATTCCTGGATTAAATGGTATACATAGATGCAAGAGATTGTTCTAATTCTTAGTTCATTAGCAGGTGTTGCTACGGCAGCTGCTGTACGAAGAATACCAAAAGACAAAAATCAACTACTCAGTCTTGGTGCCAGTTCACACATTAAAAGTCAAATCAATTCCCTAAAAATTGAAAAAGACATTCTCACTAAAACCATTTCAAGATTATACCAAGCAGACTCTGAGTTTTCTAAAATTCAAAAAGACAAATTGTTGCTAAAATATCAGCATCAATTAGGAATTGTTTTAGCTAAACTAGAAAAACTTGAACAAGCAAGTAACCATCCAGATTTGGGTCCAGTTGGAGATGGTTTGATAACATTGATGGATCAAAAACTATCAAAACTAGATGACAGATTGTACGAGTTATCATCAAAGATGCAAAGCACAAAAGTTGAGACATCAAAAAGTAAAGAACCAGAAATAAAACAAGAATCAAAACAAAAATTCTCCAAAGTATTCAACTTTGATAAACCACAAGAAAGTAAAATGGAATCAGTTAAAATTCCTCCAACAAAACCAAGGCAATCATTTGAATTGACTACCCTAACAAATGTTTCAAGAAAGGAGCCAGAATTCCCATTATTTGAAAAAGAAGAAGTCAAACAGATTGTAAAACCTATGCCAAAACCAAGAGTCATTCAAACAGAATTAATCAAACCAAAAGAAGAGATCGTACAAGAAATCATACAACCAAAACCAAAAGTTGAAGATAAAATTGAAATTGTACAGTCAGTAGCAAAGCCAGAGATTACATTTGAAACTAAACCTGACCTAAACAAAGAAGTTGCAAAGATCACAGAGCACAAAGCACTTCCAGAACAGAAACCAAAATCAGTCACGTTAGACGATGACTTTGATGATGATGCAGATGATCTAGATAAAATCAAAGGTGACATCATGAAAGTACTATCAAAGCTTGATCAAGCAGAGGTAGAATAATTGACATATGATGATGCCATTAAGGCATTATCAAGTGATGCATTAAAATTTGTTAAAGATGATCATGTCATCGGGTTAGGTAGTGGACGAGCTGCCACTGCACTTGTAAAATCACTTTCAAAATTAATCAAACTAAAAAATTACAACATTAAAGGAGTTCCAACATCACTACAAATCAAATTGATTGCAGAGAAAGTGGGAATACCTCTAGTAGATGCAGATCAAGTGAATTACATTGACGTTGTATTTGATGGTGCAGACCAAATTGATTCACAAAAATATGTCATCAAAGGTGGAGGAGGAGCTTTACTACGAGAAAACATTTTGTTTAGTCTTGCAAAAAAAGTAGTTGTCATGGCAGATAAGACAAAGTTTGTAAAAAATTTCACAAGAACAGTCCCAGTAGAGATTCACCCACTTGCAAGAAATTCAGTTGTCAATAATATCAAAAAACTAGGAGGTAATGCTCAAATTCGTACACTTGATAGAGGTTATCCATTCTTTACAGAAAATGGAAACATAATTTTAGATTGTGATTTTGGAGTAATAAAAAATCCCAAAGTACTCACTCAAAAAATCAAACAAACAGCAGGAGTTTTAGAATCAGGTATATTTTTTAGAAAACCAGATGTGATTTACAGAGCTAAAGAAAATGGCAAATTTGATATCATCTAGAATATAGCAAGTACTTTCAAAATAATTTCAATGTGTAAAAATCATTTATGATAATTAGCGAAAGACTTGAAATATGTCTTGACGGTTTGTGTTCATGGCAAAAAAACCTGTAAAAAAACTAGCATCAACACCAGCAAAATCTAGTGTTTCTGAATTTGACAGAGTTTTTGACAATTTTAGAAAAGAGTTAGAAAAATCCTTTTCTTCTTTTCCAAGAATAGATTTTCCATCATTTTCAAAATTGCATGAGACTGGATGCGATGTAATTGATGAGGGTAATCAGATTCGAATGAAGATGAACATGCCTGGATTGAAGAAAAACGAGATTAATCTCAATGTAACAGACAATTCAATCGAGGTAACAGGAGAGCACAAAGAGGAAGAAAAGAAGAAGAACTACTTGAGAAAGGAAAGGCACAGTATGTCGTATTATCAGACCATACCCTTATCTGAAAAAGTTATTCCTGGAAAGGTAAAGGCAAAACTAACTGACGGAGTTTTAGATGTGACTCTTCCAAAAAGTAAACCCACACAAGTACAAAAAAAGAAATCTGTTAATGTACAATAATTTTATTTTTTTATTTTAACTAATCTAAGAAACAAACTGAAAACGATCTTGCTTGTAACCTTCTTGTAATTTGCCTTCTATTGGAATATGATTTCCACAAAATTCACAACAGTTGTTCTTATCAAGATGCCACTCTCTAATACTAAATCCATATCGATTTACAACTATTTTCTTGCATTCAGAACAGTAGGTGTGTTCCCATTTATGACCAGGAACATTTCCTAAATACACATACTTCAAACCTACATCTCTTGCAACTTGATAGTGTTTTTCCAAAGTCTCAACAGGAGTGCTAGGATACTCCATCATTTTATAATCAGGATGAAATTTCAAAAAATGAATTGGCATTTCAGGGCCAAATTCATCATAAATGAATTTTGAAAGTTTTCTTGCATGTTCCAAATCATCTCCAACTTTGGGTACGATCAAATCAGTAATTTCAACATGAATTTTTGTTTTATCTCTAATTTCCAAGAGAGTATCAAAGATTGGTTGAGGATCAGGAACTCCGATAAATTTTCTAGTAAATTCTTTTTCTGCACTTCCTTTGAAATCAACGGTTATCCCATCAAGAAATTCATTCATCATTGAAACTGATTCAGGAGTATCATATCCATTTGAGACAAAAACATTGAACAGTCCTTTTTTTCTAGCGGCAATTCCACAATCGCGTGCAAATTCAATAAAGATGGATGGTTCATTGTAAGTATATGCAATGCCATGTGCACCATATTTTACTGCAGTATTTGCAACCTCATCAGGAGTCATATCAATACCCTCAACAGTTCTACGCTGACTAATATCAGAATTCTGGCAATACCTGCAAAGCCAATTACATCCTGTTGTAGCAATGGAATAGACTTTACTTCCAGGATAATAGTGAATTAGGGGTTTTTTCTCAATTGGGTCAACATGACCTGAAATTACTTTGCCATATGCATATAATTGCAATTTGCCATTTTCATTCCCTCTGATTCCACATAAACCAATTTGGCCTTTGCCAATTTCACAATATCTAGCACAAGCGGTACACTTTACTTTGTCATCAGGTAGTGTCTCATAAAGTTCAGCTTCTTTTCCAAGTAAAGTGGTCAATGTTTTTTATTGTGTTTTTACGTATTTAACAAGTATGAAAGAGTCAAAGGAATTTTCTGATTCTGATGGTGGAGAATTGGTAAAAATGGCAAGAAAAGCTGTTACTGAATTTTTAAGAAATAATTCAAAGATTAATGATGCTGCATTTGATTCCAAATTTGATTTTAGTTCAGGAGTTTTTGTTACATTGAACAAACAGAATTCATTGAGAGGATGTATTGGATATCCTCTCCCCATAAAGAAATTATCAGATGGATTAATTGATGCTGCAATATCTGCTGCAACTCATGATACACGATTCAGTCCAGTGACTACTGAGGAACTAGACAAAATAACTTTTGAGGTTACAGTTCTTACTCCGCCTGTGGAGATTAAAGTGAAACAACCTTCAGAGTATCTGATAGAGATCAAAGTTGGGAGAGATGGATTGATAGTAGAAAATCCGTATACGTCGGGTTTACTTTTACCACAAGTTCCTACCGAATACGATTGGAATGTAGAAGAATTTCTTGGATATACATGTCAAAAAGCTGGACTTGAGAAAAATGCATGGAAAGATATGAAAACTAAAATATCAAAATTTGAAGGAATAATTTTCAAAGAAGAGACTCCAAAAGGAAAAGTAGTTAGAGAATAATTGGAGAGTAAAAAGAAAAAATTAGATTTTTGGAATTATTTCATTAATGACAGGTAGCACATGTACAACCTTCTCCACAATTACAAATTCCATCTTCGGAACAAGTACATCCTTCTTCACCAGATTCACAAGCCATAGAATGTTCACCTTCTCCGCAGGAGCAACCACTTTTTTCAGACATTGAATCACGATGCTGGTCATCCATCATCATCTTTGACATGTGGTTCATGTGATCACTAAAGCTCATAGACTGCATTTTCTCATACATTTTATCTAACATCTTCAACATCTGAGATTTTTCCGAATCAGTCAATGAATCCCATGCGGATAAAAGTTGTATTCTATGAAGATCGAAAAGACGTTCCATTTTGCTCATAGCAACATTAGAACTGATGGAAGATTTTCCAGTTGAAGTAATCTCTTTTTTTGTTCCTTCTTTTGTAAAGTCCTCTGAAGTACAGAGTCGATCGCCACAAACTTTGGTATTTGTTGCTTGTCCATACTGTTGATTCTTTACCCCTTTTGCCTTTGTAGCATCAGCGGTTTGAGTCATATCAGATGGAACAATCATTATCATTGAAAAAATAATTGCAATAATTACCAAAGACAAGTATCTTATTTTCATCGTTAACAATGGAAAAAAATTCTTATTAATTTACATACATTTTTCTCAAGTTTGAAAATAACTTCACTTTTTAATGCCAATAAAGCCATGTATATGTAATTTTCCAAAACTACTCATCATCTATCTCTTTTTATGAAATAATGTGTTATCTTAACTAATGATTAGAAAACCAGTAGTTGCAGGACAATTTTATCCAGGCGAGAAAAAGGAATTGAAAAATATGATCAAATCTTGTTTTGAACACAAGTTTGGACCGGGTACATATTCAATAGAACCAAGTGAAAAGATCTTCGGAATTGTTTGTCCACATGCAGGATATGTATACTCTGGCCCCACTGCGTGTCACTCTTACAAGTCAATTGTAAATCAGAATCCAGAACTTGTAATCATAATTGGACCAAATCATTTTGGTGTGGGAAAAGATGCAGCTACAATGATTGATGCACAGTGGCAGACCCCTTTAGGAATGGTCCAAGTGGATTCAGAGTCAGCAAAACAAGTAGCGAAAATATCAAAGTTTATTGAAATTGACGAGTATTCTCATTCCCAAGATCATAGTTTAGAAGTACAGGTTCCAATGCTACAGGAAATTCTTTCAAATGATTTTCAAATTCTTCCCATAATATTACGATCACAAGATATGGAAACTGCAATAGATGTTGGAAATGCAGTTACTGAAATTGCAAAAAAGAAAAATGCAATAATTGTTGCCTCATCTGATTTTACACATTATGAAGAAAATTCTTTTGCGCATCAACAAGACAAAGCATTGATAAAACCAATTTTAGAGATAAATGTAGAGAGATTCTATCAAGTGTTAGATGAAAGAAGAGTTACTGCGTGTGGTTATGGAGCAATGGCATCAGCAATGATTGCATGTAAGAATCTGGGTGCAATAAAAGGAAAACTTCTTAGCTATGCAACAAGTGGAGATGTATCAGGAGATACAGAATCAGTTGTAGGATATGGTGCAATAAAATTTATTTAACAGAATAGAAAGAAGTTACTTTTTCCCAAACTTGCCTATAAGAGGAACAAAGACATAATGAGATTCATTTCTGATCTCAATTATTCCTTTAGAAGTCTTTTGTAACAAAACTAATGATTGAGAAGCATCACCTACAGGTGCAATTATGAGTCCATTTTCACTTAGTTGATCAAGTAAGGGTAAAGGGATTTCAGTACATGCAGCAGTAATTATTATTCTATCAAACGGTGATGCTTTAGGATATCCAATACTGCCATCACCTAAAATTACATGAACATTATCTATGTTTAATTTTTTTAGATTTTCTTGTGCAAATTTTACTAGTTTTGGATGTCGTTCAACAGAATAGACATTTCCTGTTCCTACCAAGCAAGAAAGAATTGCACTCTGCCAACCTGAACCAGTGCCAATTTCTAGAATTTTTTGTCCATCTTTAACATCTAACCATTCTGTCATCCTTGTAACAACACCGGGTTGAGAAATGGTTTGATTTTTCATAATTGGGAGGGGTTCATTGTTATACGCACAATCTAATTCAGATTCTGGAACAAATTCATGTCTCGGAATAATTCTCAATGCAAATTCTACACGATCATCAGTCAGAAATTTTGAATTTTTTAGATAAATAATTAAGTCATTTAGTGCAATACGATATTTTTTTTCAATTTTTGTCAATTAATATAATTTAGATTTTTTATAATTAAAAACACTCGGTAAATTTCTTTTTGATTTCAATGCTAGTGATCTGCCTCAGGATTATCATGTCTAATTGAATTCATGAAATCTTGGTGTTGTAACATTAATTCTATCATTTGCTCTCGTAAAGTCTCATCATCCATTACAGCATCTAGTATTGGTTCCATCATTTGGTTTGACATCATAGCCATATGAGAAGGATCTTCAAGCATCATTGTGTGCATATCTTTAGTCATTTCAGAATTTATCCAAACATGATGAATCATATCCATCATTTTAGTAGAATCAGACATCATCATTTTATGAGAATTCATTGAATTATGTTCATAATCAGAACACCACATACATTCTGATTGATGCATTCCTTGTCCCATTCCAGAACCCATCATTGGTTGATGTATTGAGTCCATCCACATAGAATGTGATTTTAGATGATTTTCCATTTGAGGATGATTCTTCATTATAGTAATCATTTTTTCACGCAATTCAGGCTCACTAGTCATAGGACCCAACATATTTTTGAGTAATTCAGGATTTTTTTTCATTTGTGAAATCCAATCATTCATGGTACTTTTCATAATAGTGGGATTTTTTTGCATCATTTCATGCCAATGAGTCATTAGTTTCTCATTTGATGCCATGCTGTTCATCAAATGATTCATCATTTCTGGGCGTTTATCCATCATAGATTGATTGTGAAGTCCATAACCTCTATCAATTAATTTCAAATATGTGGATGGCATTACACATGCGGGATTTCCATTACTTTTTTGTATCAATAAATGTCCAGGTTTACAAGTTAGCATGTCAGGATCTGCAAATTTTTTCCACTGTTGATGTGGAGTCATTTGTTGTTGAGCAAAAGAATTTTCAAAAAATGCAGGGCTAATAGCAATAGTGAAAATCAGGATAAAGAGTAACGGTAATTTGAAATTCAATAGAATTAATAATTATTTTTATCTTAAAAAGTAATCGTAAAAACTAAATTTGCCAAAAAATTACTTTTAAAGCAAGTTAATTTTTCTTTCAACTAGTTTTCCATGACCAAGCTTTCCAACTACCTCAAAATTCTCAGCTACTAGTTCACCTCTAACTATTGTTTTAACAGGCCAGCCTTTTAGAAGTCTTCCTTCATATACAATATAATCAGAAAATCCTCCAAACAGATCAGAAGTTACCTTTTTTTCTTTTTTCAAGTCTAACATAGTAATGTCTGCATCGAAATTTTTCTCAAGTGATCCTTTTTGTAGATACATTCCAAATATTTGAGCAGCATTTTTACTAGTAAATCGTACAAGCTGTTCTAATGTAATCTTATTTTGGTTAATCCCATCATTGAGTAAAATAGGAAGGGAAGTTCCAATTCCTGGAAATCCTGCTAGAGCACCCCAAACGTCATCACCGCCTAGTTTGAGTTTAATTTGATTTGCAACATGATCTGTGCCTATTGTATCTATAAGATTTTGAGACAAAGCAGTCCAAACTGCCTTTTGGTCATTTTCTGTTCTAATTGGTGGCATGACTTTTGCAAGATATCCAGATTGCTTTTCATAAGAAAGTGTAAGATAATGAGGGCATGTTTCAACAAAAATTTTCGTTCCAAGTTTTTTTTCTTCTTCAATTTGTTTTAATGCCCTCTCAGAGCCAATATGTACAAAGTAAATCACACAGTCATAGTCTCGCCCAAATTTTGATACAGTTTTGATTGCTTTTGCCTCAAATTCTGGAGAACGACTTGAAGACCACGCAGATAAACCATCTTGGTTTTTTTCTTTTGCAGTTTTAATTCCACACCCACATGATTCATAGTCTTCTGCATGAACCAATACTGGACAACCAAGTTCTGCCGCAGCCTTTACTGTTTGTTTAACTAATTCATCAGTAACATCTACTTTAGCTGCAACAAGATTAGAAGAATTTGGCGGCATGTCCATGTATACATGACCAACTTCACCGCCAAGGTTCATGTAGATTTTAAAAGAGGTAATTCCTTTTTCAATACAAAGACTCATCTCGTTGATTTGTTGCGGAGTGAAAATAGAAGCATGTATTGCATAATCAATGTAATGATTTTGAGATGAAACATCAAGCTGAGATTGCAATGAATTAGAAAATGGATCACCTAATCGAAGCATTCTCATCATTGTAGTGATTCCCCCTATTGCTGCAGCATGAGATTCAGTTTTTGCAGCCTCATTAATCGGAGAATATACTCCATAGTGAACATGAGTATCAATGGGGCCAGGAATTGAAACTAGGCCACTGCCATTGATTTTGTTATCACATGCAGGAACATCATTTGTGAATCCCACAATTTTCCCCTCATCAATTAAGATATTTTTATCCACCATTCCCTGAGGTAGAATAACGTGTGAATCGATAATTATAGTATCATAAGTCATCTGGAAAATTTTAGACTTTCTAGACTATTATGCGTTAAGATAAAGTGTATGAAATTGTATACTTTTTCGTTTCTTATTACTATCATTTGTGCAGTATTTACATGTCATACAAGAGACCACATCAAAAGAGGAATTTTTGGAATCAAGGACTACTGAATAGTCAGATTGGTGCAATATTGATCAAATAATCATAAAGATACTTATCCAATTTGGAATCTAGAGTAATGCTATTTCCCAGTATCTCAAAAATAAGCAACTAATTGAAAAGATGTTCAATGACCTAAGAACCTAATTTGTTTTTCTAGGTTCAGTGTTGTCAAATATTCTAAAAACTCATTCTAGAAGATTAGAATAACTTTGAAGAATGTACCAACGATTTAAAAGAAAATTATTTTTCCTTTGTGCAATGACTAAATCAAGAACTTCTCTTATGCTAATTACATTATCTGTAACTCTTGTTGCATCTCTATCAGTAGGTTTACTTCAAGAAAGTGAAGCCACTAAAGGTCAAGGAGTATCCTTGCCAGTAATAGGTTCTGACAAAGTTTGTGGGGACAGACTGTGTTCTGAACCTGCAACTAGTTCTTCTGTTCACAAAGAAACACGTACTCAAAGTACATCCCAAACTAGTGAATGTAAAAGCAATGAAGGTACAACTCGCACCCATTACATTGCAGCAGATGAGGTAGAATGGAATTATGCCCCTTCAGGACTTAATCAGATGAAAGGACAAGAGTTTAACGAAGATGAAAATGTATTTGTTGAGAATACTTCAGATAGAATTGGAAGTACATACATCAAGGCATTATATCGTGAATACACTAATGATACATTTTCAGAACTTAAACAAAGAACATCTGAATGGGAACATCTTGGAACACTCGGACCAATAATTCATGCTGAAGTATGTGATACCATCAAAGTTGTATTCAAGAACAACTCAGATGAATTAGATTATTCTGTTCATCCACACGGAGTCTTTTATGATAAAGATTCTGAAGGTGCTGAATATAATGATGGAACTGTCACAAGTAACAAAGCTGATGGAATAGTTGCTCCAGGACAAATGCATACCTATGAGTGGGCTGTTCCAGAACGTGCTGGACCTGGACCAAATGATCCAAACTCAATAATATGGATGTATCACTCACATGTAGATTCTCCAATGGATACCAATTCCGGACTTGTCGGTCCTATGGTGGTAACTGCTAAAGGGATGGCGGACTCTGATGGTAGACCTATTGGCGTTGACAGAGAAATGATAAGTTTGTTCACAGTCTCTGATGAAAATTCTAGTCACTATCTATGCGAGAATCTAGAAACATTCACAGACGAGACTTGTAACAATGAGGAATTAGTAGGAGATGATGACTTTGCTGAAAGTAATCTCATGCACGGTATTAACGGATACGTCTATGGTAATTTGCCGGGACAAACTGTTCAAAAAGGAGAACATGTTCGTTGGTATCTAATCGGCATGGGAACTGAAGTAGATTTGCACACTCCACACTGGCATGGAAACACTGTCTTGTGGAATGGAATGAGAGTTGATGTAATGGAATTAATGCCAGCTAGTCTAAAGACAGTTGACTTTATTCCTGACAATATAGGAACCTGGATGTTCCACTGTCATGTTAATGATCATATATCTGCAGGAATGATGTCACTTTTCAAAGTGATCTGATTTATTTTTTCTAAATTTAAAAAATATCCCTTTACATGTGGGCACTAAATCATCAAAAGTTTAGTGATGGGCCCATTCTTTCTCAACCAGATGAGATGAAGTTGAATGCGTGACACAAAGCGAATAATACGAGAATCATTTTGATTTGGATTTAATTAATTTCTACGTGGATTTCATGGATATGTGAATTTCATATTTTATTTTCCTAGATGAATTATTTCTTCTTTGACCATTTTCTCATCCATTCAAGCAAGTCTGTAATTGATTCTATTAGTTCTTGGCCTTTTTTGGTCAGTTTGTATTCCACACGAGGAGGAACCTCTGCAAATGTTTGTCTCTCCAATATTCCTTCAGAAACTAGTTCAGTCAGTCTTGTAGATAATGTCTTACTGCTAATTCCCTTAAGGGATTCTTTGAACTGTTTGTGCCTTACTGGTTCTGTTGTACAGCAAAGTGGAAAAAGAATCTCGAGTGTCGCCCTTTTTGTAATGAGATCTCGAATGGTTGCAGTCTCTTTCAACAGCTTTGATGCGTCATAGCCTGTAAATTCGCATTTGTTTTGAATTATTGGTAGTTTTTTTCCTTTAGTTTCCATAATTACACTAACTGTACTAAATTCCTCTTGACAACTTTAATAGTTTACCTAGTAAACCATGACATGGAAAATTCAATCAAAGAAGACATCAAAAAAAGATATTCCAAAATAGTAATGTCTGGAAATGATGACTGTTGTTGCATGCCAGGAGAGTGTAAAACGGGAGATTCCCCAGTTGATGCAACAAAATTGATTGGTTATGATCAAAAGGATCTTGAGTCAATTCCACAAGAAGCAATTTTGGGAGTTGGTTGTGGTGCTCCAATTAATCATGCTGATCTAAAGGAAGGAGAGATTGTGGTTGATTTAGGGTCTGGGGCTGGAATTGATATTTTCTTGGCTGCAAAAAAAGTGCGGGATTCAGGAAAGGCAATAGGAATTGACATGACAGATCAAATGCTAAAAAAAGCCAGAGAAAATGCAACAAAGGGAAATTATTCCAATGTTGAATTTAGAAAAGGAGACATTGAAGAAGCAATTCCATTGGATCACAATTCAGTTGATGCAGTGATTAGTAATTGTGTTATCAATCTAACAACAAACAAAATAAACGCATTCAAAGAAGTGTTTCGAATTTTAAGAAATAATGGACGAATGGTAATTTCAGATTTAATTACAGATGTAGAATTGTCTCCAGAAGAAGTCAATTCAGACCAGTGGTGCGAATGCATTGACGGAGCACTAACAAAAGAAAACTATCTTTCATGTATCAGACAAGCTGGATTTGAAAAAATCGAAGTGCTAGAAGAGAGGGCATACATGGAAGGGGAAAAGATCAATGGCAGAAAGATTACCAGTCTTGTAATCAAGGCAGTAAAGTGATTTTTATTTCAAAGGATAATGAAAAAAATTCTTTTTGTCTGTGTTGAAAATGCTGGAAGAAGTCAGATGGCTGAAGCATTTTTTAAAAAATATTTGTCATCAGGATTCCAACCAATCAGTGCAGGAACAAAACCTGCAGCAAAAGTAAATCCGATTGTAGTGCAAGCAATGAAAGAAATTGGTATTGACATTGAGGATAATTCCCCTCAAAATATCTCACAACAAATGATGGATGAGGCTCAAATTACAGTCAACATGGGATGTATGGACAAAGAGTCGTGTCCTGCATTATTTCTAAAAGATGTGATAGATTGGCAAATACAAGATCCCAAGGGAAAATCAATTGAGAAAGTAAGAATAATTCGTGACCAAATAGAGCAAAAAGTGAAAAATTTCATAGATTCCATGAGTAAGGGAGAATCCATTGGTTGATGATTCCAACATTTATGAAAAAGAATTAGATTTTTTCAGTAAATATCTCTCGTTTTGGGTTGCAGTCTGTATTGTTGTAGGAATTGCCATCGGATACTATTTTCCAGAAACATCAGATGTGTTGGCAGAGTTTGAGTATGCAAACGTCTCAATCCCAATTGCAGTGGTTCTGCTTTTTATGATGTATCCCATCATGCTCAAGGTAAAATTCACTGAACTGATAAAAATAAGAAAAAATGCAAAACCCATTTTGTTCACCACGTTGGTTAATTGGGGAATCGCCCCATTCTCCATGGGATTGATTGCATGGGTCTTTATGCATATTGTTTTCCCTGATTTTATTTCAGAGACCCTGCAAAATGAGTACGTTATAGGTCTGATAATTTATGGCATAGCACCATGCACTGCAATGACTCTTGTTTGGACATACCTTGCCAAAGCAAATCTTAGTTGTGCATTAATTCAAGTTACAATTAATGATCTGTTGATTTTAGTTTTGTTTGCACCCATAGGAATGCTGCTTTTAGGATTGACAACAGGGTTTTCAGTCCCATTTACCACATTGTTTTTTTCTGTTTTATTGTATGTTGCAACACCATTGGGATTTTCAGCCATTACAAGATGGATCATTATCAAGAAAAAAGATGAGAGATGGTTAGAACAGAAATTCATAGCAAGTATAGAAAGAATCACGCCAATTGGGCTTTTGCTAACTCTTGTATTGATTTTTATTTTTCAGGGAGACACGATTGTAGAGAATCCATTGCACATAGCATTGATTGCCATACCCATTTTGGCTCAAACGTATCTTCTCTTTGCAATAAGTTATTTTGGAACAAAGAAACTTCACATTCCTTTTGCAGAATCCGCACCATCTGCATTTGTTGGGGCAAGTAATTTTTTTGAATTAGCAGTAGCTGTATCCATAATACTATTCGGAGTCCATTCAGGGGTGACTCTGGCAGTGATTGTAGGAGTGCTGATAGAGGTACCTGTGATGCTTTCCCTAGTTAAAATCATGAAAGCAAAAAAATCAAAATTTGAGTTTGACAAGAAAACTACTTGATCACCAATACAGGAATCTTTGAGCTGTGCACTATTGTGTTTGATACACTTCCAAGAAGCATCTGCTTTATCGTACCTCGTCCTCTTGCGCCAATCACTATAAGATCAAATTTTCCTTTTTGGGCAAAATCAATAATCTCTTTTGCTTCATGTCCGAACACAATTTCTTTTTTGAATTTGATAGAGTTTTTTGTAACTTGATTTTTTGCAGTATCAAGAAATTTCTCTACTTTTTTTAATTCATTTTGTGTTTGAGGCACATAAATCAAATTGGGGTTATCAAATGCTGTACGCAAAACATACAAACCAGTAATTGAGGAGTCACACTTTTTTGCAAGAAAGATTGCCTTTGTTAGTGCTTTAAGTGAGTTTTTTGAACCATCCAGAGGAACAAGAATCGTTTTAATTTTTTCCATTGTGGTATAAACGTCACTGACAAATTTATAATTAATTAAGTGATGTCATTTAGGATAATCCATTACATAATTTTTTCCTCTAATTTCACATTTGAATTCCTTGGAGTTGAATCAAAATTATAGAACAAACACGACTCAAAAATAATTTAATGTAGGTCCTAAAACTAATCAATTAGCTATAACTTTTCCAGTCATCCAAGGATGTGCAATGCAGTAATAGTCAAATGTTCCTTCTTCATCAAATTGATTTGTAAAAGTTTTTCCTGGAGAAATTAACCCGCTATCAAAGATTCCATTAGGGCCATCTGAAGGGATACCACTTGTAGCAGTATGAACAGTTGTATCATCATTAGTCCATGTTATACTGGAATGCTCATTTATTGAAACAGAGTATGGAAGATAGCATTCATTTGTCTTCTCACATCCGGGTGATGCAGAACCACGAGCAATTGAAACTTTGGTACTTTGTGAGTTTGCACTAGTTTCAGTTTTTTCATCTACATCATCATTTTGATTATCCAAAAATTGTTGATTATTCATCATATTGTTTCCCATCATCATGTTTCCACCCATCATGCTCATCATCCCTTGATTGTTCATCATGTGTGTCATCATTTCTTGATTGTTCATCATGTGTGTCATCATTTCTTGTCGCATTTGTGGATCATTCATCATAGTATTCATCATTGGTTCCATCATCTGGTTCATGTGTTGAGGATCATTCATCATCATATCATGCATCTGTTGCATTATTTTGGGATCATTCATCATTTTGTTCATACCTTGATTCATCATTTGTGGATCATTCATCATCTCTTGTTGATTCATCATTCCTGAATTCATCCATTGCTGAGACATTTTTGGATTATTTGACATCATTTGATCAAACAATTCTTGATTTTGGAATTTCATAGACATTGGATCATACGTATTTGCAAAATGAGCATAACTTGCACCAACACCTACAAAGAAAACACCAATTACAATTACTATCCAAATACGCTGACTCACCATACTTGTATTCTTTCGTTATAGTATTTAATTGGCATTCCAGATGCCAATTTTGATTCTCATTTTTTGAAATAAAATTTTATGTCTAAAAGCCCTGATTTGGAAAAATAATCTGGATGCAACAAAGGGACTTTCGTAATAGGTTTTGGGCATAAAATAGATCTAAAACTATGATATTTTTTTCAAAACTTTGTAATGTAATTCAACAAGGGCATCATAATCTGTTGTTTTTATCAATTCGAGTTTAACTTCTTTTTGTATATTTTTGAACAATGGAATTCCTTTGCCAAGAACCACAGGTATGATTGATAGTATTATTTCATCTACTAATTCAAGATTCAGAAAGGTGGAAATTATATCTGCTCCACCGATCAACCAAATGTTTGTTCCTGAATTAGTATTGATGTCTTTTACTAATTTATCAACATCATGTACAAACTCTGTATTTTCGTCTTTGGGATAATCATCGTTTCGAGTAAAAACATAGGATTTCTTGTTTTTGTAAAGATAATCTCCAAAAGTTAGTACTTGATCGTATGTTTTTTTACCCATAACCACCGTGTCTATAGATTTGATAAATCTCTCATATCCGGATGCTGTGTTTTCTGGAAGCCAATCTACACTTCCATCACTTCTTGCAATGTATCCATCAAGACTGGAAGCGATGAAGAGGTTAATCTTTCTCATAACATTGATTTTTTCTGTATTGTTATAATCGTAATTGAATGTAGAGCATATTCTTTTTGAGTTTATCCTAAATCCAATTTCTCCGTGATTCATGGATTTTTTTAATCTGCATCAATTTCATCAGAATTTCTTCTGGCAGGCCTTACTGGAATGTACATTATTGTCATTGATACCGTATTAAGAATTTAGTATTTAGAGGTCACGGATGAATTGTTCATCTAGGTTTTATACAAATTTTGAAATCCCGTATTATGACTAATTTTCGCTATGAATTGGATCAATTCGTGGAGCTAAACTGCGGTTGTAGACTGGATGATGATTCAGGAGAACTATATGACGAATGTATCTCCCATAAACAATCATATTTCATGCAATAGTAATATGACCACTTCTTTTTTTCTTTAATTTTTTTTTCACGCAATACACTATTGTAGCATCAAACAAAATAACTCAGGTAAAATCGATGTATCTAGATTAATGATTGAAAATGTGACCTTCACCTCGTGTAGAATATACAAAAAACATTCAACAAAATAAAACTAAAATGACTATTCTGAAAACATTCTTACTTTACTTATGGAATGATTTGAGATGTCATTGTGTATGTTTGATATTGATTCATCTTTGAATGTCAAATCACATACATAGCACTTGAAACCGTCACATGGCATACAATCAATTTGAAATTTTTGTATTAAAGTAACACGTAGAAATCATTCTTACATGAAATCTATCATCACAATAAACATTATCTCTCAAATTAAAATCAGCTAGATTGTCTGCAAACATTGCAAAATGGAATTACAAAAGATTTCTAAATCATGGAATAACTGAAAATGTATGGGTTTCTTAAAAAAATCAAAGACACAGCTGAAAATAGTGTTGAAAAAGGTGCAGAAGTTGGCAAAAAAGGAGTTGAGAAAGGTGCAGAAGTTGGTACAAAAGCCTATGAGGGTACCAAAGATGCAGCCAAGAAAGGTCATGAAAAGGCAAAAGGGGATTAATCCTTTCTTTTTCTTTTTTCTAATACTTCTCTTAGAGTAAATCTCTCGAATTTGATTCATGTCTGAACAAGATATCGGCGGTGTAATTTATAGAAAATATTCTGTCTAGGTTGCACTGGGAATCTCAGATACTATTAGAATCTGTGATCTGGTAGTAAACAACTCCATTGATGACGTTGAAGAAAACATAGATGACCCCAATCTTGTTTTGTACCCAGATTTAGCCAATTGAGTACATTGAGGATACTATTCTTTTAGAATCCTAAAAAATCAGTACAACAATAATTGTGAACTATCTGTTTAGGTCAACTTTATTGAGAAAATGAATAAAAGAAGAACTCTAAGAGGTAATCCAAGGGCCGGTGGTTTAGTGGTATAATGCCTCGTTCGCAACGAGGATGTCGAGGGTTCGATTCCCTCCCGGTCCACTTTTCCAGAAACTATTATACATAAATGAAAAATACCATTGTTATGGAAGTTTTTGATGGTAAAAAAGCTGCACAAGACTATATGTCAAAGCACACTCTAGCATTCTCTACACCAGAATTAACTTTAATGAGATTTGCATTTTGGTTGGGAGATTCAGTTCCAGATCCAAAAAATGAAGGAAAAGGAATTCCAAGAATGATGACATATTTGATAGAACAAGACTTTGAACCTGTTTTAATTGATGATGAAACATACGTACCATCAGGTGCGGTAAAAAGTTCAGCATTTATTGGAAATGCTTACAATGAACAAAAATCAGAGGGAAACTTTTGTTCCGAATGCGGAACAAGTCTTTCAGCTACAGCAAAGTTCTGTCCAGAATGCGGTACAACACAATAACAAAAAAATAATTTTTTAATTATTAATTTTAGGCTTTAGCGCCACATTTTGTACAAAACTTTGCATTTACTTTAAGGGCAGCACCACATGAAGAACATCCATTTCCACCCTGTGTTGGTGTAGTTTGTCTAGGCATCAAAGACGGATCAGGTGATGGTAAAGTTCCAACATCTCCAAATGCTTCTTGTGCAGATACAATTCCAGGTGGACCTCCGCCTACTGGATTTACTGCAGTTCCGGCTCTTGGTG
>Ga0224507_10000361_pt1 | contig 17869 bp, 18 predicted proteins | sample SF_Jan12_sed_USG_3_FD_170159 | JGI IMG/M metagenome (GOLD analysis project Ga0224507, IMG submission 170159) | Sediment microbial communities from San Francisco Bay, California, United States - SF_Jan12_sed_USGS_13 | ecosystem: Environmental > Aquatic > Marine > Sediment | place: USA... | reverse complement strand
GCACTCTACCAAAAGGATTTGATACACCAGCAGAAACAAAACCAGCTGAGGTAAAACCAGCAGAAAAACCCGCTGAAAGACCTGCTGCAACAACCAAACCTAAAGGCACTCTACCAAAAGGATTTGATACACCAGCAGAAACAAAACCAGCTGAGGTAAAACCAGCAGAAAAACCCGCTGAAAGACCTGCTGCAACAACCAAACCTAAAGGCACTCTACCAAAAGGATTTGAAACACCAGCAGAAGCTCCTAAACCACAGGATGTACCAAAACCAGCTGAAACAACATCAGAACTTCCAGCAACGGTGCAAGAGGCTTTAGAGAATGCATACTATACTGCTCCAATGACTTCATTTCATGATTACAGAGCAAAAGTAACCGGGTATTCTCCAGCACCCAACAGGTACTTTGTAAGAAGAACTGCTCCTGTAGGAAAAGTCCCAACAAGGAACTGGAATGATCAAAAAGCAACAGTTACTGGTTACACAGCAGTATCCAACCAATACTTTGCAACAAGAGCAAGAATGGCATTCCATCCAGCTGATAAAACATTTGGAGCATTTAGTGGTGTTAGCATGAGTGTTGAAGGCGTCACTGCACAAGTGGAAGCACCAACACCAGAACCTCCAAAACCTAAAAAAGGCACACTTCCAAAAGGGATGGAGAAAACTCAACAAACACCTCCACCACAACAAACTAACTATGAAAATGAAGGCAAATCTCGAAAAGATCAGCTAGAAGAATATGAAAAAGATTACTTGCAAAGAATAGAACAAGAAAGAATTGAACAAGAAAAATCTTACCAAGAAGCACTTACAGATGAAACAAAAGCTACAGTAAAACCAAAAAGTGGTGCATTGCCAAAAGGGTTTGAAACATCTGTAGAACCTCCAAAACCTAAAAAAGGTACACTTCCAAAAGGTTTCTAATCTTTCTGCAACCTTTTCTCTTAATTATTTTTAATTTAGAAAATCTTTTAGCACTTCTTTTGAATGCCCTGCGGGTTTTACTTTGGGATAAATTTTAAAAATTTTCCCTTTTTCATCTACGAGAAATGTACTTCTCATAACTCCCATGTATTCTCTACCCATGAATTTTTTCTTACCCCAAACCCCAAACATCTTTGAGATTTCTTTATCTACATCAGCTAAAAGTGAATATTTTATTCCCATTTCATCACAGAATTTTTTATGCGAATCTACATCGTCTGGACTAATTCCAATAATTTCGATTCCTGCTTTTTGGAATTTTTTATAATCTTTTGAAAATTCATCTGCCTCCGTGGTGCATCCTGGAGTGAAATCTTTTGGATAAAAGTAAATGACATGTTTTTTCCCTTTAAAGTCAGAAGATTTAACTTTTTTACCGTAAGCATCATTAATCTCAAATTTTGGAACCAAATCCCCTTCAGAAATCATATATGATCAAATAGATTTGCCCATAATTAATTGCTTTTTCATTATTTGAGAACCGGTTCATGTCCGAATGTTTTATATGGTAACTCAAATGGCTTTTGCTTGATGGTTAATCCAAGAGCGTATCTTGCTGAAGCAATAGCAACTTATGGCTTAGTATTCTTTGGACCTCTTTCAGTAATTTTGGCAATTGCATCATTTGGAGAAGAACTAACAACACAATCTGTATTGTTTATTTCTCTTGGACACGGCGGTGCAATAGCTTTGATGATTTATGCATTTGGACATATATCTGGAGCTCACATCAACCCTGCAGTTACAATTCCTATGATGATTACAAAAAAGATAGGAATAACAGATGGAATTGGATATATAATTTCACAATTAATTGGTGCAGTTGCAGCAGCTGCAACATTAAAAGTAATTTTGCCAGAACTTGGAGCAAAGGTAAACTTTGCAACTCAAGGTGGTCCAAGTGATTTAATCAATAATAGTATTAGTTCTGGATTTGCAATTGAGGCAATCCTAACCTTCTTTTTAGTAACTGTAATCTTCATGAGTGCTGTACACAAGAAGGCATCTCCTGGATGGCATGGTTTTACCATCGGTGGCATGGTTTTTCTAATTCACCTAATTGCAGTTCCATTGACTGGAGCATCTGTAAATCCTGCTAGAACGTTTGGCCCTGCATTAATCTCTGGATTTTGGGAATTCCATTGGCTGTATTGGGCAGCACCAATTTTAGGTGGAATCATTGCTGGATTGATAATGAACTATGTCTTTGTCAAACAGGCAGAACAAGAAGCATAATTTTCCAAATACCAACATTTTTAAAAAATTCAAAATTCTTTTCCATCTATGAGTTCATTTGATGATATCGCTGTCATGTTTGATACTGAATCTGAAAAATTATTAAAAATAATTGATATTGCTACCCTAAAATCTGATTTGTCAATCTCTGAAATAATTGATATGTATTATCAAATCATTAATATTTCTTCAATGAATACTATGTTGAAACAACAAATTAATTCTGACAATCAAAAACCTTTACTTGATAAAATTCTGAAAATTGAGAAAGTGATAACTGAGAAATTTGATTCTGACATACACCCTCGAATCATGGAACATCTAAGAAAATCAATACAAGAAACTACAAGCACTCTTCAATCTGGATCTAAACAAAAATCAAAAGAAGATATAGAAAATGAAGCAAAATCTTATGAAGAATTGCGACAGAAAATGAGCACAAAAGAGTTTGTAGAACAATATGATAAAGGACTGTCAAATGATTGAAGATATTGCTAAAAATTTAATAAATTTAAAAAAAAAATTCACAACTATTTATGATGGGCAAAGTCAAATTCAAGAAATAATTCCTGTTTCAAAATCTGAATTGTTTCCAATTGATCAAAAAGATTTAGAATTGTTACATGAATTTGCAAAAATAAGTCCAATTTACTACAATCACTATGAGCAAATTATTGGCAATACAACTTGTGTTGTTTACGAGGGTGACATCAACAAATATTGGTTAAACAGTATTCAACATAGTTCTAGCCATGCTCCTTTTTCTCCAACCTGGTTGATGTCTGCATATATCTGTGCTTTGTTTGCAAAGAAATTTGAATATTCTGAGGTAATTGATATTGGCTCCGGTGATGGCAGAATTGCATTTTGTGCAAAAATTTTAGATTTGAAATCATATAGCATAGAAATTGACGATATGTTGGTAGGATTGCAAAAAGAGTTGTGCAGTATACTTGACTTTAATCCTCATTGCTCTGATGCGACCATGTTTGATTATTCTTCAATAAAGTTGACAAAACCTCTTTTCTTTATTGGTGGTCTAGCACAAATGGGAGGTAATTCGTTGGCTTCAGGTGTATTTGATAAGATTTCCACAATGTCTAATGTTCAACAAAATTCTGGCTGGGTTTTTGCCGGCACATATTCTCAAAAATATTTGGCAGATCCAAAAAACGAGGCTGGATGGGGTACGTTAATTGAAAAAAACAATCTAAAATCCGTTAAAACGGTTTCATTACCAACTGCTTGGACTTTTCATGAACTTGATGAGACTCCTTACATTTTTGCTAAACCTCTTTGAAAAATAGCAATCCAAATTAAGCGTAAATTTCCCAAACTTTTCGGACTCGTTGCATAGCTTGGATAGTGCGATTGCTTGCGGAGCAATAGGTCGCCGGTTCGAATCCGGTCGGGTCCGGAATTTTATTCAAAGAAGTGAGGGAACTAATGGAACAACTAAAACATGAGGAGATGTCTTTGAATCCATAAAACATTCGAGTGATAGTTAAATCAATAAATCAATAACATGTATTACAAACACATGAAATTTCCTTATCTGCACTTTTGGTTTGGATTCTTGGGATTAATGCTGTTTCAGGGATTAATTGTGAGTGTATATGGATTATCAGAAAGTGAAAAAAATCAAATGTACTATGATGCGGAATCTTACTTTACACAGGGAAATTTCACCCAAGCTATGCATCTTTACGATAATATTTTACAAGTTGATCCTACTTTCTCTGATGCAATAGCGGGAAAAGGTGCGATATTTCACAGAATGGGGGATTTTTCTACTGCGATTGAATACTATGACAAGGCAATTGTACTAAACTCCACAAATCCTTATTTTTTGAGTGATAAGGGAAATGCTTTACTGGCAATTGGACTTGGTGATGAGGCTGAATACCATTTACTTGAAGCATTAGATATTTTGCCAACCCATATTGATGCGTTAAACGGAATTGCCAATGTTTATTCATATCAAAAAAATTATGAGAAAGAACTTGTTTATCGTACCTCTGCTGTTATCGTCGAACCAGATAATCAGGAGGCTCTTGTTGGAATGGGGAATTCTTATGCTGGGCTAAAAGATTATGATAATGCAACACTGTACTATGATAAAGCATTAAATCATAATCCTCAAAATATAGATGCAATAATTGGAAAGGGAAATGTGTTTTTGAAAATAAAAGATTATGACAGTGCATTGTTACAATACGACAAAGCTCTTTTTATCGACTCTGTTAATATTAATGCTTTACAGGGTAAAAGCCAAGTTTATGTGGATTTGGGAGAAAATGAAATGGCAGCTGGCATACATCGACAAATTGAAATAATTAAAAATACTGATCTGCAAAAAATTGACAAAATAAAAAATGACATGTCAATAGCTGAAACCAAAAAAATACCCGACTGGATTAGAATAGTGCTTAAATGGTTTTCAGATGATTTGATTTCTGAGGATGAAGTCATCATGGGACTTGAATATCTCATTAAAAACGGTATAATGAAAATAGATTAGAGAATTTATTATAAATCTGGAACTTTTTTTGAGACAAGTGGTATCCCATTCAAACTGATTAGTAATATTCTTTCAACTGCATATGTTCATTAAATTTTAAAAGTAACAGAATAATTCTATATGTGTGACACAACTCAAAATAGCAACTTGGAATATTGAAAATATGAATAATTATTTTTCAGGTGACAAACCCAAAGAGGATGCAGACTCGGATAATCATTTTCAACAAATTAGAGATGTAATTTTAGGTATTGATGCAGATATTTTAGGAATACAAGAAGGGCCCAATAAAGAAATTGAAATGAATAGATTTTTAGAAAAACATCTTCCAGGAAAATACAAAACGGTGATAGCATCTCCTCGTGATAGACATCCAATAAATAATACATCTTATAGTGATAGACAAATTTCCTTTATTTTATATCGCGATGATCCAAAATTCACTCATAATCAAATTGAGAGAACAGAACATGATGGACCTTTTGCTGATTGGCGTACTACCATAGATCCTGAACATCCTGATTCTCTTTACTTTCATCATAGATTGCCAGTTGAAATGGATTTTACTTATGATGATGGGACAAAAAACTTTACTGTAAGATTGCTATGTCTACACACAAAATCAAAAAAACCTAATTATGCCAAACCCGGAGATGCAAAAAACAATAGAAGAATCCTACTTGCTCAAGCAATAAAAATTAGAGATTACATCGATTCAATTTTAGATAATGATCTAAATGCTCCTGTAATAGTAGTGGGTGATCTAAATGACGGTATAGGTTTAGACCCGTTTGAATACGTTTTAGGAGGTGACTTTGTAGGAATTCTCACTGGTTCAGTTAGAATGCCTTATAGGCTATTTGATAATGCATGTAAAATACAAATTCTAGAGAATCTACAGGAGCCAGGTAAGCATTATTCTATTTCATTTAATGCTGACGGAGAAATACAAAAAATCCTGATTGATCATATTTTATTCTCACCTTACTTTAAGAACAATGATCTCATTGAAGAAAGTACTGGAAAAATACGTGAAGATCTGAGAAATTCTTTTCCTAATGCTTCGGATCATACTCCAATAGAAGCCGTTTTTTCTTTTTAGTGCAACAATTTTACACTGTGGTTTAGATTGTTTTAATGAAGTAAGGAATCTTGGCAACAAAAAAACACATACATGCAAACGATGAATTTATGCTTGATGTCAGACGCAATGTACAAAATGCTATGAATCTGGTAGAACCAGACATGGTTGTTCAGAAATGTGTTGACATTACAACTGAGCAATGGCAAGGAAAACTAAATGGATTAGCAGAGTTCATGTCAGATCACTGTCAAGCAATGAAATATCATATTGAAAAATAAAAAATAGGAATTTACAGTCGCTATTACCCTCTGGGCCTCTACTCGTGATTCTCTATCATATATGTGGGAAATTGTTGATTTCTGTATTATGTGGCATATCTGTGGAATTTTACTGGAATCTTTGGAATGAGTGTTAGAAAATGAAACTCTGATCTATCATTAACAATAATTGAAAAAGTAATATACATACATTTTAGACCGTTTGCATTTGACCTCACCTCAAGGACTTGTTCCCTCATCAGTAAACCGACGATTGCTGTTTGCAGGCATCTTTCTTGCATCCCTCTCTGGACTTGTTCTGGAAATAGCTCTGACTAGAATCTTTTCTGCTGCAATCTGGTATCACTTTGCATTTGTTGCAGTATCTGTGGCACTGATAGGGCTTGGGGCATCTGGGCTTGTAGTGCATTACAGGTTAAAAAAGATCAAGGAAAATTGGGCAATTAATCTCACCATTGCTTCCTCTCTAGGAATTGTGTTTATCTTACCTCTTTCTTTATTTGTGATGCATGTTTTGGCATCAGACATAACCTATCTTCCATTGTTTATGCTGCTTTTTTCTATCCCTTTTTTCTTTATAGGAATAATAATTTCCGCAGCGTTTAGTGCATTTGCACATGTTGCGGGGAGACTTTATGCCTCTGATCTGATTGGCGCATCATTAGGTGCATTATCTGTTGTAGTACTGTTGAGCATTCTTGGAGGAGAAGGAACTCTTCTTCTTGTAGGTGTTATATCAGCTGCAGGTGCAATTATTTTTTCAGCAGCATCAAAAAACAGAAAACACATCTTGATTTCACTTGTAGTAATAGCACTTGCATTGGCTCTGTTGGGTGTAAATGAAATCAGCCAAACATTTTCCATTCAGACTGATTCTAGGGCTCAAAAGGACTTGCCAATTTTTCTCAGGGAGAATCTTGGAACACACATAGTCAAAACTCAATGGAATTCCTTTTCAAGAATTGACGTAGTTGAAGGGCAGACAAGTAACTGTGACCCTAATGCACTGGATCCAATATTTGGACAACCGCAATGCGCTGGCGAGGACCTTGTTGCAAAAATCTTCATCGATGGAGGGGCAGGCACTAACATCATATCTTGGGATGGCTCACCTAGCAGCAGACAGGAGCTTTCCTCATGGTTGCAGTATCTGCCTTTTACCATGATGGATGAGCCAAAGACACTCATCATAGGTTCTGGCGGAGGAAGAGATGTTATTGCAGCAGTAACCAGTGGGATTACCGATGTTACTTCAGTTGAGTTGAATCCAATAATATTTGATACAGTGAAAAGCTATGGCAACAAAGCTGGCAATGTGTATACTCATCCATATGTTGATGCAAACGTGGATGAAGGAAGAAGTTTTGTTTCACGTTCAGATGACAGATATGATATAATTTACATTCCGTTTGTAGATACTTGGGCATCTGTATCTTCTGGAGGCCTTGGAGTCTCAGAAAATTTCTTGTATACCGTTGAAGGATTCCAAGAATACTATGATCATCTTACAGACAGAGGCAAAATTGTCACAGTACGATGGTTGATTGATACACCTAGATTTGTCTCCACATTTGTCACTTTGTTGGAAAATAATGGAATTCCTCAAAAGGATGCGTACAAACACATCATTATAGTTGGTTCTGAGTCCATCGAGAAAGATCCTAGCGTAACCATGTCTATATTCTCAAAAAAACCATTCACCAATAATGAGATAGAATTTTTCACAAACGAATTCATAAGTAATGACTACAAACCCATATTGATTCCTGGGCAAGTAATGGTTGAGCCATACTCTAAACTGCTAAACGACGAAATGACTCTTGATGAATTTTATGCGTTATTTTCAACAAAGGCGCATCCAGTAACGGATGACAGTCCCTATTTTCTTTCATTTGAAAAACCGTTTCCTCAGATACTAGAACAGCTATTGTATGTTAGTGTGGGAATTGCATCAGTTTTTCTTGTTGTTCCATACATTTGGTTGAGGAAAAGCAAGGACACAAACGTAAAAAATACCAGTATTCTGGCAACAAAGAGCATTGTAATTTATTTTGCTGCGTTGGGATTTGGGTTTATCCTAATTGAGCTAGCTTTATTGCAAAAATTGATTCTATTTCTGGGCAATCCTACCATGACCTTTGCGTTGCTACTGTTCACAATACTTTTGTCAAGTGGCATTGGAAGTCTGGTTAGTGTAAGGTTAATCAGATTGAATACGAAAAATTTGATATTTGTAATATCTGGGATAGCCAGCTTGGGTTTAATCTATGCTGGCATGCTAACACCATTAATCTATTATGTGATATCCGAACCATTTGCAACAAAGGCAGCAATAAGTATCGTACTCTTGTTTCCCATTGGCTTTCTTATGGGAATGCCAATGCCAACTGGAATGAGATTGCTAAAATCACACATTCCTACATTTGTTCCTTGGATGTGGGCAATAAATGGCGGATTCTCAGTACTAGGTGCAGTACTAACAGTAGTTCTAAGCATAGTTTATGGTGGGTCTTACACAATGCTTATTGGAATTTCCGTTTATCTTGTTGCCTTGGCTGTCAGTCTTACTTGGAAACGTCAAGCAATCGAGATCAAAGCAAGTAACATTTAGTTCTTATTTCCACGTGGGTCTTTTATTTGTGCCACTAATTATATTTCCATACATGGAGATGTTCTCAAATACATTTTAACCGTAAATTTCGTTTACTTCCTAGACTGAATATGACTAGAATATGATTTTATCTAATTTTATTTTGAATAACATGACATTAGATTCAGAAAAAATTGGTAGGAGTTTGAAAACACTCCAATAGATTTCTGCGTTATTTTCTAGGGTTTGACAGTGATCAGTGTGTGATACGGTCGGGTCCGCCTACCATCATGAAACTAAAAGTTCCACTTTCATGACATGATGGATGGGAATCTCAACAGCCTCAACGAAATAGACTTTTTCCCCAGTAAATCCATTTCCCAAAAATCTAAAATCTAGTTAATTGTTGATTTAGTCATGAAGATAGGAATCTCTCTTTCAAATTATGGACTCCTGCCTTCTTCATCTTTTCTAAAAGATGCTGCTTTGGAGATTGAACAACTTGAGCTTGATTCTATATGGGTCTCTGATCATATCATTGTTCCAAAGAGTGATACTCCGTGGAATAGAGTCTTTGAGAGTGTTACGACACTGGCATTTTTAGCATCAATTACTGAACATGTACAGCTGGGCTCTTCGATACTTTTGGTTCCTCTCAGGGAGCCACTTGTTTTGGCAAAACAAATTGCAACTCTGGATTCACTCTCAAACGGAAGAGTGATGATTGGAATTGGAATAGGATGGAACAAAAAAGAATTTGATTTACTTGGATATGATTTTAAAAATAGAACAAAGACCATTGCAGAAAATATTGGTATCATGAGAAAGATGTGGGCAGGTGAGTATTCAAAACAAGGATATTCTTGTGAACCTATGCCCATATCTGATAACGGACCCCCGATATTGATTGGAGGACAATCTGATGGGGCATTAAAGCGAGTTGCAACAATTGGTGATGGATGGCATCCAGTTGGTATATCTCCACAAGAATATGGTTTGGGAATGCAAAAGATAATGCAACTGAAAAAGGGTAATTTTATCTGGTCTTTACGAATTAATTTTACTGCCAATCAAAAAATTGAATCTCGATATACAGGAACAGATGGAACTCCCAGATTACGATTAGTTGGCAACATTGACGAATTAATCTCACAAATTCAAGAATATCAAAAAATTGGACTGACTCATCTAGTGTGCGATGTCAGGGCTGATTCAAAAAAGGAATACTTTGAGCAACTAAAAACAATAAGAGAAATCAAAAATTCATTTTAGATGAATGAGTAAATTTCTATATCCTTTACGTACAAATGGAAATTTTTTAGAGACAGGTTGATACTCTCATTCAGTCAATGTGGATGGAACTTCTTGAAAGATAAAATGTTGATTCATATCTTAATCATCGTCTTTTTACAGTGAGGGCAAACTGTAACTGAAATATTAGAATCCAAAAATAGGGTCAAATCACATTCAACACATTTCCAAATAGCCAACGCCATCATTGTACTGTAAATGGCAAACTGAAATAAGAAATTGATCCATATGAAAATAAACATTTGTTTACTTTTTTTAATTGATTCATTTCATACTTAATAATCCGTAAATGCCCTACAGTATACTCTTAGTCATGCATCCAAAAAACTTATCCTGATTGTATTGGTTTATTGTTTCAGGATTTGCAGGTTGTTCAATCTTTATCTTTGGTTTCAAAATAACTGCTATTTTGGGTGTGATGGACAACAATCTGAATTGTTAAATTAACTTCAAACACTAATGAACAAATCATTTGTATGAATCATTAGTCCTAAATACTATTTTAGAAAATACGATGTAGTTGGAATTGTTACCGGACAAGAAAACGTTGTCGGTCTTTAATTCCAATTTTATTCATTTAATAAAATAGGGAATACCCGAATTGGCTATTTCAAAAAGAACACTAATGTGGCAAGTGCAGCAATTACTCCTACAAAAATCAAAGCATTTCTAACACCATGATATCCTACGATTAATTCACTCATAATCCCATATTCCTATAATTGAATTTAAACCACAGTTAGATTACTCTTCAAATTTGTTCAGTAAAACAATAAAAATTAAAACACTTAAAATAATAAAATAGCTAATACTTTAGTGAAATAAATCAAATTAACTATAGCCATGATGTTTTTAATGTCGCCAAATTTGCATATCTCAGTTACAAACAAGAGATGATCAAGGTTCTTATTCATTGACAACGTGTAATGTCATACTGGATTTGATGTGAGGTAATGTCCGTATGGCTTTAGTTATCACATTTTCTAATGTTTTGTTATCTGGTGCTTCTATTTTACAAATTACATCATAAAATCCAAAAATTACATCAGCTTCTTTTACTTCTGGTATGTGACTAAGATTTTTCAAGATAGTATATTCTTCTCCTTTATCAGAATGAATCACGACATATGCCTGTACAAGATTTTGTCCCAACATCATTCCAATTAATTTCTCAGATGCTTGAAATAATTCCCCTGATTCTGAACGAGTCAAAGTTACGGTATTGTGAATTTTTGGCATTTTACGTATTGTTCTTGTGATGACTTCTCTAATCTTCTCTTCAGAATCCATTTCAATTTGTACGATAATATCATAAAGACCAAGAGTTCCATGAGCTTCTTTTATGCCATTAATTTTTTTCAGTGTGGAAATGACTTCCTTTTCTGAACCCAGATCACAATTCATTAAAACATAAGATCTTGTCATTTTATTCTATCACCTTCACATTCTTAATTTTGGTTCGTATGTCGACATCAAGTAATCTATTATCTCCTTATTCAGATCAGTAAATGATGTTGTGACATTGTTGAATATTGTAAATGATTGTTTAGTCATAGTAACTGTATCAAAGAGAAACTTGTTTTGTTGAAGATATGTTTTGATTGACAGTTCAATCATGTTACGAATATTTTGGGGGGTTGATTCAGATATATTTGCCAAAAATCCAGCATTATTTGTATATTCTAGTTTTAATACAATTGCAGAATTTATCACATTCTTCCAAGCATCAATGTAATCTTGTTGGAGTTTCATAATTGATTGATTATATTTTTGAGATGTTTTTTTAGTTACGCCAAAAAATCCAGCATTATTTTTTTCAGATATTGTAAAGATATTTTTTGATCTTGAGGAGGTTCATCCATGAATGTACAAGAATTGTAATTTAGATAAGAATGCTCATCAAGAAACTAAACAAATGTACAAAAAACTATGCAGGAACAGATAATTTTTGTAAATGGTCATAATGAGTTCTCAAAAAATCCATTATTTTTCTATCTTCATTTCTGTCAATTGGAGCCCCATTTGCAAGAATGCTCAGATATTTTAAATCAGATTCTAGTAAATGAAGTGATTTTTTAATTCCTTCGTCATATTTCATATTCAAAAATTCTATAATGTTGTCCTCTATTCGTAAAATATCATTTTCTAAATTTTTTATGTCTTGATAAATATCCGGTTGCACAGATGACCTAACAACAATATTGAAGATAAATTTCATTATTTAATTTCTTAATTTTTGTAAAGAATAGTGAAAAAAAATGTACAATTTTTTAATTTTAATACATGATCTAACTATGCCTAGAAAGACTTAGATTACATTCCCATAAACCCGCTTAATTTTTCGATGACTATTCTATTGTTGTCTGCATCTATTTTTAAAATATGTCCGTTTCTCCATTCAAGTTTGAAGACAAGTTGTTCTGGAATTTCTATCATATATGAACCATCATTTTGTTTTATCAGTTTTGTTGTTTTTACCATCGTGAAAATATTATCGTTTATAGTATCTAAAAATTACTAACTTCATCTCATAATTTGTAATTATTCAATAATGTGGAAAAACTAAACAAATGTACATAATTTGAAAATGTGATTTTTATTTCATGATGATGCAATGAAACAAGGTAGTAATCTACAAAGAAAACATGATGGGAAATGAGGTGTTTGGAAGATTTGTCAAAGGACAAGTACCGGAATTTGGAGAAATACTATCTGGATTTTTTATATGCTTAGGGCACCTATAGTTGAAAAAACTGTTTGTAAAAAAGATGGAAATTTTTCAAGTATTGATTGTTTTGAAATTACTGATTTTGAAACGGGAGAAGTGATTTGTCAAAATTGTGGAGTAGTTTTACAAGGTAATACCACACATGATAGGCTAGATGGCAACATGTTTACAAAAAGTGCACATACTTTTCAGGGTAGCAACAAATCCACTCTCAGATTTCACGATATGGGACTAGCTACAATTATTGATAAATTCAATCATGATTCTGCGGGAAAGCCAATATCTTACAAAATGCGGTATGAAATGAAAAGAATTAGGCTACTGAATTCAAGAAGTCACGTAAAAAATACTTCTGATCGAAATCTAAGAATTGCCTTAGTAGAGATGGAGAAGTTAAAAGAAAAATTATGCCTGTCAAACGCTATTATGGAACGAGCAGCATATATCTATAGAAAGGCAGCCCTGGCCCAATTAATTCGTGGCAGAAGTATCAAAGGGATATCTGGAGCATGCGTGTATATCGCATGCCGAGAAATGGATGTTGCTAGAACAATAATGGATATTGCAAAAAATATTCAAGAAAGTAGAAGTTCGATTGCACGAAACTATAGAATATTGTTCCAAAATCTTAGATTGACAGTATCTGTACCAGATCCAATCAAATGTATTGTAAAAATTGCAAATAACTTAGAACTTTCTGAGAACACAAAACGAGAGGCCATACATATTTTTGATACTCTAAAGGAGAAAAAATTAACTGCAGGGAAAAAACCAGATGCAGTTGCAGCTACTGTTGTTTACATGGCAGGTATCAAAAGGGGGGCAAATTTATCTCAACAAAAAATTTCAAAAGTATCTGGAATTACAGGTGTGACTATTAGAAATCGCTACAAAGACTATTTGAAATATATTAAATTGATTTAGAATAATCTAAACTTACTTGTTCATAAACAAATCTCCTAGTTTTATCTGTTAAACATTAAACGGACATCTTATTATTACAAATTAAACATTGTCTGTAAATGGACTAATGCAAAATAATCGTCTGTTCACTAACTACAAAAGTTCTCAAATAATGTTACACATTATAGTATGAAAGATCAATTAGGATGGAATTAAACAAATGTTTGTGATTGGACAGTGATATTTTTTTATGTCACAATAGAATCACTACTTAAGTCGGATCCATTTATCAATTGAAGGAAATGTCTTTTTATACAAATTTTACAATACATGACAACAAAAAAATTTCATATTAATCGACTCTCCAAAGGAGTCTACAAACTGTAGGGGGATAAAGTCCTCCCCTAAAGTATCTTTAACATTAATTGAAAATAAAGTCTAGGGTTACAATAATTTTCATCTCTTAAATAAATCTAATAAATCAAACAATAATTCATTTTTTATGTCATTGATTTTTTATTTGAGTTTTACCTACGATAAGACATGATGGGGATAATTATCTGGAAATGTGTTGATTGTGGTATTTACTTTGTACTAGATTCTGATGTGTCAAATCCAAAGTGTACAGGTTGCAGGAAAAATATGACCGAGATGAAACTATAGATAAAAACACTTCTCATAAAACTAAATTTTAAATGCCAAAGGAGCTTTGGAGGTGTGAAGCGCCCGCATACCAATAATGTGAAAATGAGACTCCTTTGACTATTCTGTTAGGGTGTTTTTGTATTTAGGGATTTCAACACTGAACATAATCATCTCTTTTTAAGTAACTCATATCATACCAATCTGCAATAACAAACAAAACAATTCTCGTTAAAATAAACTTGAATGAACAAATGTTCAATTCTTGAATGATCCTATTATTATTACAGTTTATCATGGAACTATAAGATAATGGAGATGATTGTCTGGAAATGTGTTGATTGTGATTTTACACAGTTTTTGGAACATGGTGTTTTAGTAATATTTTGTCCTGACTGCAAGAAAAAGTTGGTCCAGACTTAGTCGTAGATTGGATATAAATGGTATTAATACAATAAAAAATAAAACACTTCATATTAAAAAGAATCACAATATTACTTAATGATGCTCTGATAGCAAAGTTAAGAAAACTTCAGGCAGACCAAATTAGAATTTCAGGGGAAAGTGTGAGTTTCTCAAAGATAATCAATAAGACTCTAAAAGCAGGACTCAAAGCCTAGTCCAATAGTTTCTGTGAGAATTTTTTCTGTTTCTTTCTATTATGATATAATATTGAATAATTTTAGAAATCTTTTCATCCCCTCTGAATCCAGAATTGTTGATAGCCGACTAAAAGTATGGATGATCTTTTCTTTATCTTGATGACTCTCTCTCGTAAGGTTTTGAATAATGTACAATGAACATTTAACAGGAACTTTAGTAATTTGTTTAGTTGAGATTATCTGAGATTGATGTTCGTTATTGGAGTGTAGCCAGATACAAATTGTTTTAAAACGAATATGGATTATTGTGATATATCTTACTTTTCAAATTTTGTAGTACTTTCTTGGATTTTGATCTGGATTTGCCCTGTTCAAGTGGTTATGGGTGTCCATTTTCACAAAGTGAAAATAATACTCGTAAATGTATTGTAATTCCTACTGCTATACCATGTGCGGCCATACTTGATTATGTCGTGAAGTATTGGATGCAAAATTAACAATAATATGATGGTGACAAAGAGAAAAATCTGTTTAATTTAATATTGTAAAATCTAACAAGTTTTCATAATTGTGGTATTCTACTTTATTGAGTATGTGATTATACTAATTTCAGATTGAATATATACGATACAAAACAACTTTCATGTGCAGTTTGTAAACAAGTAATTGGTGAGGTTGATTTTGATGCAGAGGTTATTCGTCCAAAGTGTGGTCAATGTGCAAATCCTACTCCCCATGTTAAAGATAAAATGCCTTACTTGATTTCCCACTAGTCTCCCAATCTGTACTTACTAATACTGTAATAAGATAGTTAAATGGCGTAACCCATTTTTTGCAGAACATTGAGAGATTACCTCTCCTCACAGGCCAATTGCCTGTTTGCCATTTTTGTTCTGCCGGGCTACGCAATCTATTTGATGTATTGGATGTCTGGTGACATCAATAAGACTTAGTATCGGAGATATTTAACGTCTCACACAGCATTTTTGAACATTTGTTCAATTAGGATTTTATGCCCAGTTTCATATTCCGTTATGTTTGCAAGATTCCAATTTTTTATGCATTAATTTGACATAATGAAATTATGATTGAAGTAAAAATATGAATTCTGGTATTTTCTTGATTAAGCAGAAGTCACTAAACTATCTGATTGGAATTAGATCCTAATTGTTAAACGGTTCATCTTTTTGAAATTTATTAGTAATTATGAATAATTAAAATATAATGAATTACTCTAAATTATGCTCATTAATTTTGGGCATAGAACCACAAATTAGAAGTGCGTTTGTATTTCATCAGAATGGCGAGATATTGGCTGGTGGTATGCGAGAAGGAGTAGTCCCACTTTTACCCATAGATGAAATTACTAAATCAGTACACAATACAATTTCACGTTGGAAAACACGTGAATCGCTTTATCCTTTTTTAGGTGCTGGAAAGTATTCCATCACTGAATATCAAAAAGTGAAAAGAATTACCTTTCCATTAGATAGTAATCATGCCTTACTGATTGTAGGTGTAGAAGTTGAAGTGGATCACGATTTAATAATTGACAAGATACTTCAATTAATAAATTAAAGAAATTATCAAATTAGTTCATTTCTGTGAAAAAAATAAACAAATATTTCTCTTGCTACAATATGATTTTTATTTTATGTTGACACCTTTGATGATGGCAGTACTTGTTTTTTTAAAATAAACTTTCTGTTGTTTGAAAAATTGCAACATCCCGGAATAATTATCTATTATGACACATATACTTAGTTGTGGATACAGAGTCGTCAAAGAAAATTGATGAAATAATATTTGAAACTAATGACAAAATTAATGCCATTGTTGAAGAAATACGATTGATTCGATTTTCAAAGATGGATAATAAAGAAAAAGAAAATAAATTTGATGAATTGCGAAAAGAATTTGAAAAAGTAATGTATTTAGAGGAAAAAAGGGTAGAAGAAGTAATGAAAAATTCTTTCGATATTTTATAAATAATGTGATGCAAACGGTTTAGTGATATTTCGCCAACTTTAATTAATTTACCATGTTTTTTAAAAAATAATCTAAATTAATGATTTCAAACAAGTATGATTATGATCTGAACTATTTTAGATGTGATTCATCAGTGTTACTATTACGAACAGATTTTCAATACCAAGGAAAAACCATATCAGTATTTGGAAGTACATGCAAAAACAAAGGATGAACAAGAAAAAGAAAAGCAACAAAATGAGAAAAGGTAAAACAAGTTAATGATTTGTTTTACAAAAAATGTTTATGCAATAATAACTGAAACAACAATATTGATGTTTGAGATAAGTAATTCCAATTTATGTCCAATATGCAAGTTAAAATGACACTAAAACTGTCAAATTAAAAGACTGGGTACAAAATACTAATGTCCTTATTGTGACTTGATGAGTTACTATACTCATAAGTCAAATTCCAATTCGTGAAACACGCGTATTGTTTTCAGTTTAACTCAAACTTGTTTGTTGTTTTAAAATAATTTGGACAAATATTTGGAAATGAAAACATCCATAATAAATTGCATAATTTCATAATAATAACGAGCCTAATTGATATGGTCTTGGATTTAGATAAGGTTGGGATTGTTGATAATAATGACTTTGTCAGACCTTGCAGTAAAACCCTCAAAAGAAAAAATACAATCATGCCAGATGATGAAATTGTCCTAAACAAGTCAAAGCAGGAACTTGAAAATTATGACTATTATGAAATTGAATCAATAGAATCCCTTGGCAAAATCACCACAGTAATTGCCAATACTGGATATTTGGAAATTGCCATAGACATTGACAATAAAACTGGGCAAACACTCAACAAAGAAAAGATTGCAAGGCAATGACAATTTTTATTTGAAAATCTGCGTGATGTAATTAAAACATGACAATTTTTTTTTTTTTTTTTTTTTTTTTTTTTTTTATTTTTTCAAAAAATTTTAAATTTTTTTTTTTTTTTTTTTTT
>Ga0224507_10000360_pt1 | contig 17869 bp, 19 predicted proteins | sample SF_Jan12_sed_USG_3_FD_170159 | JGI IMG/M metagenome (GOLD analysis project Ga0224507, IMG submission 170159) | Sediment microbial communities from San Francisco Bay, California, United States - SF_Jan12_sed_USGS_13 | ecosystem: Environmental > Aquatic > Marine > Sediment | place: USA... | reverse complement strand
CCCATTCAGACATTATCAAATGAGTTTCAATGTTTAATTTTTTAAGGATCTCAAGCATTCGAATTCCATAAATCGCACCAGTGCTACCGGTAATTCCAATTACTAGTTTCATGGCATACACTTTGAAACCAGAGTATTTAATGGACAAGAGGGTTTTGTTACTAGTGGTAATTTCTAAATCTGGTGTTAAGTAGCAAGTCCATCTGAGAGCATGCAGTCAAAACTCTGAAAAATAATTCTTCCTACAACAAAATTTTGTACATCTAGTGCCAAAAGAAACATTTCATCACATATCTAATATCTGAAAAAAACAAAAACAAACCATGGTTGATATTATTTGGGGAAACGGTGCCAAAGTATTGTCTGCAAATTCATTTGTCCTCAATGTGACTCATAGAAAGGACGGAAACAAGAATGTCTATTCAGACTCTGAAAAGATAACTATAACCTCAGCTGATCTCCCAGGATTACCTAACAATGAAAGCAAATGGAACGAAGAAGAGCTGAAATCTTGTGTAATTGATGCTTTTCTAAAATGTGAAGTGAATGGAAGAGATGGGTCTGGAATTATTTTAGGAAAGGTGTCACATTCAGGCGCTGGTGGTTACTAGTGTTGGAACCACTGGTGATTAACCACCACAAGCAGTTGGAATTAATTTTGAATCTATCTTGTCAGGAAAACTTTCTACAGCGGTAATTCATAATTTTTATGATAAGAAAAACTGTCAAACAATAGTAAATAGAATAAAAAACCACAGTCAGAATAATTTTCAAAATGAAAAATTAAGGCACATAGGTCCGTTTCTGATGTCAAATGCCACCAATAAGAAAAAATACTTTGAAGATGCAAAAGAGGCTCAAAGAACATTTGAGAGGATTTTTTGTGGAATTAAAAGTCCTATAATGCAGATTTATGAGAGCATCAGAAATATATTTCCAAGTTATTCTGTTTCTCTTGCCAGTGAATTCCAAAATGATTATTCTCCTTTCATAATCCAAATCCATGAAAAAGGAAAATCAGTCCCAATTCACAAAGACAATGTGAGATATGAGGGAAAAGAATATGCCTTGTCAGACATAGACTGCCAGTTATCTTGCGTACTTCATCTCCAAGAATCAGAAAATGGGGAGATTTGGTCATGTACAACAAACAATGGAAAAAAGAGGATGAAAGATTTCGAAATATTGACTTTGGATATTCATCAAAAGTAACAGAGCCTAGTGAGTTCTGCAAAATATCTAACTTTAAAGCTGGAGATCTGGTCATAATGAACCCCAACTATTATCACGAAGTTACAAAAATAACGGGCAACACTCCAAGAATTACCCTTGGCATGTTTTTAGGATTCTACAAGAAAGATTGTAAAATTGTTGCATGGGCTTAAAACTTTGTAGTTTTATGGATTCAAACTATTTTTTGATCTATTGATAAAATTTATCCTATGCCTAAAATTTAACCTGAATAAGATTCCAAATTGATATCATTAAGACCAATAGTTTTAGCTTTATCTCCACCTAATTCTGTCACTTGATTGATTTCATTTTGGACGTAACTATAAAACAAAGATGAATCATTAAGCTCTAAAGAAATCAATAAAAAAATAAAAAAAGGGGTCAAAAATTAATTCGCCTGGAAAACATCGTTGCAGATGTATTATTCCTGTTACTCTGGATTGCTAAAGTACACCTCCAACGTATCAAACTCATCTTGGTGGTCAGTAACATAATGCAATACGTCTTGAGAATCAATCTCAATCCATTCTGAGACACCTTTGAAATAAACAGTATCCTCAAAGTATGCATCACCCGGACCTGACAGTCTAATCAACACCTTATCTTCAGTAGGAATGAGAAATGGTAATTTGATTAGCTTGTCTACCCAATGTCCTTGGATGTTTATCGCATGTTCTTTACCGTTAAGTTCTGCCTTTCCTTTAAAGTATGACTCTGCGATATCCAATTTGTTTATTTTGATTTCTAACATGGATTGGTATTTCATGATTTAGTTTCTTGTTCATTGTTAATATGATGACGAAAATTTTTTCACTAGTGCCAATCTTCCAACACAACTGGAGTATTTTTTATGCGATTGTCTTAAACTAACAAATAGAAATGAGCAAATTGGTTTACAAGAAAAAAATCCGTCCCAATTCATTTGACAGAGAAACAGTTCTAATGGGTGTCAAAGAAACATTGTCATCCTAATTTTTCAATACATCATCTATGAAAAAGTTAGCAGCATTTTTATTTTTTTGAAGCGTTAAATCCCTTGTTTATACAATAAAACTATGAAGTCAGTTCTAGTTACAGGTGCAACTGGATTTATTGGTTCTAGACTTGTATCTGCATTAGTTGAAAAAAAATATTCTGTGTCTGTTCTTGTTAGAGATGGAAAGCATACAGAAATAAAAACAGATGAGATTACCGGAGATCTAACTGATTCTAGTTTAAATTTTGAAGGAAAAAAATTTGACTGTGTCTTTCATTTGGCATCCCACACACCATTGGAAAAAAATTCCAAAGTTTTGGAAAATGTGAATCTGAATGGAACAAAAAATCTTTTTGAAGCGATTAATGGAAGGACAAAGTCAGTCATATACGTTTCAGGCTTGGGCGTATTTGGTGATCCTGGTGAGCAAATAATTGATGAATCCTATCAGCGCAATCCAAATACCAAGTTTGTCAAGATAAGGTTGGAGGCAGAAAAATATCTCAGGGGGAAATGCCAGGATAATGGGATTGATTTTTCGGTAGTCTATTTCGGGGATGTCTACGGTTCAAAAGGCTGGTTTTATGATATCTTGGTCAAAAGACTGCAAAAAAAGTCCTTCAGGTTGCCCAGTGGAGGAAAATATTTCAAGGGATTTGTAAACGTAGATGATGCAGTTGGAAGCATGATTGCAATTATGGAAAAACAGGCATTTGGGGAATCTTTCATTGTTGCTGATTCCACCCCTGCACTTTTTAGAGCCTTTGTGAACTTTACTGCCGATGAATTGGGAGTAAAGCATCCGGGAAATGTTCCGACATTTCTGGCAAAGGCAGTTTTAGGATCAGATCTGGTTAAGCTTCTTACCACATCGATGAGGGTATCCAACAAGAAAATTTCAAAAACATACTCTTTCAAATATACTAGCTACAAAGAAGGAATTCCTAAAGTGATTTCTGAGTTGAAAGAAAATGATCCCTCATTGAAAAAATAATCATTCATGCCATTAAACATTGATTCTAGGTTTTCAAAAATACAAAAGAGCTTGCTTAAATTTAGTATTGGAAACAAAATATTGTGGAAAGGCCTTACACAGATTTTGTTGGTAAAGTATGGGAAAAATTCCCGCAACTTGCACAATTGCACAGTTTAGAAAATATCACACTTCCAAACTTGAATCTAGACCAATTTGTTAATGCAGGTTATCATAATTTCACCGCAGAAAGAAAGCCATTGTATCATCTCAGTAAACTAATTGAAAATTACGCTCAAAAAAATTACAAACCGCTGCTTGCCACCTTTGAAAAAATAGCCAGATTCAAATTTGTTGATCGTAGGTATTCTACAATAATCAACCAAATCCCAAAAATTTGGATAGTTGGAGATTTTGAAAAAACTCAATTTCATTTGTCCTCAAAAATAGATGTACTAAATTGCAAAAACACAAATTTAGTGAATGTGTGGAGTGTAATTACACAGGGCCCACATGGACCATTTGGTTTGATTGCTGAAGAATTTGAAGATGGAAAGTTTAGAGGGTTTTTCACATCTGATCCTAACGTTTGCAGATATGCCCTAAATGAAATGGGGAAAACACTAGACGCTAAACTTGATATCTGATAATGTCTCCCATTTTGGCAGGGTCCATCATCTTTGAAGGATCAAACTGGGATGATTTTTGTTTCCATTCTAGAGATCTTTTGAAGATGTCAATGATACTATCATGTAAGGTACACCATCAGGGGATGAATCAATTTTTTTATTACAAATCCCTTTGCACATGTGATGTACTTTGCAAGAATGTGCTTATAATTAATTTTCTTGTTCCACGTGGGTCCGGAACTCCACCTACTAACTATATCTCCAGCACAACGTGCATTAGGATATAGTCAGGGAAGTAAAAATTGCACCCACGTGAAAATTAAAAAAACTAAGATCTAAACAATATTTGTAAATAATCATACAAAGATACTTGTCAGATACATTACAAGCATCCCAGCTGCGATTCCAGAAACAATGGAGGCACTTGAAAAACCATTCTCATTTTCATCCTGAAGCCATTTCATTATGATGATAATGACCTGAAAGATGGCGCCTGCCCCAATTGACAAAAAGATGACTGCAGAAAACGGTGAATACATGAATCCTCCAAGCCATGCGCCAAAAATTGCAGGAGCTCCTGCTATTATTCCCATTGCTGCAAGTTTTGCAATCACAGACTTTTTTTCTTTAGCCAAAGGTGCTGCAATGGCAAGGCCTTCAGTGGTGTTGTGCAATGCAAATCCCACAATAAGAAAAGTGCTCAGGGCTACTTGCCCAAGACCAATTGCTGCTCCAATTGCAAGACCTTCCCCAAAATTGTGCAACCCAATACCTATTGAGATCATAAGTGCTATGGCTACCGGTTTTGCATATGGAGAATCCTTTACTCTTTGGATTAGTTTTTCACCAGAATAATACAGTCCCAAAAATGACAGTATTGTAACTGTTGCAACCAACAATACTCCGTTGAAACTGTCTGCAAGATTCTCTGCAGATGCCTCCAAAGCCTCTTCTATAGAATCAATGCCTAAGAACAGCAAGAGGCCAACTGTTAATGCCATAAAGAAATGGTACTTGTTTTTGCTCAGTCTCCTGATGAAAGGAAGCCACATCAATCCAATCATTACTGGAATTATTCCCACATAGGTTCCAATTATTGCAAAGAATCCAATCAGTTCTAAACTGGGTTGCAGTCTTGGTGCTGCAGCCTCTACCTCTTTCTCAAATCTTGTCCCATCCTCAATCGTGATTCCTATAATGTATGGTTCTGCTTCGTTCCATGCAAATGGTATTCTTACAAGCGCAGTCTCATATCTTTCCAAAAACCTGTCAGGTTCTACTGCGGCAGGCTGTATCCTATCATTGATATCTGCCATTACCACTTCTACTGGAATTGGTCCTGTATTTCTGACAGTTGCATGTATTTCAGAATCTACAAAATCAATCATCTCTATTGTTATCTCTGGCAGTGGCACTCCAAGATCCAGAAGATCAGAACCAGGTCCAAAGATATAGGCCATCATTATAATTACAAATGCAAATGGAATCAGCCCGCTGACGATTGTCTTTGTCCTTGAGGGTTTCTTATCAAGTTCCATATCCTGTTGCATCTCCTTCTGTTGCTGGTGATGTTTCTTGCTCAGAATCAGAATCATCATCAGAAACTAGGAAGATTCCAACCCAGCCTTTCTCAGAAAACTCCACCTTGTGTGCGTGGAACAGATACTTGCCCGGGTATTGATATTCAAATTCCATGATTCCGCGTTCAGTCTGAGACAATGTTATCATGTCCGTATAAAATGAAGGAACAAGATCAGTTCCAGTCGGATAATACTTGTATAGGTTACCATGCAAGTGTAAGTTGTTTATAGGATCAAACTCCACCATGTTAACCACGTAAACGCGAATCAGTTCATTTGTTTTAATTTGAATTGGATGATGTTGATAGTAAAATGGAATTGTATTTGCAGCATAGAAATTGTTTTCGGTATCAAAGTCAGTATCCAAACCGTTTAGAACCATTACCATTTCATCAGCTGGTTCCCTGCCCTCCTTTGGATCAACAATGAATACACCGTACAATCCGTGGACAATGTGCTCTTCAAGCGGCATTACGTGGCAGTGATACGGATGAACACCTGCAGGACCTGCAATGAATTCATAGGTGAATTGTCCTCCGCCTCCACCAACTACCTCAAATACACCATCCATTTCAGCAGGATGTATTCCGTGAAAGTGCATGGTGTGCTCCTTTGAGCCATTGTTTATGAAATTTATCCGAACTGTATCTCCTTCAGTCGCACGAATGGTGGGTCCTGGAACGCTCCCATTAAACGTCCAAGCATTGTAAAAGACACCTGGAGATACCTCCATAATCTTATCGTCTTCTGCAACAATGGTGTACTCTCGCAGTGTCGTACCATCTGGCAACGGAGATGTTGTACCGTAATCAAAATCCCTTAGATACTCCATTGGATCAAACTCCATGGTCGCTTCAACGTACAGTGGATCGATTATCTCACCCGTAGTCCTGACAACTGCTCCCGAATGAGTGACAAAGGCCTTTTCTTCGGACTGCGCCTTGATAGATTCTGGAAAGACAAAGAAAACAGAAGATATTGCTACAACTGCAATTAGTGAAAAGATCATTATGGAACGGGAATTAAAAAAAGACTGCTTCATTGTTGATGCTCTTTTACGCTTATTACAGAATATAAATTTAGCCTAGGCTAACTTATTTAGCCCTAGGCAAATTTATAGTTAGATCTTTAAAAACATTCAAACTCAAGAATTAGGTTTTCGAAATTCAGAGAGTAACTCAGGTTTTGATTTTAAAAACAGTATGAACTTTCTGAGCTGCTTTGTGGTTTTTGGATTTAAGTGGTGTTCCATTCCTTCTACATCCTGGTTTGCAGTAAAATTGTCTATGCCGAGCATCTCAAAAAATTCCAATAGATCGCTGTGTTTTTGCCTTATCTCATTTGCAATGCTTTTCCCCAGACTTGTTAGCTTTAATCCCTGATATTTTGTATAATCAATGTACTTTTCATCATCTAGTCTTCGTAGCATTTTGGTAACGCTTGGAGGACTCACATTCATGTATTTTGAAATGTCCAATGGCGTGGCATATCCTTTTAGTTCTATCAATTCTGAGATCACTTCCAGATAGTCCTCCATTCTGGTTGTAAATCTCGAGCTTTCTTGACCATGGACTTTTTTTATAGATTCAAGTCTTTCATCTTTTTTGTTGGATTTTTTGGTCGGAGAATTCACTGGATTTGCTTGATTTGCTTGGATTTTTAATTTATCTATTTTTTGATTTAATTTAGATGCATGATCATCCTTTGCAATATGGATGTGAAGACTAATTTAAAAATCAGTCAGAAGGTTTTGTTGAATTGTGACAACATTTTGGCATATGATTCCATCATCACATGGACATAGTTATCAAAGGACTGTATTGCAGATACTCGCATCTTGACGTATTCATCAAAGAGTTTTGCTGCCATGTCAATGCTCTCGATATAGTTATTCTTAATCGACTCTGAATTTGTCTTGATTTGCCTTAGTATTCCTTGATCTATGTTTAGTTTGTCAAAATATTTCTTTTCTGCAATATAGCAGGTTCCAAAAATATCATCAAACATGTGAAGATATTCAGTGTACAAGTCAGAATAGTTTTGAAACAGTGATGGCATCTTTGATTCCATTTTCTTGATGACTTCTGACGTGTCTTCTTTCATTATGTCACAAATGGATAATTCCTCTTCCTGCGTGTCGGGTTTGGATTCATGGTATTCTTTTCCCATGATTAAGATACGGTCTTTTAGCATTTAACAGAATTCCCAAATTCACTGTCATGCAATTTTAAAAATTATTTTCAATAATCGAAGGTTTTCTTTAGGCTACAGGTTTCATAGATGAACATTCTATTAAACTAAAAATAAAAAAAGAATTATGACATGATAAGTGTACCGCGCATATTTGTATGAATCATACAAAAGTACTCATAGGTTCCAGGATTATCCAATTCTAGAGTGTAGGTATCACCTGTACTCGACAAGCCACTGTCAAACTTTCCATCTGATCCTAAGTCCGGACTGCCGCTTGTAACGGTGTGAAAGTTTGCATCAATGTTATCAAATGTAATACTCTGATCGACTTTGGCAGAATGGCCGTTTGGCTTTGTGTCTTATGCACATTCCCTTGCATGCCATAACTGAATCTTAAATCAGAAAGTTATGAACGAAGAGCTTATTCTATAATTACAATACAACAATTGACAATCAGAATCAATGCAGATGAGTTCCTTAACTGATGGATCGTAATCCCTTACATCTGTTACGAATGGTGACCTCTGACAACATGGAAGTTCTCGCAAGGTCTCCCTGTGAAATTTTTTCCTCGTTATCTATTGATGCCAGATATATTCCAGCAGCAGCTACGCCCATGGGGTCTTTTCCTGCAAGGTGATTCCTTTTTTTGGCAACATCTAGAATTATCATGGCATGTTCTTTTACTTTCTCAGATATTCCCATGCCTTTTGCAATTCTCAAAACACATTGCTCAATATCGGATACTGGCATTTGCAGATTAAGAGTAACAAGTATAGCACGATAGCATTTTGCAATTGAATTTTTCCTGAGGCCTGTGGCCTCTGTTACATCATTTAGCGTGCGTGGGGTATCGGAATCCCTGCATGCGGCATAAATTGTTGCCGCCACCATGGCATCAATTGATCTGCCCTTTGGAATATTTTTCTCAATTATTTTTTTGTACAGATGTATGGATTTTTCCTTGAGTGTGTCAGGCAAAGCAAGATTGTTTTTGAGAATATTCAGTTTGTCAATGGCAATTTTAAGATGATGGTCATGCGGTATTTCATTCATGTTAGTTCACCAAAAAAGAGAGCATTGGAAAATTGGCTTGTGGACCTGAATGCCAATAGAAACACTTCCCATGATCGGTTAGGATGAACAACTATCGTAACTTCCAATTTTTCCAATGCGTTCTGGTCTGCAATGACTTGTAAAGAAAATGATAGACCAAACATGCAAGACCAACATGATTTGGTTTATTCAAATTATTATAGATGCCTAAGATTTTATAACACTATTTCAAAATCATAAAATATGTTTTTGAATCTTTTTTGTTTCTTTTTTTTGTTTTACAAAATTATTCCAAACAATTGTAATAAAATTATACATTCATCATCATGTTTAATATCAAAACTGCATTACCCATTTCATGAGTGAACAAGAAACAAAACCTTGGGTATTGGTAACCAACGTAAAGGAAGATATCAATCAGCAAGACATGGAGAACGTTGCACCACAAGTGTCATTTCTCATAGATGAATGGCAATCGAGAGGAAGAATAATGTGGTCTGGTCCATTTGACAATGAAGCATCATCCATGGCAGTCTTTGAGGCGACTGAAGCCGAAGCACAAGAGTTCTTCAAAAAGTATGAGGATGCCTGCTCCAAGGTATTGACCAGTCATTTGTATCAATGGGATGCAATGCCGCTTCTTTCGGTGTTGGCAAAATAGCTGAAATAGGATTTTTTCTTATTTTTTTGAGTGGTAAAAATGAAAGACGAAACATGTAGAATCTGCGGCTGCAAGGTAGATGAATACTCCAAGTGTAAAAAATATAGTTTGGTAGTTGCAACCATCTGCAGTTGCTGCCAGAGAATCGGACAAATTCAAACCCACACACATTGATGATGATACCATGACCTGCAAGGAAATCTGCATCAAATACAAGGCAACGAGACCTCATAGCGGAGGCAGATACAGTTCAGGACAAAAAAGGTGTCAGATCTGCGACATATTCCTAAAATGGGAAGGATTGCTTTGTACATGTTGCAGATACAGACTGAGAATCAAGCCTAGAAACAGGCACTGGAAGGCAAAACTAATGGAAGATGAAGAAGAGAAGAGATACTAGATTGCCAAAAAGAATGATCACTGGTTTGATAGTCTGTCTCTAAAGTCCTTGGAATGCACCAACAATATTACCTGAATTTCGTCCCTATCCTCGTCGGTTGGTGTCTTGTGATAGTGTATAAAATATTGATTCAGACAAAAGTCATCGACTTTTCCCAAATGCCACCCGTACAAAAAATCCTCCTCGTTTTTACACTGCCATATTTTTGAAAAATTTGTTTTTTTGTCTTCAGTTATTCTATCCAAAGTTTTGCCAAGCTCTCTTTGAAGCAACTGACGAAATTCTATATCCAAGGCCATTATGACTAGTTCTGGTTTAACTCTCTAATTATTTGGATCATCATTCTATAATGTTGCAATGATCTAAATGGTTATAGATTATTTTGTTTGTGTATTCCATAAGGATTCATTTGGTATGTAGAGGAATTTGTGAACGGTACAGGTCAGAAAAGAACAAGTATTCAGATGATGCCAAAAGATGTACATCTTGTAATGCATATTTGTGGTATGAGGGAATAAAATGTCCCTGCTGCAACTCTCATCTCAGGCTCAAACGCAAATCCAAGTTTTGCAACTCAAACTAGATGATAAAAATTGCTAGTGTCTTTCTAGTTTGGCTTCAGAATGTGGTTTGAACTTGTTCCATAATGTCCCCAAGATAAAGGCAAGTGACACCCAAAATACGCTAACTGCAACAACTGACATTGCTCGAAATCCATTTACCATGTCCATGGGAGCGGTAATCTCATCAGGGTTTGGAGGCATCAGTACAAACACGACTGCAATGAATGCAGCATAACCTGCAACTGCTACAATCTTTTTGTTCTTCTCCATTCGCTTGTACACCTGATAGAATCCAACGACTCCGAATCCTGAAATTGCAATAAATGACAGATACAGTATTGCACGCAACACCACAGTCTCACCGTCACCTACTGTTGGAGGATTTGCAGGATATTTCAAAAACGGAATTATGTAAATTGAAAACCACATTACTGCTGCCAACACAAATGTTTTCTTGAGATCATTTCCTTGAGGCAATGCCTTTCTTGAAAGAGCGTAAACAATTCCAAACAGTGCACCAATTGATGTTCCCAGTATGGCACCAGCTAGAACTTGTCCACCTTTTTGCCAATCACGATAGGCGTCATACTCTAACCAAAACTGTGGTGTATCTTCTTCTTCACCTGACGCAAAAAGATTTTGGTTTTCAATTCCTATTGCCTCATCAAGATACGGTTCTACTATTGCTAGGTTTGCAACACCATGAATGGTTCCAGCTAGTGCACCTGCAACCAAAACAATTGCCAGAAAAATTATTGTTTTCATCTCATATCACCTAGTGACAAGGGAATCCCGCGGCGTGTCGCATATCGTGTGTTAATTCGTGAATGTAAAGATCTTCATACGCTTGCTCCCCTAAAACAATGCTGAAGGTATGTCCTTGATCATAACCTACAACAAACAAACCGACTGCAAAAATTACTGCCAGTATTGTTATTGCAAATATAGGAACTTTGGATTCTGTTATGGTGATTCCTTTTGATTGGGACATTGTGTAGCCAGATTTAATTTAATTATTTAAGTTATTGGATGGTTCAACCAATTTATATATTCTAGGCATGAAATAAAATTAATGCACCAACAGATCAAGACATTACAAAAAGTTGTAACAAGAAAAGGAACTAGCAAAGCTTTGACATTTAGCATGCCACATGTTTTAAAATCCATTTTGTATCTTACAAATCAAAAGTATGTTAGTCGTGCAAGTTTTTGTAAAGAACTTCATATGGGAGAAGGTGCTGTCAGGACACTAATTTCACATCTAAAAGAATATGGATTAGTTGATTCCATAAAAGCGGGAACATTTCTTACAAACAAAGGGAAAAAGTTTGCGGATAAATTTTATACCATGATGCCCTCACAAACTTTTCTAAAAAAATGCTGTCTGACCAATGGAAAGCATAACTGTGCCATCTTATTGAACAATGAACATGTTGATGATATTGGCAATGGGATGCAACAAAGAGACTTTGCTATACTTTATGGTGCTAGTGATTCCCTAACATTAATTTTCAGAGATGGCGAATTTGTTTTTTCAGGAGATCAGATGAGGTGTTTTGAAGAGGAATTGGAAATAAGAGATAATTTGATAGAATCACTACAGCCTAAAAATGAAGATGTCGTAATAATTACTTCATCCGATGACAAGTTTGTGGCAGAAATTTCAGCATTTAATACGGTCATAGGCACATTGGCAACACATGAAAAGCATTAATCGTTTTAGAATCATGTTCTAATCTTGTAGAATCTCTGGTCTTCTTAAATTATGAATGGTTTCACGATTTTTTTATTGATGAAAAAACCAAAGATATTGCTTGCAGAAAAATATGACATATCAAATAAAATTTTAAAGGAACTTACAAACTTGGAATCAAGGCACATATTATTTGCCACCATGAAACAGCCAAAATCAATTCAGGATATTTCAAGAGAGCAAAGAATTCCTCAAAGTTCAGTCTATGTAAGAATTGCATCGCTGAAAGAATGTTCTTTAGTTCATGAAAAGGTGGCTTTTTCTGAAAAGGGATACATTACCCGATACTATCAGAGCAAAATCAAGGATATTGAAATAAGCATATCCAAGTTTGAGCCAAAAATCAGGTTTACAAAAAATGAATTGGTGGAAAATGACTAATCTGACATCATTGAAAGTCTGTGTTATGTGCGGAGGAGTTTTTACCATTTATGCAATGACAAAACAAAAACAATCATGTCTAAAATGCCATGGACTTTCGGTACCGTAAGAATTGGCTTGCAGGGGAATTTGTGAACGATATAGGTCTGAAAGTCAAAGATATAATCAAGGAATCAAGAGATGTGCTTCTTGTGAGACATATCTAGGATATGATGGTGTGCAATGTCCATGTTGTAGAACTCATCTTAGATGTAAAAGAAAAAGTAAATGAGAAAAGTGTCCTTTGCTACAAGAAACAACTAAAGATGAGATCAAAGGACAAGGTCATACACGAAGTAACGTTTAACCGAATCTAGTCTTTTTTTATCATTAACCATTAACAACAGATCACAGTATTCTCGACATCAAAAAAATTAATGAAAGTAAATAGTCTCAAATTTTATCTGCTGTCTCAAACTTGGTAAAATTATTTTATACTATATTTTTTGATTTCATTCAATGACGATTAATTACAAAAAAAAATTGACTATATTTGCAATGCTACCATTGTTAATGGCAGCAATAGCACCTAGCATTATTTCAGAATCTTTTGCGGTTGACATGGTTACTTGTAGTGAAGGTCATGTACTAGTGCAAAAAACTCATACTGGAAATCATGCTTGTCTAAGTGAAAGTTCAGCTAAAACTGTTGAATCAAGAGGTTGGGGAACCATTGTATCTTCAAATGACTCTGTTACTTCTACAGGTTCTTTACTGACTTTATCTAGAGCAAATGTACCTGCAACAATCCCAATGCATCAAGGATATTTTGAAGGTGGAGATGTACACTTTATCATAACTGATTCAAGTGATGAAACTCATGCTGATCTAATCACTAAAAATCAAGGATGGAAAGTTGAACTTGCACCATTATTGAAAAACTCTCCTGAGGAGGCTTTGTCTACAACATATTTGTTTACAAATGGCATCACAGGAGATGGAATTCATGGATTCCAAAATGAAATCTTTTCAAGTACTCCGGCTCAAACAGAAATCTACAGTGGATTATCTAAAGTAGTTCATGTATCCTGGAATGATGAATCATCTGCAACACTTCTTACATCCGCATCTGATGTAACTGCAACAGTTGAAGATGGAAACATTGTTCTTGAAGAGGTTGATGTAGTTCTAAACACACCACAAATTGTATGGCCTGATGGTCAAATGATGGTTAAAGAAGACAAGACACTTGCTGATGACACTCCTTATGGAGGCGGTCAAGTTCTTGACATTGACACTGATGAGAAGACTGTAACTTTTATTGCTCATCGCGGATGGGGTCCAGATGGTAGAACCATCTATTACATTGTAACTGATGCTACTCCTAGTGGTCCTGCAGACATGATGGGAGTTGTTAATGCTCCTACATCAGCTAGTCTGATTGCAAATTCTGCAGCAGTTGATTTATTCCAATTCAAAAATGGCGTTACAGGTTCTGGTCCGTTAGGATTTCAGCCTGGAATTGCAGCAGGAGCTCCAGGTGATGTCAACTATTCACCAATGTGGAGAATATTCATGATTGGATGGGAAAATGAAAGCAATGCATCAGTTCTTGAAACAATGTCAGACATTAATGCATACAGAGAAGCAGGTTTGATAACATCTGGATTAGCAAGACCGATGGATTCAGATCATATTGTCAACTGTCCGTTCATTGATCCCTTTCAATAGGGAAAATATTTCTTTTTTATTTCATCATTGAGTATATTTATTTAAAATAATCTGGATGACATTTGGTACAAGTCTTTTATCTCTTATTCGTAGTTCTTGTGTAGTTGGATTGAATCAAATACAAGTTGAAAACCACATTGACAAAGTCGTCATGTCCGATAATCTTAAAGTTGGCTTGATGGTTGCAGAACAACGCAAAAAATGTGCTTCTAGTGATTGTTTTGAAGAATTTTACGGTCTTGGATTTGGTCAATCCCCTTTTCATGTTCCTTCTGTTTTGTCAAATGCATTATCTGAAAATGCTGATAAAGGACACTATTCTGCAGCAGAAGGTATTTTTGAATTAAGAGAAGTGATTGCAAATTTTAACAAAAGACATTTTGATTTAGAAGTTGATCCTTCTAGAATTGTAATTGGTCCTGCAACAAAAGACATTATCAATACTTTATTTGGAATCATCAAAGGAGGAGTAATCTTACCATCACCATCATGGATTGGGTATAGACCACAAATCCATCTACTGAACAAACATTTTCACACTTTACATCTAAAGCCTGAAGATAATTATAAAATAAAGCCAGACAAGTTTGAAGAATTTCTATCAGAGTTTTCCGGAGAGCAACACATTTTGGTACTGAATAATCCTCACAATCCCACAGGTACGTTATACACAAAACAAGAGCTTGAAGATTTAGCTGATGTATGTAGACGAAACGATATATTGGTTTTAGCAGATGAAATCTATGCTCTTGATACATACGATATGTCTAAATTTACTAGCATGGGAAAAGTATACCCTGAGGGAACTTTTGTCACAAATGGGCTCTCAAAAGATCGTTCTGCTGGCGGATATAGACTCGGATCCTGCATTTTACCTACTACTTCAGCCTCAAAATTAGCCTCAGATTACAAAAAAGTTGCAGCCACCGTCTACACTAATGTCTCTACACCAATACAGTATGCTGCAGTAAAGGCATACGAACCAAATGAAGAGATTGAAGATTACATTAACACTACAAGACAAATTCATAGATTTATGGGAAATTATCTTTCTGAGCAATGGAATTCTCTTGATGGAATAACTGCAACTAAACCTGAAGGTGCATTTTACTTTTTTGCAGATTTCAATTCTTTATCTGATAATTTAAAGAAAAAAGGAGTTAACACATCAAATCGACTTGCAGAATCTTTACTTTCATGTCCATTTCATATTGCAGTAGTTACTGGTGATGCATGTATGCTTGAACCGGATGATTTTGGAGCAAGGATCGCTTTTGTAGATTATGATGGAAAAAAAACATTTGATGATTACAAAAACAGTAAACCACAAAACTCTTCTGAAGAATTAGAATTTGTTTTACGTAATGCTCCATTGATGGTTCGATCAATTGCTTCACTAAAAGAATGGATCAAGTATATCAAAAGTGATTAGATGAAATCAAAACTACATCCTGTAGTTAATTTTTCTTTAAAAAAAGAAATATTTTTTGTTACCGTTGGATCAATTATCGGTGCATTTACAATGCATCTTCCAAGAATCTTTTTAGATATTATGGGAGATTCATCTTATGTTGTTACACTTTTGGTATTGGCACAAGTTGTAGATTCTATAGAACCTGTTGTAGGATTTTTACTACATGTCGTTGTTGCAACAATAATTGGAATCATTACAGGTATTTTGTTGCACAAGGTAATCAAATTCAATCTCTCAAAGATTACTACAGGACTTGTTTATGGATTTATTGCAGGAATTGTCGTCTTTGTTGTTTTTGCAATTCCTGTGTCTCAATTATTACTTGGTCCAAATACTGCAGAAGTATTATCTGAAATCAATCCACAAATGTCATACGTTGATGCAGTTAGAGAGGTTGAACGTAATTTTGTTAGTCAAATGTTCAATTCATTGATAATGCATGTAATTTGGGGGCTCACTTTGGGCATAATTTCATCTCTTTTCACGCGTAAACTGGGTGCCAATTATTTATGCAGAATATGTGATGTTGAATTCTCAAAACTCCATACATGGAAGCATCATCATAAACATGTGCATGAGAATCCATCACCTACAATGAAAGAAATTCTCATCATTGGTGGTGGGTATGCAGGAATTGGCGTACTCAATAATATTCAGAAACAATTCCAAGATGACGTTGATGTTAGCATCTCAATTGTCTCAGAAAATAATTTCTTTCTTCATACTCCAATGTTGCCAGAACTCACAACTGGAAGCATAGAGCCCCGCCATATAGCTACTCCAATTAGAAATTTTTGTAAAAGAGCAAGATTCTATCAAGCTAAAGTGACTGATATTGATTTAGATGAAAAATCTGTATTGATTAGCACTGAGAATAATAAAACAAAATTAAACTATGACTATCTAGTAATTGCAGCTGGAACTAAAACCAGCTTTTTTGGAAATGAAAATTTAGAAAAATATTCTATTACAATAAAATCCCTTCAAGATGCTAATGTAATTAGAAATCAAATTATCAAACAATTAGAATTAGCTGATCAGCAGGAAATATCAAAACAATCCCAACTTTTGTCCTTTGTTGTAGTAGGTGGTGGCTTTTCTGGTGTAGAAACTGTTGGGGAAATTAATGAGTTTATTCGTGAATCTGTAGAAAAATACTATAGAAATATTGAACCTGATTCTATTCAAGTAACTTTGATTGCAGCAAGGGATCATATCTTACCTGAAATAGGACATTTAGGAAAGTATGCTGCAAAATCTTTAGAAAATTCTGGTGTAAAAATAATTTACAATACCAAAGCAACTGATGCGAATCCTTCACATGTTTTGTTAAGTGATGACAGTTCATTACATTATTCAGTATTAATCTGGGCAGGTGGGAACAAATCTCAAAATTTTATTGAATCACTTAATACAGAACATGATAAATCTGGTAGGCTCACAGTTGACAAATATCTTAGATTGCCACGACATTCTGATGTATTTGCATTAGGTGACTGTGCATATATTTTAGATTCACAAAACAAACCATATCCTCCAACTGCACAACATGCAATTAGAGAAGCCAAAACTGTATCAAAAAATCTGATATCTGCAATTAATGGGAATAATCAATTTTCTATTTTTAATTATTCTTCAAAAGGCTCTATGGCAAAGATTGGTAAACGAGATGGGGTTGCAAAGATGTTGGGAATTGATCTCACTGGATTTACAGCCTGGTTTGTCTGGAAGCAATACTATTTGTCAACTCTTCCTATAATGGAGAAACGCATTAGAGTTGGTCTTGATTGGTTCATAGATCTTTTCTTTGCACGTGATATTACAAAATTAAATTAATTTTTGCTTATCTGCGTCCATTTTCATCCCCAATTTGGTGGCTGAATCCACGTGGATTTGAACTAAAATTATTTTTCAAAATTTAAGATTTACGAGAGGTGTCGGATTTCTACGCGCAATCTGGGGGATTTCTATTTTTACAGATTGCCAATAAACTCGTTTACTCTTCAATAATCAAATTATTATCTATAAAATTAGTGCAAAATCTCCTGCTCTAACTATATTCCCATACATGTCGTGCTCCCAGTCAAATTTGAACCACTTTATTGACATAATTCTGCAAATCTGACATATCTTATCAAAAAATGATCTGCAAAAACCATACCTAAATTAACTTCAAATAGATAAAACTAATCTGACTAACTTTATTTGTGGGTATGATTCATGATTTTTAATGTATGATACAGAGCCAGATACGTTTGTCTATCAATCATGGCCTGAAAAATTTAGT
>Ga0224507_10000359_pt1 | contig 17891 bp, 16 predicted proteins | sample SF_Jan12_sed_USG_3_FD_170159 | JGI IMG/M metagenome (GOLD analysis project Ga0224507, IMG submission 170159) | Sediment microbial communities from San Francisco Bay, California, United States - SF_Jan12_sed_USGS_13 | ecosystem: Environmental > Aquatic > Marine > Sediment | place: USA... | reverse complement strand
TTCCTCGATGTTACGGGCCGCGCCGAAGAAGCGCTTGGGACGCTGCAGGGCGTTGGCATCCACACCACCGGTAAGCACCTTGCCTGAGCTGGGCACCACGGTGTTGTAGGCGCGAGCCAGTCGGGTGATGGAATCCAGCAGGATGACCACGTCGATCTTGTGCTCGACCAGTCGCTTGGCTTTCTCGATCACCATCTCCGCAACCTGCACGTGGCGAGTAGCCGGCTCATCGAAGGTCGATGAAATAACTTCACCACGCACGGTGCGGGACATCTCGGTGACTTCCTCGGGACGCTCGTCGATGAGCAGCACCATGAGGTAGACATCGGGATGGTTCGCCGTGATGGCCGAGGCGATGTTCTGCAGCAGGATGGTCTTACCGGCCTTGGGCGGGGAGACAATCAGGCCACGCTGGCCACGACCGATGGGTGATACCAGGTCGATGATGCGGGAGGTCAGATCCTCGGTGCTTCCGTTACCGCGTTCCAGGCGCATGCGCTGGTTCGGGTGCAGGGGCGTGAGGTTCTCGAACAGCACCTTGTTGCGAGCTGCCTCGGGAGACTCCATGTTGATCTCGCCAACCTTCAGCAGGGCGAAATAGCGCTCGCCTTCTTTCGGGGGACGAATCAGACCGGAGACGGTGTCGCCGGTACGCAGGTTGAAGCGGCGAATCTGGCTGGGGGACACATAAATGTCATCCGGTCCCGCCAGGTACGAACCCTCGGCAGAACGCAGAAAGCCGAAGCCATCCTGCAGGATTTCCAGCACGCCGTCGCCGTAAATGTCTTCGCCGTTGGCCGCGTGGGCCGTCAGCATGGAGAAAATAATGTCCTGCTTGCGCGACCGGGCCAGGTCTTCCAGTCCCAGCGACCGGGCCATCTCGACCAATTCCCCAATGGGCTTGGTCTTCAGGTCGGTCAGGTTCATGATCTCCTTGGTTTGCGCCAACTCTTCGCTGGAGATCGTCTCCAACTCTGACGGATCGTCAGGAATATGGTTGGGGCGTCTACCGCCACTGCTGTTACCACCACTGCTGCGGCGAGGCCGCTTTTTCTTCACATTGGGATTGCTGGTGACGGGTCCGCGGCCTTCAGCAGACTTGGTGCCACGGCCGCGTGGGGAATTGCCTAGGTAGCCTCTCACAAGTTTGCATCCAGAAATTCTTTGAGTTGGGCTTTGGAAAGCGCGCCCACCTTCTGCGCTTGAACCTGGCCGTCTTTAAACAGCAACAGGGTAGGAATTCCGCGAATACCGAACTTCGGCGCGGTGGCCGGGTTCTCATCAATATTCAGCTTGGCGATTTTCAGCCGACCCTCGTAGTCGCCAACAATCTCATCAAGGATCGGGGCGATCATTTTGCAAGGTCCGCACCACTCGGCCCAGAAGTCCAGTAGCACTGGCAGGTCTGATCCAAGGATGTCTTGTTCGAATTGTGCATCAGTCGTATGCACGATTTTGTCGCTCACTTGCAACTCCTTCCGGAAACAACCGTTTGAATATTGGGATGATTTATAACTCGGGGTTGAACTTGGTAGCGGGCTCGATGCCGTTTTAAGATGTGACGCGGACTGACCTATCAGGCACAATGTCGCAATTATCTCGCGCTCTAGTCGCTCGTGAATCTACAAGAGGAACTCGGTAGAGGGCGGCAAGAGGTAGCGTGAGCCGCGGTGTTAGTCACTATTTTGACCTCTCACCCCCAGACAATGCAAGTTTTTCCTGCCACGTATTTTCCGCAAGGCAGGAATCAAGGACGTATCCGTTATATGACAAACAGCCATTTAAGTGACGTGACATTCGACAGTCTGAACCTGCCAGAGCAACTGGTCCGGGGAATTCGGGATGCCGGATTCGTCAATTGCACTCCCATCCAGGCGGAGACCCTGCCCCTGGCGCTCAGCGGTAAAGACGTGGCCGGGCAAGCCCAGACGGGCACCGGCAAGACCGCAGCGTTCCTGCTGGCCATGTACAACCGGCTGCTGACTGAACCAGCCCCCGAGAAGGGCATGCCCAACGATCCGCGAGCCATCCTCATCGCGCCGACCCGCGAACTGGCGATACAGATTGAAAAAGACGCCGTGGTACTGGGCGCGCACACAGGCCTTACGCTGGGCGTGGTGTATGGCGGTACAGGCTACGAGAGCCAGCGCCAGATGCTGGCCGATGGCGTGGATGTGCTGGTGGGCACCCCCGGCCGGATTATCGATTATTACAAACAGAAGGTGTATGGCCTGGAGCGCATCCAGGTAATGGTACTGGATGAAGCAGACCGGATGTTTGACCTGGGCTTCATCAAGGACATTCGCTTTGTCCTGCGACGCCTGCCTCCCGCTGACAAGCGCCTCTCCATGTTGTTCTCGGCCACCCTGGGCCAACGCGTGCTGGAACTGGCCTATGAGCACATGAACAGCCCGGAATTGGTGCAGATCGAATCTGAAACCGTGACCGCTGACCGGGTCACCCAGGTGCTGTACTACCCCTCAAACGAGGAAAAACTGCCCCTGCTAATCGGCCTGTTGCGCAGCAAGGCTACCACCAGGACCATGGTGTTTGTGAACACCAAGCGGGCGGCGGAACGCGTTGAGGCCTACCTCACGGTCAATGGCATCGACGCCAAGGCGATTTCCGGTGATGTACCGCAGAAAAAGCGCATGGCCATGCTAAAGAGATTCCAGGAAGGTGAACTACCGGTATTGATCGGCACTGATGTGGCCTCTCGCGGACTGCATATTCCCGGCGTGAGCCACGTTGTGAACTACGACCTGCCCCAGGACTGCGAGGACTACGTGCACAGGATTGGCCGCACCGCCCGAGCAGGCGAAAAAGGCGATGCGATCAGCTTTGGCTGTGAACAGTATGTTTTCTCGCTTCCGGATATCGAGAAGTACATTGGTCAGTCGATTCCGGTGGAATCGGTTCCCAGGGAAATACTCCCGGAAACCCTGGTCAAGCCGGGCCCCGAACACTTCCCCCAGCGCAAACCCCGCCCCGGCGGCCCACGCAGTGGTGGCGGCGGAGGTCGTGGTGGTCCCAGGAAATCCGGCGGCGGCTCCGGCGGACGCGGAAGACGCTAAATCAGAACCTGCCCTGGTTCATTCTCGAATCAGGGCTCGATCAACTCAACGACTGAATCGACCTGCTCAAACCCCTCGATCTCCCGGGTGGGCCCGTCAATTTCCGGCCGCCGAATGGCAACCAGCTGACCCATCCCGAATCGCCTTGCGGATTCCAGCACGGCAATGCTGTCATCCACCAGCAATGTCCGGGTTGCAATGAACGGCTCCGCCTCCTGCAGTCGCCGCCAGAATTCCGGATCCTCTTTCGGCAGCCCGAAATCATGAGAGCTGTGTATCGCATCGAAGTGGGTGTGCAGCGCGGTGCACTCCATTTTTACCAGCAGGCTATCCCGGTGTGCATTGGTCACCAGCACCAGGCGTTTACCCACCCGACGCACTGATTCAAGAAATCGGGGAACATCCGGCAGCACCCTTATTCGATGCTGGATATCTCGCTTCATTGCAGTGACATCCATCTCCAGCCGGTCCCGCCAGTAATCCAGGCAATACCACTGCAAGGTACCCTGGCGTTCCAGGTACCAGCCCTCCAGGCGCGCCCTGGCCTCCTCCACGGAGACGCCATGGTGCTCGCTGTAACGCTCGGGAACGTAGGCCCGCCAGAAATAATTATCGAAGCCCAGGTCCAGCAAGGTGCCGTCCATATCCAGCAGGACCACATCCACATCCTGCCAAATCACCGGTCTGGTGTTAGTTGTTTCCATAGGCACGTATCATACTACGCACTGCACGCCCGCCGGCGAGCCCGGCCACGACCCAAGGTACCCAATGAACGAGCTGACCCCATTGATCCCCACCCTGCTTGAGATTGTCCGGGACGCCGGCAAGGCCATCATGGAGGTCTATGGATCGGATTTCGACGTCCAATCCAAGGAAGACAAGTCACCGGTCACCGCCGCCGACATGGCCGCCCACCGGATCATCGCGGCGCGCCTGCCCGGACTGCTTCCCGGTGTGCCGGTACTGTCCGAGGAATCGGGTTTGCCGGATTTTTCAGAGCGGGGCAAGTGGAAGCGCTACTGGCTAGTGGACCCCCTGGATGGAACCAAGGAATTCATCAAGCGAAATGGCGAGTTCACGGTGAACATCGCGCTGATCGACAATCACACCCCCATCCTTGGTGTGGTTGGCGTACCCGCCCAGCAAATCGAATTCCATGGCGGACCGGGCCTGGGCGCGTTTCGCTGCCAGGCGGGCGGACCGACCACACCCATCAGCGTCTGCAAACCTGCCCGGAACCCGGTTCGAGTGGTAGGTAGCCGGTCACACGCCAGCGAGGCAGTGAGCGCCTACCTGGGCCGACTGGGCGAGCACGAGATGGTGCCCATGGGCAGCTCTCTCAAGCTGTGCGTGATCGCCGAGGGCAAGGCAGATATTTATCCGCGCCTGGGTCCGACTTCTGAATGGGACACCGCCGCGGCCCACGCGGTCGTGCTGGGCGCGGGCGGACAAGTTGTGGACTGCGATGGCAACCCGCTGCAGTACAACGCCGAGGAAGACATCCTCAACCCCTGGTTCCTGGTTTACGGTGATGGCGACCGGGACTGGACCGGGTACGTGGCCCCGTGACGGTCTCGGAGATTGGATTCCTGGGAATCCTGATTATCTTCGGCGCCGGGGGCTGGTACCGCATCATGGAGTCCCGGGAACGGGCGAATCTGGTGGTCGCGGCGACCTGCCGCAAGGCCGGCCTGCAACTGCTGGACGGGACGGTTTCATTCGGCGGTTTGCGCATCACCCGGGACCACCAAGGCCACCTGGTCCTGGAACGGACCTATAACTTTGACTACAGCGCGGACGGATTTGCCCGCAAACAGGGCTTCATAATCCTGCGCCGTGGCCATGTTCACAGCATCGGACTGGCTCCGGAAGACTCAGTTCAGCCAGAAATTCGCTAAAAACCCTTGGCAGCAGAGGGTCCGCTTGACTAAGCTAGAGAGAGTAACTGGATGCCACCATGCATACACACAGCACGGACATGACCGACAAAGTCGATACCAAGTCATTTGAGAAGCTGGACAAGCTCCGGGCCCTGCGATTGGAACATCGCGACCTGGACGATGTGATTGACCGTCTTGCACTGGATCCCGCCGTGGACCAACTTCAGCTCAAGCGCCTGAAAAAACGCAAGTTGTGCCTCAAGGACCAGATCTCTCACCTGGAAAGCGACATGATTCCGGATCTCAACGCCTGAGCGTTGTGGACGGGACCCCTCCTTCGCCACCCTCCCCAAAGGAGCAACGGCTACCGTACGCCCTGCCCGCCCCCCTGGAAAAAGCTATCGAGGAACGTTTTGTTCGTGCCTCGGGTCCAGGCGGTCAACACGTCAACAAGACCGCCTCTGCAGTCCAGCTCCGCTTCGCCGTCCATAGTGCAGGTTTGCCGGGAGAGGTCGCACGCAAGCTGATCAGCCTGGCGGGAAGTCGCGCCGACAGCGAAGGCGTGATCACCATCTTCGCACAACGTCATCGCAGCCAGGAGCGTAACCGGGAAGACGCCCGGGTAAGATTAATGGAATTGATTGAACAGGCGCGTCACAGGCCGGCCCGACGCATCCCCACCAAGACGCCCTACTCGGCCAAGCGCAAGCGCCTGGACAGCAAGCGACAGCAGTCAAAAATAAAATCCCTGAGGGGAAAGCCGTCGTCGGACGACTAGGCCTGGGTCACCTGGCGCACCGCGTGGCGAATCTCGTCACTCAATAGCAACCGAGAGTATTTATCCAGTTTTTCAACCACATCATCGAACTCAAGTCGACCATCTGGCCCGGTATGAATAACACCCTGGGCCTTGAGCCGGCGGATGAAATTCCGGAACAGGCTGCGATCAAAGAATTCAGGTGAATCCAGCCCGAACAGCACGGAAAGCCGCTCGGCCATCAACTGTGATTCTTCCTCCAGGGCCTTTTCAGTGATCGCTGCGCTGCCGTGACGTTCAAGCAGTGCGATCACCACGTAGTAACGTTCGATAGCCTGGTCCGTGACCTTGGATAGCAAGCCAAGTCTGACGTGACCGCTTCCACTTTCCTTGCGGGAATAACGATTATTAAATCGTCCCCTGGCCAACAAGCCGTGGCGACACATGACATTCACGGTGTCCTGTACCCGATCAGCAATCTCTTCCTCGGTCCAGCGGATGAACAGTTCCGCCTTGAGATACGGATAGATGACGGCAACAACCTGGGAAATCAGGTTGGTGGTCATCCGTTCATTGCGCAGGAAACAGCTTGCGATCAGTGATGGCAGCGCCATCAGGTGCAGGACATTGTTACGGAAGTAAGTGCCCATGACGCTTTGCTGTTCCGTCATGGTTATCATGTCACCCAACTTGTTGGCACGTCTCTGAACCACGCCGAGTTTCTCGCAGTATGTGACCATTTCTGCAGCAGCCATCTTGGTCACGGTGACCCGGTCCGAGTAATCCAGGTCCCTGAGCAACTTCGCATACAGTTCCAGTTGGGTAATCAACTGGCTCTCCAGCATGGACTGCCGTGGCGTTGAGAGCATCACCAGGGTAATCAGGTTAACCGGCCCTACTGCCGCGGCGCTGTTCACGCGACACAAAATCTCCTCACCCAGGTCATCAATAATCGGCCCCAGCCATCGGGGACGCCCGTCTTCATCGATCTCCTTTTCACGCCAGTCTGCCTGGCCCTTGTCCAGGAACTGCTCCAGGGGAAGAGGCTCACCGAAGTTCACAAACACACTGCCGAATTTTTTCCGCAGGGTGGGCAAAAAGCGGAACAATTCCAGGATGGACTCTTTCTTCTTGGGCTTGCCGCTGAGCTCGGCGATGTAAGTATTGCCTTCCATCACCCGCTCGTAGCCAAAGTAAACCGGCACGAAGACCAGCGGGCGGCGGCGATTGTTCATGAAGCTGGTGACTGTCATGCTCAGCATGCCGGGACGTGGCTCAAGTAAGCGGCCGGTGCGGCTGCGACCACCTTCGATGAAATACTCGATGGCCACGCCCTTGTTCAGATTCATTCCCAGGTATTGCTGGAACACAGCCGAATACAGCTGGTTGCCGCGGAAGCTGCGACGCAGAAAAAACGCACCGCCCCCGCGCAAAAACTGACCCAGGACAGGCAGATTCAGATTTATACCGGCAGCGATATGCGGCGCAACCAGTCCGCGTACGTAAAGCACATAGGAAAGCAAAAGGTAGTCCACGTGCGAGCGATGACACGGGACGTATATAACTTCATTTCCCTTGGTCGCCTCACGCATCTCCTCGAAGTGATTCACCTCGATACCGTCGTAGAGTTTTTGCCAGAGCCACGTGAGCATCCTCGCCGACACGGCCACCACCGCGGTGGAGAAGTTGGCGGCAATTTCATTGGCGTAACTACGCGCCCTGGAGGTCGCCTTGTTGCGATCAAGGCGCGCAGACTGCATCTCGCGATCAATGGCCTGGCGAACCTTTCGGCTCTTCAGCAACTTGTTGACCATGGTCCGACGATGAGACAGGTCGGGGCCGATGGTCGCGACTCGCTGCAGCCTGAAATGTACTCGCAGTACACGGGCTACTTTACGAACACTCCGGGATTCGCCCAGGCTCTCTTCCACTACCTGCTTCAGGTGTATCGGCGCGGCGACTTCCACCAGGACATTTCGTCCGTGCAGCAAAATGACGAAGAACTTTCTCAGCGAACCGGTAGCGGCCCACCCTTCAGAGAACAGGGTCCTGATAAAGCCCTGCTCCCGATCCGGTGCACGGCCCCAGAAAATTGAAACCGGCACGATCCGGACATCCAGGGAACGGTCCGCCTCCACTGCGCCAATCATTTTCCCCAGCAGCTTTGACGGTGCGGCACTTTCACGGCGGCGAGACAGTCCGCGTTTTCCGCGCACATAACAGACGGATTTATTCTGCTGGTAACCACGTAACTTCATCGCGTCCCGGGGTCGGGGAAGACCTTGTTCGCGACACACCCTGTCTAAGACGAGTAAATCCGAAAAGCTCGATTTTTCAAGAACATAACAAATAGGGACCTGGGAGGGCCCAAGGGTCTTGGAGACTCTGTCAGAGACGAGATTCACGCGCAGCAGGGGATTTATCAGGCGGCGTGATATGCCAAACAAAAATTTATCTAGACCCAACCAATTCATGACCAGGATTCCGTTTAGCGTCAGACTGCCAGGCGACCGGTCACAATCAAGTGACGATCACTGACTTGGACAACTGACAAGCCATCCAGGCCCGCCTCTTCAAGCTGCAACTGGATCTCGGACGGGGTAAACGCGGCCAGCAGCGAATTATAGAAATCCACCTGCAGGACCTCGGGCTCACTACCTGCGTAGGTTGCCACAATTTCCCGCGCGTGCTCTTCATCCCGCGTACGTTTCAAATCCATGATGAGCACTGATGCTCCGGGGCGACCCAGCTCGCGTACTGCGCTCCACATGACCTGGGGTTCGTGCAGGTGATGCAGCAGGCTATTGCTGATTACTGCATCGTACTGGCCAACCGCCAGTTCAACACCAGGGAAAATGCCGTGCACCAGTCGCACGCGAGTACCGGGCTCACCTGCGGCGGCCAGGGCCGGGCGGCCAAAACTCAGCATGGCGGCGGAACCGTCCACCCCGTCCATATGCAGGGAGTCATAGCGCCTGGCCATGCGCAGCGCGATGTCACCCGGGCCACAGCCCATGTCTACCGCTCGCACACCATGGAAATCCGGGAAATGCTTTTGAAACAAATCCACGAAGAGCGTGTTGGATTCAGAAAAATCCGCCTCGGCGTATGCATTGGCCTGTTCTTCGTCTTCCATAAGTTCAGGCTCAAGAATACGTGCGATGAGTGATTCCATGTCGCGCTCTGCTTAATCTGGTAGCTCTTCCACTTTGGAGAAGCTGGCCGCACAGTTTAACAGGACGGCCTCACGGCGGCATTATGCTAGTCTCAATCGGCTTATCAACCCGGCGGAAACCATCATGTATTCAAACAAAACCATCATCCTGACAGGCGCCTCAGAGGGCATAGGACGCGCACTAGCCCTGGAACTGGCCACCGATGCCCCCAATCTCGTACTGGCGGCCCGAAACCGTGAACGCCTGGAAAGTCTCGCCACGGACTGTGAGTCCCTGGGCGCCAAGTGCCTGGTATTGCCCACCGATGTCACCGACGAGAATGCATGCCGGGAGCTGATTGAGAAGACCGTTGAGGCATTTGGTGGTCTGGATGTGCTGATCAACAACGCCGGCGGCAGCATGTGGTCACGGCTGGATCAACTAAGCAGCACTGCACCTCTTGCGCAGTTGATGCAACTTAACTATCTCAGTGCTGCCTGGTGCACTTACTACGCGCTGCCGGCATTGAAAAAATCCCGGGGCCAGATAGTTGCCGTGGCAAGCGTCGCGGGACTCACCGGTGTACCTACCCGCACCGGCTACTGCGCCGCCAAGCACGCCATGATGGGATTCTTTGACTCCCTGAGGATCGAACTGGCAGCGGATGGCGTGGACGTCACCATCATCGCGCCGGACTTTGTCCTCTCGGAAATTCACCAGCGTGCGCTGGGATCAGATGGAAAAGCCCTGGGGGAAAGCCCCCTGGAGGCCAAGTCGGGCGTAATGACCTCGGAAGAATGTGCTGCCCTGATTTACAAGGCTATGACAGGACGAAAACGACTTTTGATTACCTCATTCCGAGGCAAACTGGGGCGCCTCCTGCGGATACTTGCGCCATCGGTCATTGACAAGGTTGCAGCCAAGGCCGTCGCCGATCTGCGCTAGTCCGGATCACCCTTGCCGACCCCGGGAATGTGCTTGAGAAACATCTCAAACAGTTCACACAGCGCGTCCAGTTGATCCAGCATGCGGTGATCGGCATTCAGAAGGTGCAGTGTGCAGTCGCCCTCTCTTGCAAAGCGCAGCACGTTATCCACTGGAACAATTTCATCGTGCCAGCCATGAACAATGGTCACCGGACACGACAGGGGCTTCGGCGTCAGGGCCTCGTAACCCGGCATGTAAAAAGCAGGCGCCATTAAAAACGCGGCGACCACCGGATGGGTGCTGGCCGCGCTGGCCGCCACGTGACCCCCCATGCTTGATCCAACCAGGATGGCCGGTCCATCCAGCTCACCCAGGTATGCAAGCAGTTTGGCAACCCTTTCATGGGGATCATCCATACCCTGGTAATCCAGCGAGGCCACCTGCAAGCCATGGCGCCTGGCCACCTGGGCCAGGGCGGAAATTTTTCCTCCCCATGGCCCACTTTCTTTACCGTGTGAAAACACAACCTGCATCGGTTCAGCTCCTCGCAATCAATCCCTGGCGACGGCCGCCAGGGCATCCTCGATCACCCACAGGCGATCCTGGCCCCAGCAGACAATCTTACCGTAGCGCAGGCAGGGCACACCCCACAGTCCTGCACCATTCAGGCGCTCCCGGTTATCGGCAACCCAGTCCCGCCAGGAGGCATCCGACAGGGCCGGCAGAGCCTGCTCCCAGGTCATGCCCGACTTCTCCAGCACAGCGCGCAACACCCGGTCCCTGGACAGGTCTTGCCCCCGGGCGAACACCGCCCGGGCCAGCGCTCGCGGCAGATCCATGGGCTGTGGATCCTCACGCATGGCATAGGTCAACGCCAGGCATCTCTCCACCACCGTGCCCAGGGGGTCGCAAATGCGTCCAAATTCTATTCCCAGCGCCCTGGCCTCCCTGGCGGCGTCCAGGACGATATAACGACGCTTGGCCGCACGAACGGGCATGCCACGGGTCACCATGGGCAGTACCGGAGAGAGTCTCAGACTGCACCCCCAATTCCGTGCCAGCCTGGCGACCCGGTCCATAGCCAGGTAGGAGTATGGACTTCTGAATGAGAAGAAAAATTCCAGTTCGCCGCCCACCCCACGAGGCACGGGAGCCGGCCTGGCCTGCAACAGGGGCGATTCACAATCGCCCAGGCGCCGATCCAGGTACGTGAGCCGATCCAGGCCCCCATACCACTCGCCTTCGAAATACACCGCGGCGGAGTCATAGAACTTCAGCCGCTCCAGGCGGGCCTCGTTAGCGGCCAGGGCCCTGGGCCGTGCCTCGCCCAATCCTGCCCCAGGCTCCTGCCCCAGCCACAACTCACCGCAGGCAATCGAGGCCCTGGCGGCGAAAGCTGAAAATTCTTCTTCGTCGGCCAGCCTGGCAGCGAGATCTCGAGCCCCCCCGGCCGACGGCTGGCGCATTCCCTCCGGCCAGTGCAATCGGTAATGCCTTGCCAACCGGGCCGCATCCGCCAGGTTCCAGCTTTGCTCCAGCCCTGGCGCAGGGTGCGCCCATGACGGCAGGGCCTGGACCACCCGGGGAACAATATTGACCCTGTGCCTGGTCACCAGTGTTTGCAGTGCCTGCAGCATTAACAGGCTGCGCGGATCATCCACGCGAAAGAAAAACTCCAGTTCGGGCAGGACGTCACGGCGGCGCGCGTGGCGACGGTGACTGGCATCGACACGTTTCTGGCTGGTCAGCCAACTGCTCAGTGGCGGCGATATCCTGCGCCGGATCCACCCGGCGGCGCGCTCAGACCCCTTCATCAGGACCCCACAACAGGTTATCCAGAAAATCCTCCTCGACCAGCGCAGCTCCCGGCGCTTTCCCCCGCACCAGGATCACGCCTTCATCCAGCAGGCGCTGGTGCTGTCTTTCCCACTCAGGACTGGTAGGCGGGAAGGAAATTTTTCCCGAGGCGTTGATGACCCGATGCCAGGGGACCGGGCTGTTGTCGGGTAGTTGCTTCAGGGCGGCCCCTACCAGCCGCGCCCGCCCGGGCATACCGGCCATGCGGGCCACCTGGCCGTAGCTGGCAACCTTGCCACGAGGAATGGTGCTGACCACTTGCCAAATCTTGCGTACCTGGGGCGAGACCTGGGTCATCGGGCGCCCGGCTCAAGCCGCCTGGGTCCGACCGCGAATACCAGCAATACTGATACCCAGGGCCAGGACAAAGGGAACCAGGCGCTCGGCAACATCGCCCGGGGCGTCTGGCATCAAGTGCAGCACCACCGTGAGACCGGCGCCCATGGTCATGGCGGACAGGGTTGATTTGGCGGTGGCCTCGTAGCCGGCCAGTCGAACAAGCAGGGGCGGAGCAAAGGCAGAACCCACGGCGCTCCAGGCAAACAACACCCGGGAGAAAATCGCATCGGGAGCAAACAGTGCCAGCAAGGTGGCCAACACACTCACAATCAACACCACGACCCGGGAGACATTCAAATCCGACGTCTTGCCGTCGGCCAATCGCCAGTCATGTGAAACAGAAGACGCCGCCGCCAGCAACTGGCTGTCGGCCGTGGACATAATCGCCGAGAGCACTGCCGCTACGATCACCCCGGCCATGACCGGCGAGAGCAAACGGTTGGCAACCTCGAAAAACACCATCTCGCCATCGGCGATGGTGGAGTAAAGCACCCTGGCGCACAAACCAATGAGCAGGGTTCCGGAATAAATCAGGACGCACCAGCCCAGGGCGATGACGCGCCCGGCGCGCAGGGAGCTTTCATCCTTGATCGCCATGAACCGGTTCACCACGTGGGGCTGACCCGGATAACCAACGCCGATCCCCAAAAGGCCCAACACAAAAGCCACGCCCATCACCCCGGTGAACGGCCCGGTCCAGGACAATTGGTTCCCGGTGGCCACCGCCTTCAGACCGGCCAGCAGCTGATCAGGACCACCCACTGCCACCATGGCGGCCACCGGCAGCACGACAGCGGCTCCAACCATCAGCAGGCCCTGCAAGGTATCGGTGACGCTGACAGCCCAGAACCCACCCAGAAGGGTGTAGGTGACCACCACCAGTACCCCGATCAGCAGGGACAGGTCCTGGCCAAGCCCGAAGCTGTTATCGAAAGCCTTGCCGGCGGCCTGCAACTGGGAGGCCACGTAAAACATGAAGGAAACCACGATAATCACCGAGGCGGTTTTCATGATTAATGGGTACAGGGGGTCCTTTTTATCCCCGGCCAGCACTTCGGTCAGGGTAATCGCGCCGGTCTTGCGGCTCAGGACCCGGATGCGCGGCCCCACCCAGGCCCAGTTGGCCAGGTAGCCAAGAAAAATCGCGGGAAACAACCAGACGGCAGACAGGCCCCAGTTGTAGGCGGCGCCGGAAACCCCGAGCAATGTCCAGGCCGAGGAGGAACTTGCCGATGCGCTCAGGGCCGCAACCCAGGCGCCCAGCTTGCGTCCGCCCAGGAGAAAGTCAGTCTCGTCACGAGTGCGTCGACTGGCCCACACACCAATGGCCAACATCACTCCCATGTAGACCAACAGGGTTGCCAGGATTGCCTCGGCTCGACTCATTCTTGTTCTCCTGAAATGTCGCCCGCTCACCATAGCAAGGCAGGCGAGGTTCACCAACTTCAAGGCGATGGATTTTCGTGCTGCGGATGCACCGAGGCTCAATTGGTGAAACAATCCTTCAGCATTGACCAAGCCGGAAGGAATACGTGGATAGCTCGAAAAAATGGCAATTCTGGATTGACCGTGGCGGCACCTTTACAGACCTGGTGGCGCGCACCCCCGGGGGCGAACTACAAACACTGAAGTTACTGTCCAGTGATCCGGAGCACTACGCGGACGCGGCCCTTGAGGGCATACGCCGCTGTCTTGGCGTCGCCGCTGACCAGCCCATTCCTCACGCGCAGATTGACGCGGTAAAGATGGGCACCACGGTGGCCACCAACGCCCTGCTGGAACGCCAGGGTGAGCCCACTGCGTTGATTATCACCGCAGGATTTCGCGATGCCTTGCGCATCGGATATCAGAATCGGCCCGACCTGTTTGCCCGTCACATCGAACTTCCCGAATTGTTGTACGACCGGGTCATCGAGGCGGAGGAACGGGTGGATGCGGCGGGCAAGCCCCTGCGGCCGCTCGATCAAACAGCCTTGCGCATCGCCCTTGAGCAGGCCTACGACCAGGGACTGCGTTCGGTTGCTATCGTGTTCATGCATGCCTACCGCTACGCCGCCCACGAACAACAGGCAGCCAGGCTGGCAACCCAGGTAGGTTTCACCCAGGTTTCCACCTCCCACGACGTGATACCCCTGATTCGGCTTGTGGGACGCGGCGACACCACGGTCGCGGACGCCTATCTTTCGCCCTTGCTGCTGCGCTACATACAGGGCCTGCGCCAGGAACTGGGCGATACCCGCCTGATGTTCATGCAATCCAGTGGCGGTCTGACCAGTGCCGATTTTTTCCGTGGCAGGGACAGCATTCTCTCCGGCCCGGCAGGTGGCGTGGTGGGCATGGTTCGCACCGCGGAAATCGCCGGGATAGAACAGCTTATCGGTTTCGACATGGGGGGCACCTCCACCGACGTGTCCCTGTTTGACGGCGACTTCGAGCGGGCCCAGGACAACTTGATTGCCGGCGTGCGCATCCGCGCCCCGATGATGAAAATTCACACCGTGGCAGCGGGTGGTGGATCGGTGCTGCATTACAGCGACGGACGCATGCAGGTTGGGCCCATGTCGGCCGGCGCCAATCCCGGTCCTGCCTGTTACCGGCGGGGCGGGCCCCTGACCGTCACTGACATCAATGTCCTGTTGGGCCGAATTCAGCCGGAGCATTTCCCTAAAGTTTTTGGTCCCGGCGGCGACCAGCCACTGGATTCCGACGCGGTGAAAAATGGCTTCGCCCGGCTCACCGACCGGATCAACGCCGAGGCAGGCACCCGATATAGTTCCGAACAGGCGGCGGAGGGTTTCCTGCGCATTGCCGTCAATCGGATGGCCACCGCCATCAAGGAAATCTCCATCCAGCGAGGTTACGACGCCAGCCGTTTCGCACTGAGTTGCTTCGGCGGAGCTGGAGGGCAACATGCCTGCCAGGTTGCCGATGCCCTGGGAATTCCAAAAATTTTCATTCACCCGCTGGCCGGCGTGCTTTCGGCCTATGGCATGGGACTGGCCCAGCTGCGATCCATACGCCAGCAGTCTCTGGAACTGCCACTGGATGAGGCGGCAATCCAGACCATCACCGAGACCGCCGGGACGCTGAACCGCAGGGCCGGGCAAGAATTGGAGCGACAGGGCCTCGCCGCGGAGCAGCTGAGCTTCAGCAGGCGTGTGCGGTTGCGCTACGCGGGGACCGACAGCACCCTGGCGGTTGAGCTGGATAGCCTGGAAAACATGCGCGAGAACTTCGAACTCATCCAGCAGCAACGGTTTGGCTTCACCAGCCCGGACACCCCTCTGGTGGTAGCCGATGTGGAAGTGGAAGCCATCGGGGAGACCGGCGCCGGGGCGGAGCAGCCCATGGAACCTGGAAACGGCGCGCCGCAAGCGGTAAGCGTCACCCCCATGTGGCTCGATGGACAATGGCAGGACACGCCAGTCTACCAACGGGCAAATCTTCACCCGGGAATCCAGATCAACGGCCCGGCCATCATTACCGAAAGCCATGGCACCATCGTCATCGAGCCAGGCTGGCAAGCCAGCATGAACGCCTATGGTCACCTGGTGCTGGTACGCCAGAAACCAGCCAGCATGGCGCTCAGTGAAGGCACTCGCGTGGACCCCATGTTGCTGGAGGTATTCAACAATCTGTTCATGCATATAGCCGAGCAGATGGGCGTGATCCTGGAAAACACCGCTCACTCGGTAAATATCAAGGAACGCCTGGACTTCTCCTGCGCGGTATTCGGGCCGGGGGGCGAACTGGTGGCCAACGCGCCGCATATGCCGGTGCACCTGGGCTCCATGGGGGAGAGCGTCCGCGCCATCATCCATGCTCACGGGAAGAAACTGAAAGCTGGCGATGTCTACATGCTTAACGCGCCCTACAACGGCGGCACACACTTGCCGGACATCACCCTGGTGAGCCCGGTGTTTACCGATGAGCAGCTGGAATTTTTCGTCGCCTCCCGCGGTCATCATGCGGACATAGGCGGTATCACACCCGGCTCAATGCCGCCCCACAGCCAAAGCGTCCAGGAAGAAGGCATCCTGTTTGATGGTTTCCCCCTGGTGAGCGGCGGGCGCTTTCGGGAACAGGAAGTCAGGGAACGGCTTGCCCAGGGCCCCTACCCCGCCCGCAATCCTGACCAGAACATCGCCGACCTCAAGGCCCAGATCGCCGCCAACCAAAAAGGGATTTCCGAACTGCACAAGATGTGTGAGCAATTCGGGCTACCGGTGGTTCGCGCCTATGTTGGCCATGTGCAAGACAACGCAGAGGCTGCGGTGAGAGAGGTCATCGGCGTCCTGCGAGATGGTCGGTTCCGGTACGAGATGGACAGCGGACTGGTGATACAGGTGGCGGTGACCGTTGATGCACAGGCAGGCAGCGCCTGTGTTGATTTCACCGGAACCTCGCCCCAGTCGACGGATAACTTCAATGCCCCGTCGGCCATCTGCAAGGCCGCCGTGCTGTATGTATTCCGTTGCCTGGTGGATCGCGACATCCCCATGAACGCGGGTTGCCTGAAACCCATCAAGATCATCATCCCTCCCGGCAGCCTCCTGGATCCGAAAACGCCGGCGGCGGTAGTGGCAGGCAATGTTGAAACCTCCCAGTGCATTACCAATGCCCTGTTCGGCGCCCTGGGGGTCATGGCTGCCGCCCAGGGCACCATGAACAACCTGAGCTTTGGCAACGAGCGTTACCAGTATTACGAAACCCTGTGTGGCGGTACCGGCGCTGGCGAGACCTTTGACGGCACCTCGGCGGTGCACAGTCACATGACCAACTCACGCCTGACAGATCCAGAGGTACTTGAATTACGTTTCCCGGTGCGCCTGGAAAACTTCCGCATCAGAGAGAATTCAGGCGGCAGCGGTCGTCATCATGGAGGCAACGGGGTAACCCGGGAAATTCGTTTTCTTGAGCCCATGCAGGTGTCCATGCTCAGCGGCCATCGCCGGGTTGCGCCCTTCGGACTGCAGGGCGGGCAGGCTGGAAAAACCGGACGCAACACTCGAATCCGAGCATCGGGTGAGCGCCAGGAACTACCCGGCTGCACCAGTATGCGGTTCGAAGCCGGTGATATCCTGCGTATAGACACTCCTGGCGGCGGCGGCTTTGGCAAGCCCTGATACCGCCCCGCACAGCCAAATTAGCGAGACCAGCCTTCCATGAGCAAAAGCAGCAGCAATCGCGTTCTCGGCATATACCGGAAACTGGAAAAACTTCCCCTTGGAAAGAGACTGTTCGCCTTCATAATCTGTCGAAATGCCCCCTACTTTTCCACCATCCACCCGCGCTTCCTGACCTTCGAGGCGGGCCACGTGGTGGTAAGCATGAAAAAGCGCCGCAGCGTTGAAAACCACATACGCTCCATCCACGCCCTGGCCATGGGTAACCTGTGTGAGTTGGCAGCGGGTACCTTGATGGAGGCCACCGTCCCGGTGGATATGCGCTGGCTTCCACGTGGCATGCACATCGAGTACCTGAAACCGGCACGAACGGCCATTCAGGCCGAAGCGGTGTTGGAGAAGACCCAGTGGCCGGGGAAGGAAGACGTGGATGTCCCGGTATCGGTGACCGATGCCAACGGCGAGGAAGTCGTGCGAGCACGCATCATCATGCACGTGTCACCCAAACCCCCGCAGAAAGAAACCGTCAGATAAGTCCGGCCCCCGAAATCAGTCGGGCCGGGGCTTGCCGGCCATTCGCTGCAGCAGCGCGGCATGGCGATTCGCCCGTTGCGGATCAGCATCAGCCTGAACCGGATGCGCAGCGATCTGCTCAAGGTAGGCCGCCGGCAGGTCATGATAACGCCCACCGGTTAACACCAGCGCGTGATACCAGTCATAGGGATGCAGATCATCATCAAGATTCTGCGGGTGAGCGATGTAAGAAAACGCCTGGT
>Ga0224507_10000358_pt1 | contig 17946 bp, 14 predicted proteins | sample SF_Jan12_sed_USG_3_FD_170159 | JGI IMG/M metagenome (GOLD analysis project Ga0224507, IMG submission 170159) | Sediment microbial communities from San Francisco Bay, California, United States - SF_Jan12_sed_USGS_13 | ecosystem: Environmental > Aquatic > Marine > Sediment | place: USA... | reverse complement strand
CTTGAACGGCTCCTCCTTTACCATACGCTCCTTCGCGACGTCTTTCGGATCTTCCCGACTCGCGGGCCAGACGAACGTCTCCAGGGCGACCGCCCCTAGCGAAAACAGAATCATCGACGCCCTCGTGGTGTCCACGTTGAGGCCGATGGGGGTCAGAACCAGCAGCAGGCCCAGCAATATGACGACGAGTATGCTGAGGCCCATGCTGAGCACGAACTTCGCCTCGATCGAAGTGTTTCTCCAGAACACCAGACGTACGACTGCGAAACCCGGGATGAAAAACAGGTATGGGATGCCGAGGGCCAGCGCCGCGGCGGTTCCAGGATAGGCGAGTAGAACAAGCGTGGCGAGCACCGAATACGCGCATATGGCAACCCTCTGGCCGTTGTGGCTTTCGAGGAATTCGACAACTCGGTCCACACGCTCGGACGTTTCGGCCACTGTGCGCCCCCTCGCGTGCTGTAAGCACTATTGCATATATTTGTTTGTGTAGCTACCGCCGGTACCCACGCGCCAGTACGCGCACGCGATGCTTTCGGGGGCGGACGTTTCATCGGTTTGCAGTATTGTGAACGTCTGAGCAACCTATTTAAACAGCAAACCCAATGACCACCCAGTATCACCGTTCATACTCCCCTTGAGAGGTGGTTTGATGTCTCCAGAAGAAGAAGCTGCGTGCCCGGTTTGCGGGAAGCTAGTGGATCTTGACGTCTCGACGTGCCCTCATTGTGGCGCTGAGTTCGAGGAGGAAGAGGTCGAGGCGTTCGCTGTCGAGGAGGACGAAACCGCTGCGTGTCCGGTCTGCGGCAAGATGGTCAGTCTGAGCGTCTCTGCGTGCAACAACTGCGGCGCTGAATTCGAGGAGGAAGAGGTCGAGGAGATCGTCGAGGTCGAGGAGAGATTGGTCCCTCAGAAGGTCGACAAGCCTGCGAAGCCGGCCAAGGCCAAGAAGGCCGTAGCAGCAAAGAGCGGGGCCGTATTCGACATACCGACGAGCTTGATGGACTTCCGCATCATAGGCATCGCGCTCATCTTGCTTGGAATAGCCGGCGCACAGGTGGCCGCTATGATAGACTGGTACTGGAGCTGGGTGCCAGCGATCGAGGATAACCTCGCGCTGTTCGTCATGCTCCCGGTCGTCGTGCTCATCGTGGGCCTGTTGATATTCATGCTCGTCAATAAGGCCGCTTCCGGTGGCAAGAAGGTCCCGGACGGCATTCCAGGTGTGTCGCTGGCAGTGTTCCTGTTCGGCATAATTGCGCTGATCGTCATGTTGATGTGGAACTCGATCAACTCGGCGTTGGAAAGCAGCCCAGCGGGAGTCGCGGGCGGCTTCCTGGTGGTCATGGTCGTGGGCGTGCTCCTTGTGTTCATGGGCATGCGCTCGACATCCGAGAAGAGCTCCCCATCGTGAGCATTATGGAGCGGAGCACGGCATGGACCGGCAAACCCCTTCTGCAACTCCATTTTCGTCTGCCTTCATTTGTACCGGATTCCAGTGGAACTCGGGCTTGCGCCGTCGCCGCCCGACTACGCTCGATGTAGACGCCACTGACGATCTCTCGGCGATTCGCCGCCCCTGGCGACTTTGAAATATGGCGCTGTCATTTCCAAGCTAAATCGAACGCGTGCCTCAGGTGTGCTCGGTTCGGTGTGGTGGGTTTCCTGAGAAGACTTTCTGGAGGAGCGCCCCACGTTTGTAGAGCCGATTTGACGTGGCACTATCTAGCGGTTCGATGTGCAACGCTTCAATCGGAATCCGTGGCCAGTGACGGAATAATTATATACTAATAACCCGATTAATTGCATTGGCGCAGAAGGGATGGACCAGCAGAAGCTGGGTATGCGTTTCAGCAGCGTGTCCGTCTCTTCAGCGTGAGCACCATTAAGAAACTAGGAGAGTGAGGCGCACATGGAAAGGAAGATCATCGGGATCATGCTGACACTGGTTGTCGTGGCAATAGTAGCCATCGGAGTCGTCATGATCGCCGCGGTGGACACTAAGAAAGGAGGCGGCTTCACGGGACTGTTCGACCAGCTGGAGAATTCGGACGACGCGACCTACAACCAGGACCTTGAGATACCGGATGATTGGGATGCTGGTGACGTCAAGTCTGTCAGCGACACGATCGTCGACATGTACAGCTACAGACAGCCTGTCCAGCAGACCACGGTTTACCTCACGACTTTGTACTTCGTCTACATGGGAGACAAGTGGAACAACCCCGATGATGGCACACGGTTCAACATTCCGATCGCAGATGAAGACGGAATGCTCCATTGGAAGGAGATCGTCCATGGACTGTTCTCGATTCAGGTATCGTCTGCCACCAACCTCTCGGCTGAGTATGACATCGGTGACGTGATAGAACTCGAGACCATAATTACCGAAGCTTCAACCGGCGATGGCGACACGTTGGCTTTCGGCAAATGGTCCGTCGCAGACACGCTCTGAGGATTCGTCAGAGTCCAAACCCCTTTGTGCCTCTCTTCCTGGATGAGAAGAGGTGGACCGCTGAATGGGAGTGCTTCTAGTACTAAGCTGTTGCGGTATGTTGCATCCGTGGTGGGCACGGGAACGGCAGAAGCATTTACCTACGGACGTGTCAATACTCAAGCCTGGCCTGAAGAAGCATCACCCGAGGGGTGCCACCTGATGAGGGCGGGCGTTTCTCACGCCTTTGCCGCAGAAGGTGATCCATGGTGGCAGCGTATGATCCTACACCGCCGCGAACTGAGAGAGATAAACCTTGCGGGAAGATACTAGTGATGCCAGTCAAGGCTCCACCCCTCCGAGCGATTCGAGAGGGCTCACTAACGCTGTGAGCGAGTCCAGAAGGTCCGGCGTTGGCCGGGTTAACGGAAGGTTTCTTGGCCTTGTGAACGGCCTCACCAACGGCCTGACGAACGGTCTCACGAACGGATTGACTAATGGCCTGACCAACGGCCTCACGAACGGTTCGGGCTCCACCAACGGATTGCGCGTGTCGTATCCCCACAGGAGGCTCGGGGGCGCAGCTCTCGCCATTCGTGGCAGGCTCCTCACTGTCGCGCTGCTCTGCGCGTTCATTCTCGCCATACCATATGTTCTGGTCTACACGTTCCCCCCAGACGAAGTCGTGATCGACGGGTACTTCCTCGATTGGCTGAACGCCCAGACGTATGCCGACGCCCCTGATGCTGCTGATCCGGATGTGTCCTTGGCCGAGTACGCGGTCAAACTCGATTCGAGCTCGTCATACTTCTATCTCAAGACGGAGGGGCAGCTGTTCAGGGGGGCCGATGGCGGAGCTGATGGCTTCTACGTGTTCATCGACGTCGACGGGGACAAGTCATCGGGGTACTCGGTCAGGGGGCTTGGTGCGGATGCGCTGATGGTCCTGATAGGATGGAACGGCACGGTCGCAACCCAGGAGATATACACGTTCGATCCGCGCGTCAGCTGTGATGACTATGCGGGGTTCAAGTTCTCGGGCAATGTCGAACTCGCCTTCAGAGATGACAGGATGGAGGCCGGCACGGCGATGACGCTTACGGAATCGTCCATCGTCGCGATATGCTCACGCCATACCAACTCGACGGACGACTGGTCGGAGGTCAACTTCGGCACTGCCGGCTCGGCAGCAAGGGTCGTCGAAGACCATCGAGCCCTGCCAGTCACCGCAGGGTACATCGACGAACTCATGCTCACGCTCGAACTGACGTCGAAGGGGCCAGCGGTTACGTTGAACGGCCTTAGCTTCGAAACTTTTGGAAACGTCAGCGCTCTGGAGCTCAAGGCCATAGAATCTATGCGCGTACTCGGGACGGGCAACGCGTCCTCGATTGCATTCGACAAACCACTGCAGCTTAGGAGCGACCGGAATGTGACGTTGGACATCCTGGCGACCTTCTCGCCGGAGGCGGAGTACGGCACCTTCGGTCTGGCGCTCGACAGGAGCAACGGCCTGCAGACCGGTTCCGAAATGCCAATGACGTTCATATCGATGGAGACTGGGTCCTCGATGTCCTATGTTCGATCGGCCCCTGACCGTATAGTCGTTGACGGCGCTTTCGCCGATTGGATCACGAGGCCAGCGATGGCCGATTTCCTTGACGACGTCTCCCACCCCGCGAACATGAACTTGACGAACGAGAATGTCGACATAGAGACCGTCAAGACCGCCGCGCAGGACGGGTCTGCATTCTTCTACATGGCGGTCGACGGCACGATGCTCGCGGGTTCGAGCATACCTGGCGACATGGAGCGCTGGATCGAGATTGAGCCAACTTCCAGCGGCGTAAGCAACGTCACAGTCACGAAGTTCGGGGCGGACTATGCTTTCGTGTTCATCGACACTGACTACGACATGGACACGGGATATCTGGTCGGCGGCGCAGAAGTAGCAGTCGTGGTCACCGGCAAGTCGAACGTGATATTGTCCGCAATGGCGTACCAATATTCCGAAGGCGACTGGATCGGCATAGGCGTTGTGGATGCAGCAATCGACAGCCAGCAGATAGAGATCGGCAGCTCGTTCGAAACTCTAGGGCTGTCGTCAGAAGGGACATACTCAGTGACCTTCGCCGCGATGGATTGGCGCGGTGCGGAGGACGAAATCCTCGCGTTCCTGTCGACTTGGTCATATTCCGGAACGAGGGAGTTTGGCGGCGTCATCATCAACGAGATATTCAACACGCAACCATCGCTCTTCAACGATTGGATCGAGCTGTACAACACGGGCACCGAGACAATCGACCTCAGCGAGTGGACGCTGTGGGTCGACGGAGTCCTCGTATACACGTTCTCAACAGGGACCAGTATCGACTCCGGGGAGATTGTGGTTCTCTACGATCTGAACTTCGGCAAAGGCGAGCTGTTCGAACTATACGACGGGGCGGAGCTTATAGACTCCTTCACCGTGCCGCTCTGGAACATCAAGTCGATTGGACGGACAGGCACTCCCGACGACGAGTACTCGACATGGGAGTGGATGAACCCGACTCCGGGGGAGATAAATGAAGGTCAGGTGCCTATCCCCGAGTTCGGTAACGTCGTAATCCCGCTATCGATAGTGACAATTACGTTCTTCGCCATTATGCGGAGGAGAAGAGACACGTCCGCGGACCCCCCGACGGACGGAAACACTGAGGGAGAATCACATGGCGGTCACGAGTCGGGAGAAGGGTGAGGATCCGTCCGAGCCCGAGGGCATGTCGCTCACCAAACTGCTCAGACCTTTGAGCGAACGCAGGGAGTCAGTGCGACCATTCGTGCCTTGGATCGGAGGTCCGAGGCTGTATCTGCTGCTGCTCTACGCAGCCGTTGTGATAGGCGCGGGTATCGAGTTCTTCATGAGCTGGGAGACATGGCAAGGTAACTGGGAGGTCTACAACTCCTACCTTTTCGTCGTCTCCGGAGCGTTTCTCTTGTTTGGCGCTTACTTGCTCTTTGCCCTCAGGTCGACCGCCGAGGCCAAGACGGGACTGGCCAGGTTGCCGCTGCCAAGGTCCATCTTGGGCCAAGTCGGTCTCTTGGTGACGATCGCGAGCGTGGCCAGCCTCGCGCTGATAGCCCCTTCCGAAGGGGGTTGGGCGGTCCTGTTGAGCGTTCTGGCGGTCGTAGGCTTCATCGCGCTCGTCGGGTCGTCGAAAGTCGTGGACCGCAGCGACACGCTGCTTGTAGCGTTGTTCGGCATGGGCCTCATCTTCGTCATGCTGGTTCCGATCCACGAGGCGTACGACGTTGCTAGAACGACAGATGTGCAGTACCTTTTCTCCGGCCTGAACATGTCCCTGCTGATAGTCGGCGCGGTCGTATCGATTTTGGCACTGCAGCTCATGAGGACCAGGGATGGTCACTTCGCAGCGTGGCTAATAGGTTCGATGGCGATATTCTTGGTGGCTTTCCACGAGCAGGTGGGGATCATGCCGAGCAACACGCTCGGCCAGTATGATAGGGCGCTCGCCGCGGTGGGCATAGTTTTCTCGTTCGTGCCTCTCGCGATGTACATGTGGCGTGAACTGCAGTACAACTCGATATGGACCCACCTGAAGAGAACCAACTCGTTCATCAAGAAGGGCGATTTCAACTCGGCGAAGGAGGAGGCGGAGAAGGCCCTGAGCCTGTCGTTCGACGCTGGCGTGGCCCGCCGCTTCGCCCTGCCTTGGAGCATGAAGGGCGACGCTCTGTACGGCCTCAAGGAACATGCGAAGGCGAAGACACAGTACGACATCGCGCTGGAGATCGACCCCGATGACGACATGTCCTGGTGCCAGGTTGGCAATGTACAGGCGTTCGACGCCAAGCGCGCAATCGCGTTGAACTCGTACGAGAAGGCGCTGAAGCTCAACCCAGACAACGCATACGCTTGGAACAACAAGGGCGTTATCTACGTCTCCCTCGCGTGGCCCGAGGAGGCCATGGTCTGCTTCAACAAGGCGATGCTCCTCATGCCAAAGAACTTCGATGCCCACATCAACCTGGCGAAGATAACTTCGAGGCTCGAGCGGCATGACGAATCGGTCATGCACTATCAACACGCGCTTGCGCTCAGGCCCGACAGCGAGGTCGCTCACGCTGGCTTGAGGCGGGAGTTCCTCAGAGGGCAGAGGATTGACCAGATACGAGGTTGGGAACAGCTCGGCCTCGACACGAGGCACATGTGGCGCATGTTGAAGGAAGACCCTGCCGATTTCGAGAAGCACACAAAGGAGTTCCTGTCGAGCATCGTCGAGCAGAAGACTCAGCTGACGATAGGGACGGGCCGCGAGAGGCTCGACATCAACGCTGCGATTGGCACGATACTGCGCGCGACCGAAAGTTCAGGCGCGACTATGGAGCAGATCGAGATGAAGACCGGGCTCACACGCGACCAGCTCGTGTTGCCAATGGCTCTGCTCATGAAGACTGACCGTCTACATTTCACGCGGTTCAGCGAGAAGGACATCTACGTTTCCAAAGGCAAGGCCCCGGAAGAGCCTTCCCCGCCACCGGCAAAGAAAGAGGAACCTGCCGAGGAGGAAGCGGAAGCGCAGGAAACCGAGACTGCCGAGGATGAGCCCAGGACAAAACGCCGGCGTTTCGCGAGAGACAGGGGCAGCGATGAGGATATCGAGCCCACCGCATCCGTGCTGGTGTTCGGCAAGAGAAAGCCTGAGGAAGCAGCGAAATCGAAGAAGCCCAGGAAGACTAAGAAGAAGAGCTGAGGACGCCCTTCGCTCGGTCACGCATTCGCAATCATCGTATCTCGATCTTCTTCTTTTTCAGTAGTAGCGCGAGCGCCTCCTCGACGGCCTGGTCCTTCTTCTCCTCGTCGTCCAGCGCTCTCCGCGTGGCCTCATTCACCGCCTTTATGGAGTCCTGCTCCTCCTGCCACGCCATCCGCCGCTCCTTCCGTATCTCGATGATCTTGTCTCGCATATCCGCGGCCTTGTTGTGAGCGGCATCCGCCTCCTCCCTCAGCTTCACGAAGTCGGCATGTTTCTTGTCGGCAGATGCCTTGAGTGAAGCGACTTCTCTCATGAGAGAGGTGACACGGTCGTGATGCGTTTGGCTCTCGTCCGAGAGTCTCACGACCTCCTCGTGTTCCTTGTCGGCCCTTCTGAAGAGTTCGTCGATGCTCTGGTCGATGTTGTGTATCTCCTTGACGACTTTTTCCTGCTCCGACAGTATGATCCTCACACGCTCGAGCTCCGACATCTTCGCCTTGAGGCTGTCCAGGAGCTTTCGCTCCTCTGGAATCGTCATCGGAACGGTCTGCTGTTTGAGATCCAGATCGCGTATCTGCTTCGACAGCGCCTTGATCTCCTCGTTCAGGTCGCCGAGTGGTCTGCCCTTCAGATTGCGTTTGAACTCGATAAGCTCCTTGGCCTGTCGCTGTAAGCCGTCCCTTTGTTCCTTGTGCACTCGCATCTCTGCAACCAGAGCGTCGCGCTTGTCCCTTTCGTCCCTAATCTGTTCCTGAATTGCCCTTTTCTGGTCGTTCAGGCTGTCGCGTTCGGACCTGAAAACCGCCGCCTGTGAATTGATCTCGTCACGCTTGTTCAGGAGCGCCCTGAACTTCTCCTCGGCGTTGTGAAGCTCGCTTATCTTTTTGGCCATTGAATCAGCTGACTCCTCAGTATCGGGCACGGGGATTGGGAATGCAGACTATAAGCGTTGCTGGTCAGTGGTGCGGCAGGTCCATCTCGGTGCGCATGCCGAGACCGGGACGGTTCGAGGTAATGAGTTTGCCATCCTCGAAGTCCAATCCAGAGGATGGGTCGTCGACCATCGAGAAGTGCGAGTCCAGGTCGACGAACTTGACGTTGTCTGAACCGAGCGCGAAATGCAGCGCCGCGGCTATGGACTGTTGTATCTCACCCATGCATCCTATCATGGTCGTGATGCCAGCGCCCTTGGCGATTTCGTCTATTTCCTGAGCGGGGAATATTCCACCGCTCTTCATGAGCTTGATATTGATGATGTCAGCAGCGCCCTCAGATGCCACCTTCATTGCGTCAGCGACTGACCTGAGGCATTCGTCGGCCATGATCGGCACCGGGCTGCGGCCCTTCACGGTCTTCAGCCCGCGATAGTCGTTAGCGTCCACGGGTTGCTCCACTAGCACCACGCCCAGCGCGTGCATCTCCTCGCAGAACAAGATCGCCTGCTCTACAGAGTATCCTTGATTGGCGTCCACGCGCATCTCGATTCCAGCACCGATAGCATCCCGCACGGCCCTCATGCGCCTGACGTCGTTCTCGAGGTCTAGCCCAACCTTCAGCTTGAGCGCCCTGAAGCCGCTGTCGCAGTGAGACACGGCTCGGCGGACCGTCTCCTCTTCATCTTCAATCCCGATTGTCATGTCTGTCAGCGCTGAACCGTCCCCGCGGCCACCGAAGTGCTCGAAGAGTCGCTTGCCATCTCGCTTGGCGAGCAGATCATACACCGCCATGTCGACAGCCGCCTTCGCGGCTGTGTTGCCAGGCGCTATGCCGTCCATGGCATCGTGGACGGCTGATAGGTCCTGCTCGTCGACACCGACCAGGCTCTCCACTGCCTGCAAGAGGAAGCGTTCGATGGACCCCTTAGTCTCGTGCGTCACATCGCTCGGGGAAGCGTTGCCAACCCCGAACTCGTCACCGGAATCGATCCTAACCATGATGTTGTCTTCCACATCCGAGGCGCCCGTGGCTATCCTGAATACTCCTTTGCGTTTGACGAGGTAACTCCTGAATTCGATCCTGTCTATCATCCTCGGTGCACCCCGCCTTTCTTGAGCAGCCTCACAGCGTTTATCCCCTTGCTCAAGCCGAGACTGTCAGCGACGGGCGAGCATTTGGTCCGGAGCATATACGCGACGGGACCTATGTCTGTCTCGGAGAGTGCCTCGTAGTTCGCCATGCCTTTCGCCACGACAAGATCCGCTTTGCGCAGCTGCTTGCCGAACGCACCATTCAGAGCTTCTACACTGATGCCGACCGCAAACCCAGGAGCCTCCACGATCTCGTCCACGATCTTCTCCATCCCGAGCCCTGCGAGGTCGGTCATCGTGGCATCGGTGAGTATCGGCTTCTCCTTCACGACGAGCACGATCCTCGCGTCGAACCTGTCTATTTCCTTCAGAGCCAATCGGTCGAATACGATCTCGCCGCAGTTGTCCGCAAGATACACGACCTCCTCCGAATGCTCCAGTATCGCCCGCACCTCGGAAGTGTCGTCGTGTCCGAGCCCTTGGTCGAGGAGGTTCCTGAACTCGCTCTTGAGCAGCTCGGGACTGTCGAACTCTGTGCCTATGCCGAAATCCAGTATATTGCCAACGATCGAGCAAAGGAACGCTGCCTGGAGCGGGTCGTCGGCGTCCTCCACGAACCTCTCCGCTTCTCGATACAGCTCGAGGGAGATCTCGTTGCTCCTCCTCTTTAGATCCTTGTAGGGGTCGTCCGTGTCGAGGATGCGATAGATCTCCTCATGCACTCTGGTCGCGACGGTCGCCGAGCACGCGCCCGGGCCGAAAAGGCTGCCCAGGATCTGCGAAGCCGCCTTGATAGTCTCTGTGGACTTCGACTCGTCTGCCTCTTTTGCCTCGAACAGCACCCTTCCTATGAGGCAGGGAACACACTCCGGTCTCATCTCCATGGCGTTCTGGAAATCCTGCTACATGGATTTAACAAGTCGGAAAGTACGGGGAGCCCTTCACGTTCATATCCCGGGAACCCGTTTACCGAAGCGCTGGCAGCGATACGCCAGCATATGTGCGGTGCGAAGATGGGCGTCGTGATTCGCAAGATGATGGTCGAGGACATCGAGGACATCAAGAGAATCGACTCGATATCCTGGGAAGAGCTGATAAGGAGGATGTACCCGGAGATCCCGAGGATCACCCCGAGGACGGAATCGGGCATTTTGTCCTATCTTCATTCCGACCCGGATGGCGCGGTCGCGGCCGTCGACGAGCACGCTGGCGTGATAGGCTCGAGCTTCTCACACATATGGGGCAGGACGGGTTGGGTCGGTCCATTGACCGTTCTGCCATCGTATCAGGGCATCGGCGTCGGGAAGGAACTACTCAAGCACTCGCTAAGACACCTCGAAGACCGTGGTTGCTCGGACATCGGCCTGGAAACGATGCCAGAGCAGGCTGCGAACATCGGCCTGTACCTCAAGGTCGGGTTGCGCCCCGAAGGACTGGTTGTTGTCATGGGAAAAAGTCTGGAGGGTCACAAATCGTCGCCCTCGCCTGCAAAACTGTCTTTCGAGCGCCTGTCCGAACACGGTTCTACGGAGAGACATATGCTAGCGAGCGTGAAGGAGATATCTAGATCGCTCAGCGCAGGGCTGGATTACACTGCCGAGGTGGAGCTGACAAAGAAATTCTCCTTCGGCGACACGTTGTTCGCGAAGATGGATGGCAAGTACTGCGGATTCTGCACTGTGCACACAGTGATGAGACGGGAGGAGATGCGCGGTTCCGCCGTAAGATGCATCGGGATACGACCGGGCCTCGGCGACGCGGTACTCGAAGCCATGCTTGCGTCTGCGGAGGATCTCGCTGCTGAAGCGAACACGCCGGAGATACTCGTGCCGATACCTGCCAACAGGCGTCACGCGTTGGACGCTTCGCTGTCGAGAGGGTACAGGGTCGTTCAGACGCTCGAGAGGATGATGTGGATGGGCAGTTCGGGAATAACGACCGGCACAGGGGACAACCTGTGCTCGTGGAGCGGCTGAACGCTCTCACTTCATTATGCCCAACTCAGTCAGTTTCTCGGGCAGATAGGTGTCGGTGACGAAGTCCAGACCGTATTTCGCCAGCGCCTGTTGCTCGGCCTTCTTGCCGATTTCGAGCATGAGGTCTATCTCGTGCTTCCAGAACTGGTCGCTGAACCTGGGGTCCGTCTTCTCGGCGTTGAGCGCCTGTATGTCCCTGTCGTTGAGCTTGTCCGTCGGAAGGTCGTAGTTCAGTATGTCCGAGGCGGTGATTCCTATGTACTCCGCCGTTGGCGTCGCGAGATACTCCGACAGATGCGCAGTCTTGATGGCGCCGTAAGCGAGCGATGCGTGTATCCTGAAGCTCCATGGGTCTCCGTCAACGAACACACACACTGGGAGCTTCATCTCCTCGTTGACCCGCTTGATGAACCTTCGGGTGCTCCTCGCGGGCTGCCCCTTGAGATGCACCAACACGGCGTTGTGGTCTTCGTCGAACCGGTTCTCCACAAGCCTGTCGAACATACCGCCCGTCTCTATGGCCACGATGAAATCCGCGTCACAGTCGACGAATGTGATTTTTTCACGTTCGACGTTATACGGTATGCCGTATCCCGAATCACCAACATCATCCCGGCAGTTGATCTTCTTCTTCTTGCCCTTCCTGTCGGTCTCCTGTATCGTTATGTTTCCGATGACCCTCGCGCCGTCCTCCTCGGGCCTGAGCTTGAAGTCCTCGCGCATGCAGGTGGTGATGATCTCGAGGTCCTCGGCCAGCATGTTCGATTCGTCCTGGGCCGAGAACTTCGCCTTATCCCACCCTTCGGATATGTAGTACATCTCCCTGAGCGTGGAGCTCTTGTTATTCCTGATCATCTCCTCCATGAACTCGAGCATGTACATCGTGCGCAGGAGCATCTGCGCCCCGGTGAGCTTCTTCGCGGAGCGGACGCCCGTGGCACGACCGTACTTCCATACGCCCGAGCGCCTGTCAAACCTGATGTTGCTCTTGGTCCTAAGCGGTATCGACATCTTCGGTATCTTACGCTCATCTAGCTGAGTGTAGATGTCGGCCGCCAGCTCCGTCAGTTTGTCGACCGCCCTCAGATGACGCTCCTCATTCTTCATCGTCTATCACCTCCGCCCCTTCATCGTAGTCTATCTCTCCGTTCTCGGAGGCCTCCTCCGCCTTGTCCTCAGTGATCGTGATATGCTCGAGGTCCCAATCCCCTGGCAATATGTCCGCGCCGATGATCGACGCCGGGTCTATGCCGCTGACGAAAACCTCGTTATCGTCGTACTCGCCCCTGTTCACACCCTTGAGGTCGAAAGCCAGCTCGAACACCTCTGTCGACGCAATCTTCTTGATGTCCCAGCTGACCTTCGTGCCGTCGCGCACCTCCGACGGCGCGATGGCGAGGCTCTTCTCGTCCACCTTGTCGAACGGGATCACCATGTGCACATGCAGCTTCTGCGTCTTCGGCGTGTAGTTGTACAGTTTCACGGATACGTGGTGCTTCTTCTTGTCATAGGTTACCTCGTCCTCCACCCAGACGACGTTCATGATCTTCGTGATGGTTCCGGCGATGTCCGGAACCGGCTTGCCGACTATCTTCGCGCTCTTCTGCGCTATCATTGGGATGATGTCCTGCACGATCTCGAACTTCACCCGGGTCTTGCTCTTCCTCTCCGCCTTGTTGAGGTGGGTTTTTAGCTTCCTCGCGCACGCCTTGAGCGCGAGTTCTATCTCCTCACGTATCTCGGGCACGTTCGCGACGGCTTCTTTCGATTCGGATGTGAAGGGTATCTTCGTGGAAGCCACGTGTACGAGGATTATCGCTGGGCCATATGGTATACCCTTGCCGCCGCGCTGCTCGAGCCCATACCTCCTCCAGTCAACGTTCTCGATACCCTGAGTGGTGGCGCAGGCGCCCTGCTGATACATCAGAGGCACACGGTTGGCGAACCGGTAGATCTGCACCGGATCCTCCTTGTTCAGCTGCCCGCCGTATACGATGCCGACCTCGACCACGAACGGATTGCCTCCGAAGACCTTCGGCTCCCTCGTAATCGGTGGCGCGTAGAACGATGCCCGCGTCTCGCCTAGCACGTTCTTCAGGCTCTTCCTGATGAGCCCTTCGCCTATCGGGGAGAGACAGTCCGTCTCAGGTGACATTATCTTGACCTTATTGACCGCCTCGATGATGTTCCCTGCCTGGTCGAGCGTCATTCTGGACGGCCTCTGATCATGCGATATCTCGGCGATATCCAGTATCTCTCTCGCCACTCTGAGCGAGATGCGGGAGAACTCGGTGTTCAAGAAGCTCGTCATCTTCTTGGCTTCCGTATACTTGGCCATGTTGAGAAGCTCGCCCAGTTCGACTCCTTCTGGGTGTGGTTTGACCTCCCTGGTTGGAGGCGGCATCTCCTCTGTGGCACGCTCGAAGACGATGGTGCCACCATCGGGCGGGATGAAAGTGATCTTCGCGTGCGGGTTGACTATCGCGACGCCCTTGAGGTACTCGAAGATGGACTGCTTCCCCTGGACGTACTTGCCTTTGAGATTGACTTCGAGCCGTGTGCCGTGCTCCTTGTCCCAGATAACGAAGTCCTCCCTCACCGTCTGCGACCTGTTCTTCTTGGTGTCCATAACGAGCTCGCACTCGTGCGCCACGTCCTCGTCGGAGATCTTGGATTTCACCTTCGCTGGTCTACCCGTGGTTATCTGCGCATACATGACGACTGCGGAGACTCCTATTCCCTGCTGCCCCCTCCGCTGGGCCCGCGTGTGAAACCTCGAGCCATAGAGCAGCCGACCGAACACGTTGGGCACCTGCTTCTTGACAATCCCAGGGCCGTTGTCCTCGACGATCACCCTGTATTCGTTGTTGTCTTCCTTCGTCACCTGGACGAATACTTCTGGGAGGATGCCAGCGTCCTCGCAGGCATCTAGGCTGTTGTCGACCGACTCCTTGACAGCAGTTATGAGGGCCCTTGTCAATGAATCGAAGCCGAGTATGTGCTTGTTCTTCTCGAAGAATTCGGAGACTGAGATCTCCTTCTGCTTCTTCGCCAGTTCGTGAGCTATCGATGCCAAATGATCCTGCTCCCACAAGGAATCCAAAGGCGGTCAGGCGGTCCCGCGTGCATCCCAGTTGGCGGAAAATGGGCTTTTGGAATAAAAAGATGTTGTGGGTTGATTTGCTATGGCCGAACCTCGCCTTCAATCTGACAATCGTAATAAGGCAGGGCCACAATGTGACGGGTGATGGAACGCAAGAAGGCCCTCCTGATCCTCGTTCTGTTGTTTGCTGCGGGTTACTACCTTGCAAGGGTTGTCATCTTCTACGCCGGCGCAACTGGAAACATGGAGTTCGAGGAGGAGCAGGCATCTCTCGTCGAGGACACTGTCATTTACAGCTTTCTTGGGATAGGTGTTGCTGGGCTACTGCTGCTTCCGGGCATATTCTTGCATGAGGTGTGGGGGTTCTGGGGCACCATCGCCGTCAGTATCTACACAATAATCTTCGATCTATGGGCATTCGCCACTGTGCAGGTGTCCGCAGCTATAGGAATCATTCCGGCGGCGGTCATAATCGGATATCTAATGTTGATGAGAAATGATTACCTGAACGCTCCGACGCTGCAGCCGCAACGATAACCTGACGACTGACAAATCATCACCACTTCCTCGAAGCATTGATGCCACGTAAAGTCTGCAAACTGTTCCGCAGTCTCTGAAGGGGCTGTCCCTCCCCCTATTGTTCTTCTCGCCGCGAGCCGGACTCAGGCTTGATACGCTGCCTCGACCTCATTACCGCAAGCTCAGCACCGAGCTGAACTCCTCCTCTTTCATTCTCACAGTCATTTCATCGAGTTCGGAGCGTGCGAAATCCTTACTATGCGTAATCCCCTCTGTGGTTTCGAATGAAGCGCGAACCAGAAGACAAGAAGCTGAGGCAGCTTACGACCGCAGCCAAGAATCTCGGGGCCACCGAAGCCAAGATTGTGAGCACGGAAGACATTGTTGTTGACAAACGTGTTCGGCTGAAGTGCGCTGTTCCCATTTGCGTGGACTACGGCAGGCATCTGTTGTGCCCTCCAAATGCAATGTCCGTGGACGAGTTTTCAGAAATTGTGAGACTCTACAAAAAGGCGATCATACTCCAGATCGAAGCGGATGTCGATTCTTCTGACAAATCGAGAAGACATCTGGGCAAAGATGTATGCAAGAATATCGAGAGATCTACGAGTACCGCCAGGTGGGAAAGGAAATTGCACAGGCTGGTGAACCAGATGGAAACCCTTGCATTCAAGCAAGGCTTCTATTTGGCTGCAGGCTTGACGGGCGGGAATTGCTGCCTCTGTCGAGAATGCGTCGCCCCTCATAGCGGCGAATTATGCAGACATCCGTTCGAGGCGAGGCCGTCGATGGAAGCGATGGGTATCGATGTTGTCAAGACCTGCAAGAATGCCGGATTGCCACTCAGCCTCTCGTCCAAGGAGAACGTGAGGTGGACGGGATTGGTTTTGTTGGACTAGGAGTTCAAGGACCTTCCCATCTTCCTGACCCATTCTCATCATGAGCCCGGGCGTGTTTGTGGCAACGAGTCAAACGGCGCCAACTCTAATGAGTCTCGAAAGTGCCGTCTGGTAGCCGTGTCCCCTCGTCGTCCGAATGAGAAACGCTTCCTGTGACCTTCATAGTCCCCAGGCATGCTTGAAGGAGACATCGACAACCCTTTTTTACCTGAGGGCACCTTCAACCCACCATGCAGCGGACAGACAGATTCGATGAAGGCGCGCTCGCTGAAGCCCCATCGCCCTGCTACGTCATAGACGAACTGGCGATTGAGGAGAATTGCCAGATCCTCGACAGAGTCCAGAAGCTGACAGGATGCAAGATCCTGATGGCGTTAAAGGGGTTCACCGTGCCCGACCTGTTCCCCATGATAAGCAGGTATCTTCACGGTACCTGCGCGAGTGGATTGTACGAAGCGCGTCTCGGAAAGGCTAAGTTCGGTAAGGAGGTCCATGTGTTCGCCCCCGCATATGATGACCGTGAGTTCGGAGAGCTGCTGCAGATATCCGATCACATCGTGTTCAACTCCGTTGCACAATGGGAACGGCTTCGACCAATCGTGGAGGAGAATTCGCGCAAGATAAGCTGCGGCATTCGCATCAACCCCGAGTATTCCACGATATCCACGGATCTGTGGAACCCGTGCGCGAGGTACAGTCGCTTCGGGGTCAAGGCGGAAGATTTCAGAAGTGTTCCTGACGGCATCGAAGGGCTCCACGTCCACGCCTTGTGTCAGCAGAACTCCGACTCCCTTAAGAGACTGGTCGCGGTCATCGAGGAGAAGTTCGGCCGCCATCTCTCACAGGTCAAATGGGTCAATTTCGGCGGGGGGCAGCTCGTCACTGCGCCGGACTATGACGTCGACCGATTGTGCCGGGTCATCGCCGATTTCAGAGGAGAACATGGCGTGGACGTCTACATGGAGCCTGGAGAGGCCGTGGCTTTGAATGCGGGCATCTTGATGTCGACGGTGCTTGACATTGTCCACAACGAGATCGACATCGCCATCCTGGATGTCTCGGCCTGGGCTCATATGCAGGACATACTGACGTCATCATGGAGGCCGAGCGTCCTTGGCGGCGGCCGACCCGACCAGTTCGAGAACAACTATCGGTTGGCAAGCCGCAGCTGTCTGTCGGGAGATATCATCGGGGACTACTCGTTCGAGCAACCGCTGCATCGAGGATCAAGGCTGATGTTCCCCGATTTGGCTTCCTATTCAGTCGTGAGCAACAATATGTTCAATGGCATACCGCTGCCGGCAATTGCGATTCTCACCAAATCCAACGAGGTCAGAATCGTCCGCCAGTCGAAATATGAAGATTTCGAATCGCGGTTGTCGTAAAGGAATCCGCGTTTTCATGCGCAATTCCTCTCGGACACGAAACGTCTTCGATGGTTTAAGGACTTCTCTGGGAGCCGCATTCGAATTTCAGGTACTGGCCAGAATTCAGTTTCGCGATTTTAGCACCGAGCTAAACTCATTCTCACTTTTTCTCGCTCCCACGGGGGGCCATGGCATATAGTCGAGTTTCTGCTGACAAAACAGTCACCTATTCCGCCACTCCAATTTTGCGCAGCCACTCGGATACCTTGCTCTGCGCGTTCCTCACTTCACTACCCCGGACCGCGAGACCTTCTAGAACCAAGGAGTGCTGGCAGAGTTTGGCGATGTCCTCGACACTCTCCCCAAGACGGTCTCCTCCGTGCGTGCAGAAAGGTGCGATGGTCTTTTCAGTGGAATCGCACTTTGACAGGAACGATGCCACTGGCGCAGGTATCGTGTAACACCAGTTAGGGTAGCCGATGAAGACCACGTCGTAAGATTCGATATCCTCGACTTCCGATACCAGCTGAGGCCTGCAACCTGTCTCAAGTTCCTTTCTTGCCTGTTTCACAGTCTCGTCGTAATCGCTGGGATACTTGTCCACGCTCACGATTTCGAAGAGATTGCCGCCGACGATCTTGTGAATCTGATTGGCAATCTCACGCGTGTTGCCGGACCACGAGAAGTAGGCTACAAGGATTCTCCTTGTTCTTGAGGCCGGCTGCGTCTGCTCTTCACTTGTCGACATATTCTTCATCGTATCTCCCTCCTAGCCCATCAGGGTTGTCTTGTTCCATCCATGGATTTGGACTCGCGCTCACAATATTGAGGATTGACATTCGAACAAGTGCGAGATGCCCTTCC
>Ga0224507_10000357_pt1 | contig 17972 bp, 13 predicted proteins | sample SF_Jan12_sed_USG_3_FD_170159 | JGI IMG/M metagenome (GOLD analysis project Ga0224507, IMG submission 170159) | Sediment microbial communities from San Francisco Bay, California, United States - SF_Jan12_sed_USGS_13 | ecosystem: Environmental > Aquatic > Marine > Sediment | place: USA... | reverse complement strand
TAACTCTTACTTTTGGTATCTTTTTCACTCCGGTTTTTTTCGAACCGAGTATGTTCGGTCCTAACGGAGCCACATTAATGATGCTCAATCCTTTAGCCCCAATTCTGGAGGGTTTTCGACTCACCATTACCCAATCCCACAACCTTCTCGAACCGCTCTCCTTGGTTACCAACAACGGTATAATCATCCCCGTTTGGAACCCTTGGTATCTCGGCTATTCAACTCTATGGTCGTTTTTTGGTTTTATCAGTAGCGCTTTTTTCTTCCATCGCATGGAATTCATTTTTGCCGAATATGCCTAACTACTAATGAACAGAACCATGAAACAGGGAATAATTGTCGACAGAATCTGGAAAAAGTTCCACCGAGGTGAAGTGCATGACAGCCTACGTGACTTGATACCAGCAATAACCAAACGAATACTTGGCTATGGTCCAAAACGCGATGAACTGCAAAAAGGTGATTTTTGGGCTCTACGCGATGTCAGCTTTACCGTAGAACCAGGCAAGGCACTGGGCATTATCGGCGGCAATGGAGCCGGCAAGTCAACTATCCTCAAAGTACTCAACCGTATTATCCGCCCCAACCGTGGCCAAATGCATATCCACGGCAGAGTAGGTGCGCTTATTGAAATTGCAGCAGGATTTCATGCTGATCTCACCGGAAGAGAAAACATCTTTCTCCAGGGTGCGGTTATGGGAATGAAGCAAAAAGATATTAGAAGAAAATTTGATGAAATCGTGGCTTTTTCCGGAATCGAAGATTTTATCGATACCCCTGTCAAACGATATTCCAGCGGCATGAATGCTCGACTCGGTTTTTCCATCGCAGCCCATCTCGACCCTGACATCATGTTAATAGATGAAGTATTAGCTGTTGGAGACTATGCTTTCCAACAGAAAGCCTTTGGGCGCTTACAAGAAATTGTCTCAGGCGGCATCCCAGTAGTCGTCGTCTCCCACCAACTTGACAGAATAGAATCACTTTGCGATGAAGCTCTGTTACTCGACAAGGGAATGGTCATACGCAACGGCCCAACCTTTGAATGTATATCTGAATACTTATCATCACTACAAAACAATGTGGAAGATAATACCGTAACTGATTTCATTCTAGATGACCTTGAACTTCTTGGTGAGCAACATATAACCTCTGGTGATTTTATCCAGATCGCCCTACCATTACACAAGATAACCAGAGATCTTAACGGCCGCTACTCCCTATCGCTGCGCCTACGTTCCATTGAATCAGGAAGAATATTAAGCTCCACCGCCACGAGAATGCACGACCTCACTTTACCGAAAAAATCTGACTTTAAAATACGTTACAAACTACAGATGAACGTACCCCAGGGGATATACGCCGTAGAAGGCTCAGCCTGGGATGTGCTCAGTGGCGCCGAGGTTTTGCAAAAAAAACCACTTATGATCCACGTATCACCAGGATCTCCATTCGTTGGTTCGGTACAATTAAATTCTATCGTAACTGTAGATTAAGATATAAATAAAGAACCATCTTCACATTATGGTAACAAATATTCTTTCCGCCATTAGCAAACCGCTTAAACGTCTCTGGAAAATTCGCGAACCAGACTACCCTCCAAATATCAACATGGCGCGCCAATATATTTTTATCCACATCCCAAAAAACGGCGGAACTTCAGTGGCGCATGGACTAGGCTACTCACTCACTTCACATCGCACCGCTCTACAATATAAAGAAATAATGACCCCTAAGGATTTTTCCATATGTTTTAAATTCTGCTTTACGCGAAACCCCTGGGCTCGGTTCCTATCTCTTTATAATTACGCCAGAATGACAGATAGCCTTTACCACTCCAGCACTAACCCTGAAACCTCTCTTTACGGCAAACATTTGGATTACGACCTCCTACACAACGCCACTCTCAATCGATGCGCCCATTATCTTCAAGAAGGAAAACTTCGACACGATACAAGCTGGAACCACTGGCATCCTCAGGTAAATTGGATCCAGGATACACAAGGAACGTTGCTCACTGATTTCATAGGAAAAGTGGAAAACATGGCACAGGACTTTCACTTTATATGCGAAAAACTTTCACTAACCAGCTCCCTTTCCAGACACAACACCTCCGGCAAAGCGCCCCGAGATCCATTTTATTATCGTTCCTTTTATGATCAAGAAACCAAAAAAATAGTGGCAGATTATTACCAGGATGATATCGACCGATTCGGCTATGATTTTTAGTAACCGTTCACCGAGTTGTAAAAAAGAGTTTTATGACATCGGACTGTTGAGCGTTTACCAGTGCTGCACATGTGTGCAAGCAAGCCAGTGAGAGATAGTTATTCCTGTGTGAATTCGGTCTGATCGCGCGCAAGGATAGTGCCGGTGAACGCTTACGATTTTTAAAGGATTTTTTTATGAAAATATCGGTTGTCATTTCAACCCGTAATAGATCAAAACAACTAGCAAGTTGCATTAGCTCATTTTCCCATATCACTTTTGCGAACCCCTTTGAACTTGTAATTGTGGATAATGGTTCCACCGATAATACTTCTCAACTCCTACATGAACTTAAAAACAAATCAACATTTCCTATAAAGATCGTATACGAACCGATTCCCGGTTTGGGCCGAGCACGGAATGCTGGTTGGCGGGCGGCATCTGGACAAATCATAGCTTTTACAGATGATGACTGTTATCCGGATAAGGATTGGCTCACCGCTATCCTCCAATGTTACCAGGAAAGTACTATTAGCTTTTTGGGTGGTAAAATTTTACTCTATGACCAAGCAGACTGGCCAATAACTATCCAACTTCATGATCAACCGGAAAAATTTCATTCCAGATCCATTATGAGAACCGGAATGATCCAAGGTGCCAATTTCAGCTTTCCCAGAAAGGTACTTGAATCAATAGATGGTTTTGATCCAATGCTTGGGGCAGGCACTCCATTTGGCTGTGAAGATGTTGACATTTTGGCTCGACTCACCGCTCAGGGACTACACGGCGCTTATGACCCTCGCCCAATTATCTATCATCATCATGGGCGAAAACTTAACTCTGATATCTTAAAACTTTTAAAAGGATATGAATACGCAAGAGGAGCCTATTATACTAAATGTCTTTTAAACCCACCAATTCGTAAACAATATGCTATAAATTGGCTTCAAGAAATAAGGCATCAAGATATAGAGTTATCCCTTAGGGAAATAATAGGCGGACTCCACTATCTCATTCACAGGTGGACCAAAAGTCCTTGAAAAATGAAAATTATCCAATTTTCTTTATTAAAGCTATAGATACAGTTTAATACTATGTGCCTATCACCTTGATAGAGAAGATAACTCAAAATATTACCCAATTTTTTTTTTACCTTTAAATATTTTCCTAGGTCTTCAAACAAACATTTTAACAATTAATAAACACAAGAGACCCAAATGGCTATTTACGCAGTTGGCGATATACAGGGATATTTACAACCTTTGCTTCAACTATTAGAAAAGGTTAATTTTAACCCAAAAAACGACCAACTATGGCTCACCGGTGATCTGGTAAATCGCGGTCCGGAGTCCTTGGAGAGCCTACGCTTTGTGCGCAATTTAGGCAAATCTGCCAAAACCGTACTCGGCAACCATGATTTACACTTGTTAGCTATCGCTGCTGGAGTAAGGAAAGAAAAGCGAAACGACACCCTCAAGTCTATTTTTACCGCCCCTGATTATGAAGAGCTAATAAATTGGCTGCGTCTACAACCCCTTGTTCATATAGACCCTTCAATAAATACTCTCATGATACACGCCGGGGTTTTCCCACTATGGGATGAAAAAATGCTGCTAAACTACTCCGGCGAATTTGAAAAAGCTCTCCGCAGCGATCAATACATCAAACTCTTAAAGAACCTAAACAAAAGCCAGCAGACTAAATGGAAGAAGAGCTTATCCCTCCGGGATCAAATTAGTTTTACGTTTAACTCTTGCACTCGAATGCGCTTTTGCACCCCTGAGCTCCGACTAGATCTTGACTTCAAAGGAGAACTAGGTCCCCAATCACAAGCTCAATCACTTGTACCCTGGTTTCAGCATCCCTCTAGACATAAGATCAAACAACGTATAATATTTGGCCACTGGTCCGCTTTAGGATTTCACAATGACACCAACACCATCTGCCTGGATAGCGGTTGTATTTGGGGAAGAAAACTTACTCTTATCAGACTAGATAAAGATGAACAAATTCTGCAAATTCCATGTGAGCAACCGAGCTAATCACAGAAAAATATAGGTGTGTGTGGGGGGGGGGAAGAGGTCAATACTGTTGAATTAAGGAAATGTTTTTAAATATACGAAACGTTGAACCTACCCGGAAGCTGTAGAGCTGGCCCCCTGTGGCAGCCTGGCAAAACCGAGAGCAACCCTTGAAACCCTGACAATCTAAAACAAAAAAAACTACCGCCAACCTAGCAATGATTTTGCGGCTGACAGTAGTCTATGAAAAGTCTTTAAATGAAATAACCTTTATTTGATTTCACTCAAAAGTTTTTCAGGTGTAACCAGCTCGCGTACACCATGAGCATGGTGATCTTTATATTGGTTCTCGCTACACCACTTGCTGAAATTGTCTATATCAAGAGAATCACAGGTAGTCTTAACATCCCAGGTAACCTGATAAGGTGAGCAATGATTATTATTATAAGTCGGCCCGGTGGTAGAACCAGTATACATTACAGTAGCGTCTTTATGACTGATCGGAGCATCACTGGAAAATTTTACCTTTCCGTTTTTCTCCAAAAGAAGAACCTGAGCCACAACATGCAATTCAGGATTGGAACAAGTGCTGGTCATACAAGCACTGAGACCGCCACCCAAAGGTGCCACACCTGGGGTTGTGGTATCACAAGTGGTATAAACCCAGTGAACTTCTATGGTGTCGCCAGCGGCAATACCTTCACAACCTTTGTATTCAACATGCTTCTGCTCAAGACGTCCGGCTGCTGGCTCCTGACAAGCCCAACCTGAATTCACACCGTCGTCTACAAAAGTAGAGTATGCAGCGGCTTTATGCTCTGCGTTACGATGAAAATGAACATTACATAAGTTCATCTCCGAAATTGCTGGTGCCTTTTCAAAAATAACCGGGTTACTACCCGCCACCTTATCAATATCTCGAGGAGCTTGCGGCCCGGCACCGATACATTGATTTTGCTCTTTTGGAGCATGATGTGCATCGCTTGCATAAATATTGCCAGCTAAAAGTAACCCTACACCCAAAGACAATCCTACCGACATTCCTACTGATCTCATTCATAACCTCCTATTTATTTGAAAGCTCCATTCAATCCTAGATTAAATGACACCTTTGAAAAGCACTCAGACAAAATGAATAGTTATTCATTTTACCAACTATCGGTAGCTTTCTAAAGGTTTTATGTCAAGTAAAAATCAATAGGGTGGGATATTTTTGGGTCTGAGTTCCAACTATACCAGAAGTGCTCTGCATAAAATATAATCATCCTATACGGATACATTCTTACCTCTTAAACTCAAGAAGCCTAAACACAACACTAAATCTTATGATTTCAAAAAGATACCACAACCAGTGCTCCGTATTTTTAAAAATGTTATGATTTTGATCCCCCATCAGAACAGCAGGGCATTTACATACACAGTTACCACCTCTTACTATAACCAATCTATACAGGCTGAGGCTATCGCATAAAGACAATCTTGACAATATTTCAAGATAATTTATTTATCAAAACCATAACCTATATTTTGCACTGCCTTTTGATAATCATCTTCATAATAATTTTGCCCAACGCATTGCTTTTCAAGCTCAACGCTAATAGCCTGGTAGGCAGTCACCTGACCGTTTCTCTCTTCTATCATATTAGTAAATGCAGGTACTATCTCCTGATATTTGTCAATTTTACCGTTATAAATATCAATGGCAGCTTGGCTCGTGTTATCTACCTTGTCTGCATTATCATCAACATATGCCTTAATCTGATTCAACTCCTGCTCCATAGCAGTTATTTTTTTATCTATATCTGTAATATCAGTTTCAATTTTACCAAGATTATGTTGTTTTATAATACACCGTTCAAGCATAGCGATTGTTAATGCCCCCTCCCCATCAACAGCATTACGATAAATTTTTGATGCTGTTGATGCTTTACCACCTGCACGTAATGTCTTTCCTAATACACCTGCTTCCGCACATTCAACGGAAAAATTTCCGATAAATATAAAAGCTAACAAAATAATAATTTTTTTCATTTACTCTCCATTTTCGTTAGAGTTTCCTATTACAATGTTCGTAACCGTTCATGGGGTTAAAAAAAAAGTTCTATGACATTAGTCTAGTGAGCGGTTGTCAATGTTACAGATGTGTGCAAGCAGGCCAGTGAACTATAGTTAAACCTATGCAAATCCAGCCTGATCGCACGCAGACGTGGTGTTGGTAAATGCTTACCGATTTTCTATGTCTAAAAAGCATAACCAACATTGAACATGGTAATTTTTCATTACATTCATTATTAATTATTAGTTACTACACAGATAAATTACAACTATTAAAACTTATTATTGAGGTCACACACAAGCCTTTTGGATATCACCATAGTTCAGATACAAAACTAACGCAAACTCATTCTCCCGTTATTTCAAAATCTTAAACCAACAGATTAGCAAATATACCCCTTTACCCGTCTAATAGAGATGAATAGACTACTCAGAAACTATATCCATTTAATAATACATGAGAATGATATTCATTTCAAAAAACAGGTATGCTTCAGTAGCAGATTTATTTATGATAGAGCTATCACAATCGATACAACATATAACTTACAGCATCAACTATGGTGGAGATCCTATGGACCAAGAAAAACTCATTCAAAAGCAAAACAAACTTCTTGCTCGTGAATCTTACTATCGCAGGGTACGTCTCATCTCAGCCATCAGCGGTCTTTTTCTCTTCATGGCATCCGGTATAGGATTTTCCAGGGGCGAGCATTTACTGGCAGTAAGCTTATTATTAACAACCATTATCGCCTTAGCCATGGTCGCAGATTCCCACGTGAAACTTTTTCAAATAGGATCAATTCAAGATCATCGCACAGAAGAAAAGCATAATCAAACCATGAGCCGTGAAAAATAATTTATATCCAAAAATCTGCATATGCGCTTACCTGATCCGCTTTATTATTCGTCTTTTAGAAGTGGCAACGGCATAAAGTTGAGGCACCTGTGACCACTTACTATTCCACTGTCTATTAAATCGGTTAGTTATAAACTCCGCGACCAGGTACGTAAGCAGACAACTAAAAAGACAAGTAGATAAACAACAGGCTATTAGATAAAATAATTCTTTTTCTCTGGAGCGTTTAAATCCCACTTCAGCCTAAAGAATACATTCGCTATAGTTAAATGGAAAAAAGATAAGAAAAAGGGGAAAGAAACATCAAATGGGAAATAAACATACTTCCCGTTTAAGCACGAAGTGAATAAGCGGGAAGTATAGACAAAAGAAAAAAATAAAAATTTATTTAAAGTCCATCAATTCCACATCAAAGAGGAGCCACGCGTTAGGAGGAATAACTCCACCTGCACCTTGAGAACCATAAGCCAGCTCTGGAGGGATGATCAGGGTACGTTTTTCACCTTTTTCCATGGAGGCTATGGCTTCATCCCAACCAGGAATAACCTGACCAATGCCCACGGGAAAAGAAATGGGTTGATTACGATCATGGGAGCTATCGAACTTGACTCCGTTACTCAACAAACGCCCCGTGTAATGTACGGAAACATTAGCTCCAGACTTGGGAGTACCGCCGCTACCCTTCTCATGCACTACGTACATAAGACCTGAAGCTGCTTTCTCAGCATTTGGAAATTTTTCATTTATGATCGCATGAACTTCCTTATTAGCTTCTTCCTTCAACTTATCGGCTTGAGCCGTCAAGCCAGCAGAAGCTGCATCAAAAGCTGCCTGATCGGTTTTAAAGGCCTCAGCCTCTGCACCAACCCGGATAATTTCAACTTTCTTGATCCCATCATTTTGTTTTATGGCATTAACCACATCCATTCCTTCGACTACCTTACCGAAGACTGTGTGCTTGCCGTCCAAATGTGGGGTAGCTACATGGGTGATGAAAAATTGACTACCGTTGGTTCCCGGTCCAGCATTAGCCATGGAAAATACACCTGGCCCATCATGCTTGAGAGAAGGAACGATTTCATCAGGAAAATTGTAACCTGGGCCACCGGTACCGGTACCCAATGGACAACCACCTTGAATCATAAAATCATTAATAACCCTATGAAACTTAAGTCCATCGTAAAAGTGATTTCCACTTGCCTTGGACCCCCCCAAATCAAGCGTTCCTTCGGCCAAACCCACAAAGTTGATTACAGTTAAAGGGGTCTGTTGATAATGAAGAGCCAGAAGGATATCTCCTTTATCAGTGATCATTTTTGCATAAAGTCCGTCATTCATGTGCTTTTCCTCAGCCGATACCATGGTGCTCGTTAACACGAAGGCCATTATTGTCGCCAGGAGCGTAATGGATCTGATCATATCGGTTTCTCATTAATTTATTGATAAATAAAACCCACGGGTCAAAAAAAGGCTGAAGAAAAAACAGCAGCCACCTTGCCCAATTAAAAACAGAGAGTTTATTCAAAAAATGATTTTTGTCAAGGTTAAGCGAGGACCAATTTGTGGATTTCCGGGCGATGCCTATTGACTCTGAAGAGCAATCCGGTTTATATAGAACGATTTATTTTTTGATCAAACAGCCTATTCTTCTGTGGAAAAAAAAGATTTTGTTATATGGGATTTATTGTGCGCTGGTCACATTCATTTTTTTATTACTATTCCCGTTAGTCACGGTCATGGCCCTTGTCGGACGCATAAACCGACGAGAATTGCGCCAACGATTGGGCTTGTATGGTTTAGAATCAATCCAGGTTGGTGAAGGAAAAAAAAATATTTGGATCCATGCCGCCTCAGTGGGTGAAATCCAAGCTGCCAAGGCTCTCTTAGACGAGCTTTCCTCTCGAATTTCGGGAGTTCGCTATATTGTATCAACCATGACCCATCAAGGGCGACTGGCTGCACAACGGCAGTTACCAAATGATGTATGCTGTATATTAGCACCCCTGGATATTCCATTCCTGGTACGTCGCGCTCTTAACACGATCAAGCCGGATCTATATATCTGTCTTGAAACTGAATTATGGCCCGCCATGCTCACTGAGACCTCTCAACAGGGCGTGACCATGGCGCTGCTCAACGGCAGGATATCTGAGAAATCATTTCGCCGTTACATGGTGGCCAAAAAATTAATGAGCCGGTTACTGGCTGGATTCTCGGGGATTGCAACCATCCACCCCGATGATAAAAAAAGATTTGGAGATCTTGGTGCACGCAGGGAAATTATCCAGGTAACAGGTAATATCAAATTTGATCTCCACGTATCGGAGCTGAAAAAAGACATAACCGCCCATCGAAAACTTTTAAACTTGGCCGATGAGCAGGTTTTTATCTGCGGTTCCACCAGAACCGGAGAAGAAGAAATTCTAGCCGGGGTATACCAACACCTTTCCCGACAATGGGACGGAAAACTAATTTGGCTGGTAGCTCCCCGTCATATGAAGCGAATCGACGAAGTTCGAGAAGTATTATTAAAGAATAATCTGCCCTTTGATTCTTTTTCCGAATTGCAGGCTGGAGCGCCACGTCAATGCTCGGTTGTACTCATTGATCGTATGGGAGTGCTAGCCTCACTTTACGGAGTGGGCGATTTTAATTTTTGTGGCGGCAGCCTGGTAAAAAAAGGTGGTCATAATATAATGGAAATTATTCAGTGGGGTAAACCAGCCTATTTTGGCCCCTACATGGACGATTTTCGTGATGCGGTGGACATGGTCACTCCCACCGGAGCCGGTTTTAAGGTTCAAGACCAAGAGGAATTAACGCAAGTTATTCTCAACCACATGCAGGATGACTCGCGCTATAAGCAGGCATGTTCTGCAGCGCAGCGTGTTGCATCGAACTCCCGTGAAGCGGCCGTTCGACAAGCCGACATCGTGTCGGAATTGTTGGCTGCTTGACTTTTAATAAAATATAAACGGTAGTGTCTAATAATATGAAAGCATTGATCGGTTTGGAGGACGGCACTGTCCTTTCCGGAGTTTCCTTTACAGGTCCGGGCGAGGCAATTGGTGAAATCGTTTTTAACACGAGCATGAGCGGATACCAGGAAATCCTCACCGATCCTTCCTACACCGGCCAGCTCGTGACCATGACTTACCCACTTATCGGTAATTATGGAGTAAACGAAATGGATATGGAATCTGCCGGGGTCCATCCCCGTGCTTTTCTGATGCGCGAATATCAGGCCATACCAAGTAACCATTACAGTACCGGTACCCTTCGGGAGTTTCTCCAGAAACATAATACTCTCGGAGTGGAAGGGGTAGACACCAGGATGCTCACCCGAATTATCCGTAATTCTGGGGCAATGAAAGCCGTTATTTCCACCGAAGATCTTGACGGTGAGTCTCTGGTTCGTCGGGCCAAAGAATGGTCAGGTCTGGTGGGACGCGATATGGTAGCCCGAGTCACCTCCCAATCCACCTATGGATGGACCGATAACGGCCCGGTACAAACCTCCGAATTCCCTAATGCCGCCGACAAAAAATACAAAGTTGTTGCTTATGACTTCGGTGTTAAATACAATCAATTAAGACTACTCAGCTCCTATGGCTGTTCAGTTCTGGTTGTACCCGCCACCACTCCGGCAGAAGAAGTATTGGCCATGAATCCTGACGGTATATTTCTTTCCAATGGTCCCGGTGATCCGGCCGGTGTGGAAGGAGTTGTAGAAAACATCCGCAACTTACTGGGCAAAAAACCTATTTTCGGCATCTGCCTTGGTCACCAAATACTGGGCCTGGCCTATGGCGGTTCCAGCTATAAGCTCAAATTCGGGCACCGAGGCGGCAATCAGCCAGTCAAGGATCTGACCACCGGCAAGGTTGAGATCAGCTCCCAAAACCATGGCTTTTGCGTGGATCCCGACAGTCTACCCGAGGAAGTGGAAGTTACCCATATCAACCTCAATGACAATAGCCTGGAAGGGATGCGTCATACCAAATACGGTTCCTTTTCGGTTCAATATCATCCCGAATACGCTCCCGGTCCACGTGATTCCGAATATCTCTTTGATCGCTTCATCGCGTTGATGGACTAAGCGAACTAACCGGCGGACAAACATATTTTTCCCAAAATTTAACTTCTATGGACTCCAATGCCAAATCGTACTGATATAAAAAAGATTCTGATCATCGGCTCCGGTCCGATCATCATCAGCCAGGCCTGCGAATTTGACTATTCCGGTACCCAGGCCGTTAAGGCATTAAAAGAGGAAGGGTATGAGGTAGTGCTGATCAATTCCAATCCAGCCACCATCATGACCGATCCCGAGCTGGCCGACCGCACCTATGTGGAACCCATCACCCCTGAGGCAGTTGCCAAAGTGATTGAAAGGGAACGCCCTGATGCGCTTCTGCCCACCTTGGGAGGCCAAACCGGTCTTAACACCGCCATCAAAGTGGCGGAGATGGGAGTTCTTGAAAAATACGGAGTTGAATTGCTGGCTGCCAATATCGATGTTATCCGCAAAGCGGAAGGTCGCGAGGAATTTCGGGCGGCCATGAAAAAAATCGGCCTCAAAGTACCCGAGTCTGCCATCATCCACTCCGTTGAAGAGGCCATGGAAGCGGCAGACGAAATCGGCTTTCCGATCATTGTTCGCCCCAGCTTTACCCTAGGCGGCACTGGCGGCGGTGTTGCTTATAATCGTCAGGAACTTAGAGAGTTGGCCGGATCTGGTGTTGATCTCTCCATGACCAGCGAGGTTATGATTGAGAGAAGCCTGCTAGGTTGGAAGGAATATGAGCTAGAAGTAATGCGTGATCGCAAGGATAACGTGGTCATCATCTGTTCCATTGAGAACATGGATGCCATGGGGGTACATACCGGTGACTCCATCACCGTGGCCCCAGCTCAGACCTTAACTGATCGAGAGTATCAGGATTTACGCGACGCTTCCATCGCCATTATTCGTGAAATCGGTGTTGAAACCGGCGGCTCCAATGTGCAGTTCGCAGTCAACCCAGAAGACGGCGAAATAATGATCATCGAGATGAACCCCAGGGTATCACGCTCCTCGGCATTGGCATCCAAAGCTACCGGCTTTCCCATTGCTAAGATAGCCGCCAAATTAGCTGTTGGCTATACCCTTGATGAGATTCAAAACGACATCACCAAAGAGACCTACGCTGCCTTTGAACCCACCATCGACTATACCGTGGTAAAAATTCCACGTTGGACCTTTGAGAAGTTTCCTACCGCCGAAGACACCCTCACCACCGCCATGAAATCAGTGGGTGAAACCATGGCCTTCGGACGTACCTTTAAAGAAGCTTTCCAAAAAGGTATACGCTCTTTGGAAATCGGACGGATGGGCTTTGGATTTGACCAAGACGATGAATACCGAGACTTGGAACAAGAGGATCTGGAAAACGAACTTACCAGACCCAACTCTAAAAGAATTTTTTACCTCTTCGAGGCATTGCGCCGAGGAATGGAGGTCAACCGTATTTATGAACTATGCGCAATTGATCCTTGGTTTCTCCACAATATTAAAGCCATCGTAACCACCGGCATGGAAATCCGTGACCGCGGCTTCTCCGGGCTTGATAAAGACTACTTATATAAAGTTAAACAGATGGGATTCTCCGACGTACAGCTCGCCCATCTCACCGGTACTTCCGAAGACGATATCCGCAAATTACGTAAAGAGCTCCAACTGGAACCTGTTTATAAACTTGTAGATACCTGTGCGGCAGAGTTCGAGTCCTACACTCCTTACTACTACTCGACCTACGAGCAAGAAGACGAAGCCAGAATTAGTGATCGTAAAAAAATCATGATTCTCGGCGGCGGCCCCAATCGCATCGGCCAAGGTATAGAGTTTGATTATTGCTGTGTTCACGCCTCCTTTGCTCTAGAGGAAGTCGGGGTTGAATCAATCATGGTTAACTCCAACCCTGAAACCGTATCCACCGATTACGACACCTCAGATAAACTCTACTTTGAGCCGCTCACCCGAGAAGATGTACTCAACATCATTGAACGGGAAAAGCCTGACGGAGTTATCGTCCAGTTTGGTGGTCAAACTCCTCTCAATCTTGCAGTTAGTCTAGACAAGGTTGGCGTACCCATCCTGGGAACCCCTCCAGATGCCATTGATAGAGCCGAGGACCGCAAAAGGTTTCAACAATTTTTACAAAAACTCGGACTTCAACAACCACAGAACGACACCGCCCGTACCCTGGAAGAAGCTTTGGCTGTCGCAGACAAAATTGGCTTCCCAGTGGTCATGCGTCCATCCTATGTCCTGGGCGGCCGTGACATGCGAATTGTATATAACAATCAAGGTATTAAAGAATTTATGGCCCTACCAGGAATCGTAGGTAGCGAGCACCCTGTATTGCTCGATCAATTCCTTAAGGCCGCAGTAGAAGTGGATGTTGATGCAGTTTCCGATGGGACCATGACCGTTATCGGCGGCATCATGGAACATATTGAAGAGGCAGGAATCCACTCCGGCGACTCTGCCTGTGTATTGCCTCCCCATTCCCTATCTACTGCCATCCGAGAAGAGATCATCCGAGCCACCAAGGCCATGGCTACCGAGCTAGGAGTCATCGGTTTGATGAATATCCAGTTCGCGGTCAAAGATGAAACTCTTTATGTACTTGAAGTTAACCCCCGTGCTTCACGAACGGTACCTTTTGTCTCCAAAGCCACCGGCGTCCCTCTAGCCAAAATTGCTACTAAGGTAATGATGGGCATGACCCTTGAAGAAGTCGGTTTCACAAAAGAGAAAGAAGTTAAGCATTGGGCAGTAAAAGAAGCTGTTTTTCCCTTTGATCGATTTGCTAATGTGGACACCATCCTCGGACCCGAAATGAAATCCACTGGGGAAGTTATGGGTATCGACAACAGTCTGGGACTCGCCTTTGCTAAATCTCAAAAGGCAGCCGGACAACATCTCCCCAGCTCTGGTAATATATTCATCAGTGTTCGTAGTAGCGACAAAAAAGGTATCGTGGATGTTTCCGCAAAACTAATTCAGCTCGGCTTTAAACTTCTAGCCACTAAAGGCACAGCAACCCATCTTCAAGCCAACGGTGTAGATTGTGTTCAAGTGAATAAAATTTCCCAAGGTCGTCCTCATATCTTGGACAAAATCCAAGATCATCAAGTACAATGGATAATCAATACCTCCTCTGGCTCAAGAACCACGGAAGATTCCTACACCATTCGTCGCGCTGCCCTGGACTTCCATATTCCATATACCACCACGGTTTCCGGGGCATCCTCCATGGTACAAGCCATTGAGGCACTGGCTTCCGACACCGAGGGTGTTAAAACTATCCAGGAATTTTCCAAAGATGTTGTTTGATATTAAAAAAATATTATTTTTTAATAAAACATCTTGCGTGTTAGAAATTTATCCTTAACGTAGACAAGGAACCTTTGCGGCCCATTCATTCTATAAGTTGAGCCAATTCGGTTGAATTAAATTATACATTTTGATAGGATAATCATTACTATACTATCAAATATTGCGAAGGCGTCTTGCGTCCTCTTTTATGAATTCAATACTTCCGGAGATAATTGTTGAATAATTTTTTTAAAAATATCTCAATGTGGCTGGTAATCGGTTTAGCCATGCTTCTGCTTTTCAATTTGTTTAACAAGCAAGAGGGGCAAAGTAAGAATATGACCTACAGCCAATTTTGGGCCAAAGTTGAAAATGGCACTGTCAGCAAAGTAACCATCCAGGAAGATAAGATTATCATTAGCGGCTCCGACGGTCAAGTTTTCACCACCATCGCCCCTGAAGATACTGAACTCATTACTATGTTGCGAAATTCCGGGGTTGAGATCACCGTTAAAGAACCAGATAAAGAACCATGGTACATGACAGCGTTCATCGCCTGGTTTCCTTTCCTGCTTCTTATTGGGGTTTGGATTTTTTTCATGCGTCAAATGCAAGTGGGTGGAAAAGGCGGTGCTCTTTCTTTTGGGAAAACTAGAGCCAAACTCATGCAAGACGGCGATACATCTGTGACATTTAAAGATGTAGCCGGCATTGACGAAGCGAAAGAGGAATTAGAGGAAATTATCGATTTTCTCCGTGATCCTCAAAAATTCACTAAACTTGGTGGCCGTATCCCTAAGGGCGTGCTGCTTGCTGGCTCACCCGGTACTGGTAAAACACTTCTTGCTCGTGCTATTGCCGGAGAGGCTGAAGTGCCTTTCTTCTCAATCAGTGGCTCGGACTTCGTAGAAATGTTCGTCGGAGTTGGTGCTTCCAGAGTACGTGACCTGTTCACTCAAGGTAAAAAACACGCCCCATGCATCATCTTCATCGACGAAATTGACGCTGTGGGTCGCCATCGAGGTGCCGGGCTTGGTGGAGGGCATGACGAACGTGAGCAAACTCTCAATCAACTACTGGTGGAAATGGATGGATTTGAGTCCAACGAGGGAGTAATCATTATCGCGGCAACTAACCGTCCCGATGTTTTGGATCCCGCCTTACTACGTCCTGGCCGTTTCGACCGACAAGTAATTGTTCCTGTTCCAGACATAAAAGGTAGAGAAAAAATACTTGAAATATACGGCAAAAAAACCAAACTTGCCGAAGAAATAGATCTTGGGGTCATTGCCCGCGGAACTCCAGGATTTTCCGGCGCAGATCTGGAAAACCTGGTTAACGAAGCAGCTCTTATGGCCGCTCGTCAAAATAAAGAAGAGATCAGTCTTCATGATTTGGAGCGAGCTAAGGATAAAATCATGATGGGCGCTGAGCGCAAATCAATGATCATCAATGATAAGGAAAAAGAAATAACCGCCTATCACGAAGCCGGTCATGCCCTTATCGCTAATTTATTACCTGATACAGACCCTATTCACAAGGTCACCATTATTCCTCGCGGTCGGGCACTGGGACTTACCATGCAATTACCCTTGGACGAAAAACATACCTACTCACAAAATTTTCTCCTCAATCGGATTTCGATACTTTTTGGTGGCAGAATCGCCGAACAAATCGTATTTAATGAGATTACCACTGGTGCAGGTAATGATCTGGAACGAGCCTCCTCACTGGCTCGCAAAATGGTATGTGAATGGGGCATGAGCGAGGAGTTAGGTCCCTTAACTTATGGCAAAAAAGAAGAACAGATCTTTCTGGGCCGTGAGATCGCTCAACACCGTGACTATAGCGAAGATACCGCGCAGAAAATAGATGGTGCCGTTAAAGATATTATTCATAACGCTAATCTAAAAGTCACTAAAATATTAACCGATAATCTTGATATTCTTAAGGCCGTTGCTCAAGAACTATTGGATAAAGAAACCATTATCCTTGACGATATTAACCGGATTACCGCCGAATTAAGACCGGATACAGCCGAAGAACCAGCCGAGGCCTAAGCATTAAATATGCACCATTGCATCGGCATGTTAAATTCTAAATCCCCTCTAATTATGGGGATTCTCAATGTAACACCTGATTCTTTTTCCGATGGCGGACTCTATATTTCCCCTTCCCGACTCCGGGAAGGGGTTGAGACAATGCTCCTTGACGGAGCACAAATCATTGATGTAGGCGGTGAATCAACCAGGCCTTTTGCCCACCCGGTTAGTACCGAAGATGAACTCCGCAGAATCATTCCTGCCATTCAGGCAATTCGCGATCTATCCATTGATATACCCATTTCCATAGACACCACCAAGGCTGAGGTCGCCCGAGCAGCACTGGAAAACGGTGCAACTATAGTTAACGATATAAGCGCATTGCGCTCCGACCCGGTGATGATTGATGTTGTTAAAAAATACGATGGTCCAATCATTATCATGCATATGCAGGGCACTCCAAAAGACATGCAGATTGCCCCGAACTACGATGATGTTATTGAGGAAATTATTAGTTTTTTCAAGGAAAGACTCTATGCTATCATCCGTCAAGGCATTGATCCAAAACGAATTATTATTGACCCAGGCATAGGATTCGGCAAAACTGTTGAACACAATCTCACCATTATTCGTAATTTATCTGCATTTAAAACGCTTGGTTGCCCAATATTACTTGGGCACTCCAGAAAATCATTCCTTGCCAAGGCATTAGATCTGGAAGTCAACGAGAGGGATTGCGCCACAGCTATGATATCCACCCTATGCTGTTCCGCCACACGCAAAGCCGACATCCTTCGGGTACACAATGTCGCTCTCACCAAACAAGCCGTTAAATTAGCTTCCTTACTCTCGAACAATTAATCTCCTCTACTCTAAGCACTCCTCATACCTGGTCATAAGGTTCGTAACCAACTGTTTTAATACAGTGCTCATTTGTAAGTGGTCACAGCTGCCTCAGGTTTATGCAGTTGCTGCTGCTCGCTATAGCCCTTCTATGCGGACGGGGAACCGAATGAAGATGAGGTACCTGTAACCACTTATCAGTCCTCTAAGACATATATCAACATAAATATTTCTGGACACTAATTTTGCTTAATATAATCTCTGAGACCGACCACCAATTATACTATACATTAACCAATTATTTTTTTGGCCTTACTACTATAAGCTAAAGCTCTAGTATAAAACAATATAATAAGAAGAAGAAGAAGAAGAAGAAAATGGGAAATATAATAGGTATACGAATTAGAGAATGCGAATCATCCTGATACTTGGAAGTAAAAATATACGGAAAGCAGTAATGATATAATAGAAGCGGCTAACATAAGATAAGGGCCAAAAAGTGGGTCTTCATGCAGATCGGTTAATATTTTTTCGATTCCTTTAAGACCAGCTGTGGGATCAATGAGTTTTTCACGAACGGA